>Ga0180301_10000046_pt1 | contig 78332 bp, 63 predicted proteins | sample GuaBasSediGuay16_FD_121797 | JGI IMG/M metagenome (GOLD analysis project Ga0180301, IMG submission 121797) | Subseafloor sediment microbial communities from Guaymas Basin, Gulf of California, Mexico - Guay16, Core 4569-2, 12-15 cm | ecosystem: Environmental > Aquatic > Marine > Hydrothermal...
CTCTATTTAATTGCTGAAGCCGCTGAAGGCAGTCTACGTGATGCCGAAAGTATTCTAGATAAAGCGGCTGCTTTTTCGGGTGATAATATCAGCGATGAGGATATAAAGATTCTTCTGGGTACTGTCCCCCAGAGTCTCCTTTTTGAGGTCTCTCGGGTGATTTTGGCTGGGTCTGCAGGAGAGGTTTTTTCTCTGGTAGATAAATTAGTAGAAGCAGGATATGAACTGGTTACTTTTTATCATCAATTGATTCATCATTTCCGGAAATTGCTTTTAGCCAAAACCATGTCTAACTTTAAAGATATTATTCCCGTAAATGAGGAAGAATATCAGCAATATCTTCAGGAGGCAGCCCGGGTGTCTGTCGAAGAGTTGTTGCGCTATCTCAATGCTTTACTTAAAGAAGAACCAGCTTTGAAACGTTCTTTTCAACCGCGGATTTATTTAGAGACAGTCTTAATTAAATTGTGCCATTTTAATCAATTGGTATTTCTGGAAGAATTTTTGGCAGGGAAAAGGCAAGAAGGTGAAAAAGAAAAGATCAGATTAGTGGACCAGCTGGGGAAGAGGAAGCAGGAGACTCAGACAACTCCGCCTCAATTTGAGGAAAGCCTTAAGAGTGAGCAAGGGTTGAAGAAAACACCTCTCCAGAACAAAGCTATTTTTCCGCCCCAAGAGAAGATATTTCCTCAAGGCGAAAGAGAGATAACCCCAAAAAATTTAAATGATGAGTCTAGCCAGAAAAGTAAAAGCGTGACTAACAATTTATCTCCGCCAGAAATACCTGAATTATCTTCCCCTGTTTCGACTTCGTCTCCGGTGAGGAAACAAAAAATTTCATCGGAGGCTCGGGGAGAAAAAGAATCTTCTTCTCCCAGTAGGTCACGGGCGAAAGATAAACTTCTGGCTGAAGCTTTAGAAGAGCCCCAGGTCAGGGAATTTATGGAAATGTTTAAAGCTCAGGTCTTAGCCGTTCAACCTTTAGGGGGAAGAAGCCAGGTGAAAGCCAACCCAGACAGAGAAAAAAATAATCAGGGAGAATAGCCATGAAAGGTTTACCTAATATTCAAAAGATGCTTAAGGCTGCTCAGGAGATGCAAGCTAAACTCCAACAAGAGCTGGCCGAATTGAGGGTCGAGGGTTCTAGCGGGGGTGGGATGGTCACTGTGGAGTTAGATGGGCATAAGAATATAATTTCACTGAAAATCGATCCGGAAGTGGTTAATCCTCAAGAAGTAGAGATGTTACAAGATTTAATCATTGCAGCTTATTCAGAGGCCGCGGCTCGGGTTAACGAGACTATTGCGGAAAAACTTCAAGCTCTGGGGCCAGGATTCAATTTGCCGGGGTTGTTCTAATGGCTGAGCGGGAACATCCTATTGAACGTTTAATTGAAGAATTAAAAAGGATTCCTACAATTGGGGCGAAGACCGCCCAGAGAATAGCCTATTATTTATTTAATCGGCCTCAGGAAGAGCTGGATCGTTTGGCCGCGGCGATAAAAGAGGTTAAACAAGGCATCAAGGAGTGCTCTATTTGTCATAACTTAAGTCCCACTGATCCTTGTGCCTACTGTCAGGATGAGCAGCGGGATGATCGTCTTTTATGTGTGGTGGAGGAACCGTATAACATTGCTTCTATTGAGAAAAGTGGCGTTTATCAAGGTAGGTATCATGTATTAAGGGGAGCTCTTTCTCCTCTCAAGGGAATTGGTCCTGATGAGTTAAAAATTGATAGCTTAATTCGCAGGGTAGAAAAAGGTCAATTTGAAGAAGTCATCATTGCTACCAATACCACTTCTGAAGGTGAAGCTACGGCTGTTTATTTAGCCCGGAAGTTAAAACCTTTTCCAGTCAAAGTAACCCGCTTGGCTATGGGCTTGCCCGTGGGTACAGATATTGATTACGCCGATCAGGTTACTCTGAGAAAAGCTATTGAGGGACGCTTGGAAATAAAAGACTGAAACAGCCTAAAAAATCCTTCAGCCGGGGGAAAAATTTTTCTATATGCATTCTGAGCTTTGGACGCTCTGACAATTTCACTTAGCTTGCCGGAAAGGATGACGGTAATTTTTGCAAAATTCCCTCAGGCTTAAATTCGGACGAGACAAGCTGATTTTTATGGTCTTTGTCCTAGAAGATGATTGTATCTTTTTGCCCAGCATTAATGGGGGCGCCTATGGCTCTCATTGGGATTTATGGCTCAGGTTCTCTAAATTGACTCCATAAATAGCCTTCAGCTTTTGGTTATCTAGATTTATATTTTGGATGAGTTGGCCTGAAACTGGAGGAACTGGGGTCATTATCTCTTTTCCCTTCTCGCTAAAGAAAGTGAGCTACCTTTTCGTTTTCGAACGACGAAGAGGATTTGCAAAAATATTTCAAACGTGTACAATAAAGAGTTTAATTTTTCCGACCGGTTTTTATAACCCTTCAACCCGGCCACAAAGGAGTCAAAAAATGATTAAGAAGAATTACCAAACTATTGATGGCAACACAGCTGCTACCCATGTTGCCTATGCTTTTAGTGAGGTAGCTGCTATCTATCCCATTACTCCTTCTTCCCCGATGGGGGAATTAGCTGATGAATGGGCTTCTCAAGGACGGAAAAACATTTTTGGGCAGGTGGTTGAAGTTATGGAGATGCAATCAGAAGCAGGGGCTGCTGGAGCTGTCCATGGCAGTTTGTCAGCTGGAGCTCTGACGACCACTTTTACAGCTTCCCAAGGATTGATGTTGATGTTGCCCAATATGCATAAGATAGCCGGAGAAATGTTGCCGACAGTCTTTCATGTCTCGGCTCGCTCGTTAGCCTGCCAGTCTTTATCTATTTTTGGGGATCATTCCGATGTTATGTCAGCTCGGAACACCGGCTTTGCCTTAATGGCGGCCGGTTCAGTCCAGGAGACTTTGGATTTAGCCATTGTCTCGCATTTGGCCACTCTGAAAGCTAGCGTTCCCTTTTTAAACTTTTTTGATGGCTTTCGAACATCGCATGAAATTCAGAAGGTCGATGTGGTTCCTTATTCAGTTATGGCTGAGCTGGCAGAGTGGCAATATGTTAAAGAATTTAAAGAGAGGGCTCTCCGTCCAGATAAACCCAAAGCAAAAGTAGGGGCGGAGAATCCAGATGTTTATTTTCAAGGCAGGGAAACGGTTAATCCTTTTTATGCCCGGACTCCGGCTATAGTTCAGGAATATATGGATAAATTAGCGGAGAAGATAGGGCGTCAGTATCATTTGTTTGATTATGTTGGAGCTCCCGATGCTGATAAAGTCATAATCGCCATGGGGAGTGCCGTGGAAACAATTGAGGAAGCAGTTAATTATTTAACTGCCCGAGGAGAAAAGGTAGGAGCAGTTAAAGTTCGTTTATTCCGGCCCTTTTCGGTCGAGGCTTTTCGGAAGGTTTTACCCGCCACGGTAAAGAAAATAGCTGTTCTTGACCGGACTAAGGAGCCTGGGGCCATTGGGGAGCCTCTTTATCTGGATGTAGTCGCCGCCCTGGCGGAGACACCGATTAAAATTATCGGCGGTCGTTATGGCCTTTCTTCCAAGGAATTTACTCCCACTATGGTTAAAGCAGTCTTTGATCATTTGGATGGTTCTTGTACGCATGGCTTTACTGTAGGAATTGAGGATGATGTTAGCGGTACTTCTATTCCTTTGGGACCAGAAATTGATGCCGAGCCGAAAGGCGTTATCCGTTGTAAATTCTGGGGATATGGCTCTGATGGAACAGTGGGTGCCAGTAAAAATTCCATTAAGATAATTGGTGACCATACAGATTATTATGTTCAGGGATACTTTCAGTACGATTCTAAAAAGTCTGGTGGGGTAACTATTTCCCATCTCCGTTTTGGCAAGGAAAAAATCCAGTCCCAATATCTCTTGAATCACGTTGATTTTGTGGCTCTTCACAAATCTTCTTATATTGGTCGCTATGATATCCTGGAGGGTATTACCGAAGGCGGGGTTTTCCTGTTGAATTCTACTTGGAAAGCTGAGGAAGTTTTCGAGAATCTGACTGAAGATATGCAGAAGACGATTATTGAGAAGAAAATAAAAGTTTACAATATTGACGCTTTGAAAATTGCTCAGGAGGTTGGTCTAGGGACTAGAATTAATACGGTTATGCAGGCAGCCTTTTTTAAAGTTTCGGGCGTTCTCCCTGAGGATGAAGCCATTAAGTTAATTAAAGAAGCTATTAAAAAGACTTTTTTGGCCAAAGGAGAAGATATAGTTCAGAAAAACTGGGCCGCAGTTGATCGGGCAGTAGAAGCTTTGGAAGAGGTACCTATTCCGGACAAAATCACCAAATCTGCTTCACCTCCACAGTTGCTTCCTGAAGACGCAGATGATTTTGCCCGCCAGATTATTGAGCCGATTATGCGCTTTAAGGGAGACACGATACCTGTTTCTCATATGCCTTACGATGGCCAGATTCCTACCGGAACTACTCGTTTAGAGAAACGAGGAGTAGCGCCTTTTGTGCCTGAATGGTTGCCAGAGAAATGTATTCAGTGTAATCAATGTGCTTTGGTTTGTTCGCACGCCGCTATTCGGCCTAAACAGATTGACCCCGCTGATCTCAAAGATGCGCCGGCGAGTTTTACTACCGTTAAATCGCGCACCCGCAATGACCGCAACCTTCAATACCGCCTGCAGGTCTTTATTGAGGATTGTGTGGGTTGTGCTAGTTGTGTGGAGTCGTGTCCGCTCAAGGAAAAAGCCTTAAGAATGATTCCTTTGGAAGAAGCTAGAAAAGCTGGGGAGAGGGAAAACGAAATTTTCTTTGAAACCTTGCCCTATGATGTTCTCGATGGAGTCAATCCAGCCACAGTTAAAGGAAGTCAGTTTCTCCGGCCCTATTTTGAGTTCAGTGGTGCCTGTGGCGGATGCGGTGAAACTCCCTATATTAAATTAGCCACTCAGCTTTTCGGCGACCGAATGATTATCGCCAATGCCACTGGCTGTTCCTCAATTTACGGTGGAACTTTTCCTACGATTCCTTATTGTAAAAATGAGCTGGGTCAGGGTCCCGCTTGGGCCAATTCTCTTTTTGAAGACAATGCCGAATATGGTTTCGGCATGCGCTTGGCTGTAGATGCCAATCGTCGCAAACTGAAAGCATTGCTGGAAGAAGCCTTGGAATTGGAACTGGCTGAAGCTTTAAAAGAGGCCTTTCAACGCTGCCTCTCTCTCTGGAAGAGGACTGATGATGAAGCTAAACAAGCTGCTCGACAAGCCCGAGAAATCCTCGCGGCCAGGCTTTCTCAAGAGAAAGCTACAGTCCAGCCTCTTCTTCGCCAAATTCAGTATTTACAGGATTACCTTGTGGATAAAAGCATCTGGTGTATCGGTGGAGACGGTTGGGCCTATGATATTGGCTATGGAGGCTTAGATCACGTTATTGCCACTAATCGTAATGTTAATCTCTTGGTTTTAGACACAGAAGTTTATTCCAATACGGGAGGTCAGGCTTCCAAAGCCACTCCTACTGGTTCAGTAGCTAAGTTCGCCGCGGCTGGCAAACGGACCAAAAAGAAGGACTTGGGCCTGATGGCCATGAGTTATGGTTATGTTTATGTGGCCAGTGTGGCTATGGGAGCTAATGCCAACCAGTGCTTGAAGGCTTTTATCGAAGCGGAAGCTTATGATGGACCTTCTTTGATCATCGCTTATTCTCCCTGCATCAATCATGGGATTGATATGGCCAAATCCCAGCAGGAGGAGAAATTAGCCGTTGAGTCAGGTTACTGGGTACTCTATCGCTATAATCCTCTCTTGGCCAAAGAAGGTAAAAATCCTCTTATTCTCGATTCCCGAGAGCCTAAATTTGATTATGAGGATTTCCTTAGAAATGAAATCAGATATCGCTCTCTCGCTCAGCAACATCCAGAAATTGCCCGAGAACTCTTTGCTCAGGCCGCCAAAGAGGCCCGTGAAAGATATGAATTTTATAAGAAACTCTCCCAGATGTAACCAGAAGTTTATTGTTGTTGTTGAATCTCAGTTTTGACGAGGTGGTTTCTTCTTAAAAAAGTGGCCAATATTCTGAGCGGATATGAGCTGATAATAAAATTTCCAGGTAAGTGTGGTGTCCAACAATTGAATACCCAAGGGAGTGAAATGAGTTTTTGAAGGAGAGCCATTTTTGGACTTCTGGGGAAGAGAGAGCCTCTTTGGCTTTAATTTTGTCAGTCAGGAAGTAGATTATCTCCGCAATAATTTATTTTTTCCATAGCTCTTTCAAGACCCTCCTCTCACTCTGGCTGGAGGCGAGTTGGCTTACTTACTATGAGTCCTAGAAGAAAGCCTTTAAATCGTCCCGAGCCAACTTCTAAAAAGTACTGAAGAGTCATCTTCTCCTGAGGAGAACAGAGACTTAAAGAAGTGAGTCTAGAACTCTAGAAAAAACCTTTATTTTCGTTGCAATAAAAAACAAATTGTCTTACTATTTTACCTTATGAGCTTGAGGGGAATTAAATCAGAATTCTTGGTGAAACAAGAAAAATTCTCTCTTTAAATTTAAATTAAATTTAAAGAAGTCCAACTCCATTTTTCGTATTAAAAGGAGGTGCAATGAAGGAAACGATTGAAATAAGATGGCATGGTCGAGCCGGCCAAGGGGTAGTGACCGCAGCGGCTACTTTAGCGGATGTGGTGGCCTCGGTTGAGGGGATGTTTGTTCAGGCTTTTCCTGAATTTGGCGCAGAAAAGCGAGGAGCTCCAATTATGGCCTTTAATCGGATCAGCCGTCGGCCTATCAGGATTCATAGTCAGGTCTATGAACCAGATATTGTGGTTGTGACTGATCCCTCCTTGATTGGAATGGTCGATTTAACCAGTGGGGCCAAACCTGACGCTCTCTATTTATTCAACACAGTCTTTGATCTCCAGGCTATTAGAAAGAAACTCAAGATCGCCGATGGTCGTGTCTTTGGCCTGGATGCTTATACTATTGCTGAAGCTGAATTAGGCCGGCCGATTCCTAATGTCCCCATGGTCGCTGCTCTGATCAAAATAACGAATCTCATGGATTTGGATCTTTTCAAGGAGAAAATTAGAGTTTCTTTAAGCAAAAAATTGAGACCAGAAATAGTTGAAATGAATATGAAAACCATTGATCGAGCTTTTGAGGAGGTGAAGGAAGGATGAAAAAAGAAAGCTGGCGGGAATTACCCATAGGAGGTTTGAACGTTCATCCGGGAAATTCCGTGAGCAATTTAACCGGCACTTGGCGCTCCGGGAAGCGTCCGGAATTTATTCCGGAGAACTGTATTCAATGTTTATTTTGTTGGTTATATTGCCCCCATTTAGCCATTCAGGTTAAGGATGGCGAGGTGGTAGGAATTAATTATGATTATTGTACCGGCTGCGGTTTATGTGCTGAAGAATGTCCAGCCAAGAAGAAGGCCATCGTAATGGTTAAAGAAGAAATAGCTCTCCAAGAGGGAGGTGGACAATGAGGACTAAGAAAATACTCAGCGGTAATGAAGCTATCGCTGAAGCAGTCCGTCAGGTTGATCCAGACGTAATGGCTGCTTATCCCATTACGCCTTCAACTAAAATTGTCGAGACAATCGCCCAGTTTGTAGCTGACGGTCTCTTAAGTGGAGAATTCGTTTGTCCTGAGAGTGAACATAGTGCTATGAGTGTTTGTATTGGGGCAGCCGCTGCTGGAGGTCGAGTTATGACGGCCACGGCTTCCCAGGGATTAGCCCTGATGTGGGAAATGCTTTATATTGCCGCCGCCCTGCGCTTACCTATTGTCGCTGCCATTGCTAATCGAGCTTTAAGTGCGCCGATTAATATTCATGGTGACCATTCTGATATGATGGGGGCTCGTGATTCGGGCTGGATTCAGATTTATTCTGAAAATTGTCAGGAAGCTTATGATAACTTTATTCAGGCCTTCCGGATTGCGGAACATCCTGAAGTGGCTACTCCAGTGATGGTTGGGCTGGACGGCTTTATAATCAGTCATTCTATGGAGCCGGTCTGGGTGGAGGATGACGCCGCAGTTAAAGAATTTCTGGGTGAATATCAGCCGCATTATTCTTTGTTGGATACCAGTCGTCAGATTACTATCGGTTCACTGGATTTTACTGATTATTATTTTGAGCATAAACGTAGTCAATTGGCAGGAATAGAGAAAGCTCCCCAAGTTATATTAGAAGTTGGCCGGGAATTTGGTCAGAAGTTTGGTCGTACCTATGGTTTTTTTGAGGAATATCGGTTAGAAGACGCCGAGGTGGCTATAATTGTTCTGAGTTCGGCCGCTGGCACAGGCAAAGAGGCTGTAGATCGTCTCCGAGAAGAAGGCCTGCCTGTGGGTCTACTTAAGCTCCGGGTTTTCCGTCCTTTTCCCTTTAAAGAACTGGCGGAGGTTCTTAAAGATAAAAAAGCAGTAGCGGTTTTGGATCGGTGTGTCACTCCAGGGGCTGAAACTGCACCCGTAGCCACCGAAGTTAAAGCAGCTTTATTTGCTTACGAGAAACGGCCTTTCGTGGTCAATTATGTCTATGGCTTGGGAGGTCGGGACATCAAGATAGAACATTTTCAGGAAGTAGCTCGGAAGCTAATGGAGATAGCTGAAACAAACCGGGTTGAACAGCCTTTTGGCTATTTGAACCTGCGCGAGTAAGCTGGCTAAAGGAGGTAAATTATGGCTCGTTTGAAAGATTTGGCCCAACAAGAAGATAGATTAGCAGCCGGACATGGGATGTGTTTGGGCTGCGGAATTCCCATAATTTTAAGAATTGTTTTGCGAGCCACCACTGACCCCTTGGTGGTGGCCAATGCCACCGGTTGCTTGGAAGTCTGTACCACCATCTTTCCCCGCACAGCCTGGAAAGTTAATTGGATTCATAGTGCTTTTGAAAATGCGGCGGCCACTATTGCTGGAGTAGAAGCGATGTATAAAGCCTTAAAGAGAAGAGGGAAGATTCCCGCTGACCGAAAAATAAAGTTTTTAGCTATTGGTGGTGATGGGGGTACTTACGATATCGGACTCCAGTCATTATCCGGAGCTATGGAAAGAGGTCATGATATTGTCTATCTCTGTTATGATAACAATGCCTACGCCAATACAGGTGGGCAGCGTTCCTCAGCCACACCTCTGGGAGCCTCGGCTACGACTTCGCCGGCGGGCCGAGCCATTCCCGGGAAACTCCAATGGCGTAAGGATCTCACCCGAATCATGGCGGCCCATGGCCTTCCTTATGTTGCCCAGGGAAGTATTCACCGCTGGCAGGATTTATTTAAGAAAGCCCAAAAGGCCTTTGCTATTGAAGGTCCAGCTTTCCTTAATGTACTCTGTCCTTGCCCCACGGAGTGGAAATATCCTGAGTCACAAGGAGTTAAATTGGCTCGTTTGGCGGTGGAGACCTGTGCCTGGCCGCTTTATGAAGTTGAGCAGGGGAAATATCGAATTACCTATAAACCTAAGGAAAAATTGCCGGTGACTGAATGGTTGAAGCCTCAAGGAAGATTTCGTCACCTGTTTAAAGAAGAAAACGCCTGGATGTTGGAGGAAATCCAGAAAAGGATTGATGCCGAGTGGGCAGAACTCTTGCGATTGAGCCAGATAGAGTAGGGTAGAGGAGTCTTAATCTTGGTTGAATTTTAAAATTCAATATAAGATTTATTGGTCGAGAAAGAGCGATAATCTGGAGACCCAAGAATTCTAATTTAGGCAAAGGCGGATAGCGAAAATTCAGTTAGAAGAATTTCTTCAAATTTAGCTTTTATTTACCTGGTTTATTCATAAATTAAAAATTTGATCTAAGAACAGCCAAAAATCTTAGCGGGTGATTGGTCCAATCTTTTCTGGTTGTTTTTTCTCCCTTCTTTTTCTAACGTATTATATATCATTACTTTACGAAGGAAAAGATCTTTTTTTATGAATTATTTAGGATTTAAAAAATTCCAAGAATTTTCTCCAGACGATTTTTTAATTATTTTTTTTTCAAAAAATGTAGAAAAAAATTTGCTTTGAAATGATATCTGATATAAAATATATTAGTAATTTATTTTTAGTTAAAATGTTATTAAAAAATTACAAAAAATCCTTGAACCACCCAATGGTGTTTGATACATTAAACAACAGAAAGGGTGGTTTGCAATGAGAGAAAAGTCTATTCTAAATCTTAAGTCACTTAAGGATCAGGTTTATGAGTATCTCCGGATTCAGATGGAGAAGGGAGAATTACGACCGGGCTCTTTCGTCAATATGGAAGAGACCAGCCGTAAATTGGGCATAAGTAAAACTCCTTTAAGGGATGCCCTTCTTCAACTGGAGATGGAAAATTTTGTGACCATCATTCCCCGTCGAGGCGTGGTGGTTAACCCTTTAACTTTAAAGGACATCAAGAATTACTATGAGATTATCGGCTCTTTGGAAAGTCAAGCTCTTTTATCTGCTTTCCGGCGCTTGAAGAAAAAAGATGTTGAAAGGATGTTGCGTTTAAATCAAGAAATGGCTGAAGCGATAGAAGAAGGAAATTTCAATCTTTATTACCAGAAAAATCTAAAATTTCATGATGTTTTTCTGAGTAAATGTGGTAACGAGATGCTTGTCCGAATTGTGACTAATTTAAAGAAAAGACTATATGATTTTCCTCGGCAAGAAGGTTTTGTGAAAGAATGGGAGGAAACCTCCATTAAAGAGCACGCCCAGTTACTGGAACTGATTGACCAGGGTAAAAAGACCGAAGCCGTTAATTTCATTCGTGATGTCCACTGGTCATTTGATGTCCAAGAGAAGTTCATTAAGAAATACTATAAGCAAGCTTCTATATATGCGGAAAGGAGCTTTGAACGGTAGTTTAGATGAAGGGTATTATTTTTGATGTCAAACGCTATGCTCTTCATGATGGCCCAGGAATAAGAACTACAGTTTTTTTAAAAGGCTGTCCTCTCCATTGTGCTTGGTGTCACAATCCTGAAGGTATTAATCCGGCTCCGGAAATTTTTTTCCGGGAAGAAAAATGTCTTCCTGAGTGTCAGAAATGTGTGGCTGTGTGTCCTCAAAAGGCCTTACAAAAAATTTCAGGCAGATTAAATATTGACCGGGCTGCTTGTGATGGCTGTGGTCGTTGTGGGGAGGTTTGTGTTTATGAAGCTATTGAGGTGGTTGGCCGAGAGGTGAGCTTAGAGGAACTAATGGTTGATCTAAGCAAGGACAGTCTTTTTTTTCAAGAATCAGGGGGAGGAGTTACTTTTTCTGGTGGCGAACCTTTTTTTCAACCTGTTTTTCTCCATGAGTTACTGGTAGGGGCTAAAAAGCAGGGATGGACGACGATTGTAGATACCTCAGGTTACGTGGATTTTGCTGTCATTGAGCCGGAGTTACCTTTTATTGATTGTTTCTACTATGACTTAAAGATTATGGATGAAGAGAAACATCTTCATTGGACAGGCGTTTCCAATAAGGTAATTCTGGATAATCTGGTCAGGTTAAGCCAAAAAGGCCAGCCAGTGGTTGTCCGAGTGCCGTTAATTAAAGGCGTCAATGATGATGAGTCAAATATCCTCAATATGGTTAATTTTTTACAGAACAGGACGAAGGTCAGCGAAGTCCATCTCTTAATTTATCATTCAAATTGGACAAGTAAAGTAATTCGGCTAGGGAAGGTTATTCAGGAAGAATTTGAGTCACCGGCCCCGCCCAGAATTCAGGAGATCAGAACCCTCCTCGAAAGGGAAGGTTTTACTGTCAAAGTCGGAGGTTAAGCATGAAAGACCGGATAAAAAAATTGCGAGCCAAGAGTCTTCAAATTCGCCCTTACATTACCCCCGAGAGAGCTAAACTTTTAACTGAATTTTATCGACAGCCCTCAGTTTATCAGTATTCTATTCCGGTTCAACGGGCCTTGGCTTTTAAATGTATTTTGGAGAACAAAGAAATCTTTATTGATGAGGGGGAACTTATTGTTGGTGAACGGGGACCCGCCCCCAAGGCTACTCCCACTTATCCCGAAGTAACTTGTCATTCTCTGGAGGACTTGGATGTGCTCAATAACCGAGAAAAATTGCCTTATCGAGTCGATGAATCTACCCGGCGGCTTTACCAGGAAGAAATAATTCCTTTCTGGCGAGGTCGAGCCATTCGGGATATCATTTTTCGAGAAATGGACCCAGAGTGGGTGGCTGCTTATGAGGCTGGGGTGTTTACAGAATTTATGGAACAGCGAGCTCCTGGGCACACGGTGCTGGGAGATAAAATCTATCGCCAAGGATTATTGGATTTTAAAAAAGAGATAGAAGCCACCATAGCTCGATTGGATTTTCTTCGGGATCCCGAAGCTTACGCCAAGAGAGAAGAATTAAAAGCGATGTCCATTTGTGCTGAGGCTCTAATGATTTATGCCCAGCGTCATGCCCAAAAGGCTCGGGAAATGGCGGCCCAAGAGAGTAATCCTGAACGACGGAAGGAGTTGCTCCAAATAGCCGCCATTTGTGAGCATGTTCCCGCCCGGGCTCCTCGTAATTTCTGGGAGGCGCTTCAGTATTACTGGTTTGTTCATTTAGGAGTAATTATTGAGTTTAATACTTGGGATTCCTTTAATCCAGGTCGATTAGACCAGCACCTTTATCCTTTCTATCAGCAGGGACTGGCCAGTGGTGAGTTAACTAGGGAAAGAGCTAAGGAACTTCTTCAAGCTTTCTGGATAAAATTTAATAATCAACCGGCTCCTCCCAAAGTGGGAGTAACTGCCCAAGAGAGCGGCACTTATACAGACTTTGCCTTGATTAATACAGGAGGAGTAAAAGTCGATGGTTCAGATGCGGTGAACGAACTCTCATTTCTGATACTGGATGTGGTTGAGGAGATGAGGCTAGTGCAGCCTAGTTCAATGGTCCAAATCAGTCAAAAAACACCAGATGCTTTTCTGAAAAGAGCCTTAAAAATTATCCGGACTGGTTTTGGTCAGCCCTCGGTGTTTAATACCGATGCTATTATTCAGGAATTGGTCCGTCAAGGTAAAAGCTTGGAAGACGCCCGTCTAGGTGGAGCCAGTGGTTGTGTGGAAGCCGGGGCCTTTGGAAAAGAAGCCTATATATTAACCGGCTATTTTAATCTGACCAAAGTGCTGGAGATAACTCTGAACAATGGGCTTGATCCTCGAACTGGTCGGAAGATTGGTTTATCCACAGGAGATCCTACTAGCTGGCGGACGTTTGATGATCTTTATCAAGCTTTTGAGCGGCAATTGAATTATTTTGTTGAGATTAAAATAAAGGGAAATAATATTATCGAGAGACTTTATGCCCATTATCTACCAGCCCCCTTTCTCTCCCTCTTTATCGATGATTGCTTACAACGCGGTCGAGACTATCATAATGGAGGAGCTCGGTATAATACTTCTTATATTCAAGGAGTAGGCATTGGGACCATAACTGATTCACTGGCCTCCATCAAGTACAATGTTTTTGACCAAAAGCTGGTCACGATGAAGGAGTTACTCGCTGCTCTTGAACATAATTATGAGGGGTATGAGGAATTACGGCAGCGTTTTCTTAATAAGACACCTAAATACGGTAATGATGATGATTATGCAGATTCGATAACTCGACAGGTTTTCGAGTCCTATTTTCGGGCGGTGGACGGTCGTCCCAATACTCGCGGAGGGGCCCATCGTATTAATCTTTTACCCACCACCGTGCATATTTACTTCGGACAGGTGTGTCAGGCGACACCCGATGGACGACGAGCTGGCGAGCCTCTTTCTGAGGGAATATCGCCGGTTCAGGGAGCTGACCGTCATGGCCCCACGGCTGTGATCAAATCAGCGGCCAAGATTGATCATTTGAGAACCGGAGGCACCTTGCTTAATCAGAAATTTACTCCTTCTTTATTGGCTGAAGATGAAGGGCTGGACAAACTGGCTAAGCTCATCAGAACTTACTTTAGACTCGATGGACACCATGTGCAATTTAATGTAGTGACAGCCAAAATCTTGCGTGAAGCTCAACGGCATCCCGAAAAATATCGAGACCTCATTGTTCGGGTGGCTGGTTACAGCGATTATTTTGTTGACTTGCCCAAAAAACTTCAGGATGAAATAATTAAGCGAACCGAACATCAGTCTTTTTAGCTGAATTTATTGAAAAAATTTATTATGATTTAATTTTAAAAGAAAGGAGTCATGATGTTTAGTGATAAGATTTATCAACAGAGAAGGCAAAGATTGAAAGAGTTATTACCCGGAGGAATAGCTCTCTTTCTGGGTAATGAAGAGAGTGCGATGAATTATCCGGCCAATCCGTATCCTTTCCGCCAGGACAGCTCGTTTCTTTATTTTTTCGGTCTAGATAGTCCTTCATTAGTGGGGGTGGTGGATGTTGATGAAGGTCAGGATGTCCTTTTTGGTCATGAAGTCACGATGGAAGATATTATCTGGATGGGAGATCTTCCCTCTTTGAGCGACCGCGGCCGGCAGGTGGGTATCGACACTACTTATTCTTTAACTGAACTGCCTTCTTTTCTCGACAAGGCTATCAAGGCTGGGCGGCGAATTCATTTTCTGCCTCCTTATCGGGCAGAGACCACTCAGAAATTAAGTGAATTATTGGGTCTTCACCCCTCTTTTGTCCAGAAGTATGTTTCGACAGATTTAATAAAAGCTGTGGTGGCTTTAAGATCGATTAAAGGACCCGAAGAAATAGCCGAAATGGAGAAAGCTCATGAGATTACCTATCGCATGTATGAGGAGGCGATGGCTTTGGCTCGGCCAGGAAGATATGAGAGAGATTTGGCCGGTCGCATGGAAGGAATTTGTGCTGAAGCAGGCTGTCTCCTGGCTTTTCCCATTATTTTAACAATTAATGGACAGATACTTCATAATCATTACCACGGTAATGAGCTTGTGGAGAATCGACTTCTGGTGATTGATGCGGGAGCAGAATCACCAGCTCATTATGCGGCTGACATCACCCGAACTGTGCCTGTTGGAGGTCGATTTACCCCGCGCCAAAGGGAAATTTATTCGATCGTCCTCCGAGCTCAGGAAGAGGCGATAGCTATGATGAAGCCGGGAATATACTTTCGGGATGTTCACCTCCAGGCAGCTCAGGTGATTGCCGAGGGATTGAAAGAGTTGGGGCTAATGAAGGGCTCGCCCACGGCAGCGGTTGAGGCAGGAGCCCATGCGCTTTTCTTTCCTCATGGTTTAGGACACATGATTGGCCTGGATGTCCACGATATGGAGGGATTAGGCGAAGATTTCGTCGGGTATGATGAAAGAGTTAAACGCAGTGATCAATTCGGTCTGGCCTATCTGCGTATGGCTAAAAAACTAGAGCCCAATTATGTTTTAACTGTTGAGCCTGGTATTTACTTTATTCCGGCTTTGATTGAACAGTGGGCCGAAGAAAAGAAACATCTGGATTTTATTGATTATGATCGGGTCAGAGAATATATGGATTTTGGCGGAGTCCGGATTGAGGATGATGTTCAGATTACGGAAAATGGCCACCGAGTTCTGGGAAAATCGATCCCCAAAAAAATTGAAGAAGTCGAAGCAGTGACAGCCACCAAATAATTAGCGAGGTGAGTTAGCAGCGTTTTCTTTTCTTCTGGGCTTTTATCCTGCGCGAGGAAAATTGCCTTTAGTTGGGAAAAAAATCACCCATATGGAAAGTGAAGCCAGGTCTTCACTTTTCACAAATCAACTAACCTCTATCGTCATCGAGGGGGAGCAAGTCTTCATATTCACTTTTGAGAAAAAACTTTTTGTGCCTTCCCCCATGGGCTGCTCTCGAAACACATTCCCTCCATTAGGGGCTTCGCTTTATCCCCTAAAATAGTCAACAAGAAAGGGGAAGAAGAACAAATTTCAAGCAAACCAAAAATTACTTCGGTCAGCTTTCCCTAAATTCAGGTCAAAGGTAAAAGGTGAAGTTTCTGACCCCAAATATGAACAAATTTCAAATTTCTGGTTATTCTTGATTATTTATTAATCCAAATAATCTCAAATAAAGAGACTTTCTCTCTTGGAAAAAGGGAGGCTTTCCCAATGGGAATCAATCAGAAGAAGGGAGGGGGCCAATTTCTAGGCGGAACCGGTTGCCGGGGGAAAGAACTTTCTGGATGAATGCGTTAAAATCGCCAAGGTTAAGCTCATCAAAATAGATCAATAATTCTTCAAGAAATTCAGCTCCCAGACCGGTCGCTTCAAAAGTCGCGAGATAAGTGGCCCGAGAGTTTTTCTCTTGGCATTGGCGAAGAAGGGAAGCTTTAGTGTAAGCTTTTGTCATGGCCAACTCGGCTTCGCTCAAAGGTTGCTTCAGCAGATGGTCGATTTCCCTTTCCAGAGACTGCCAGGCGATGTCTCTTTTCTTCGGAGATGTTTCTAGGTAGATCTCCAGTATTCCTCCTGCCTGGTAAAGATGTACTTCTGACTGAATATCATAGGCTAATTTTTCATATTCTCTTAATTTCCAAAGACGTGAAGCCACTCCCTTACCCAGAAGGTTATCCAGGAGAAGACTGAAGGCGGTAATTTTTGGCGTGAGAGGAGGTAAGCGATAAGCTAGGTAGAGAAGCAGTTCTTGGCTTTTGCGGGTCAGCTTTTTTTCTTGTTCTTCCAAGGGAGGGAAGGTTAAAGGCGTCAACTCCAGGGGTTTTCCCGGAGGAAATTTACCCAATTGTTCTTCTAAAAGGGGTAGTAATGACCCCAGGTCTTTGTCGGAGATGACCACAGCTACCATATTCGCGGCCGTGAAAAAAGATTTATAATATTTCTCAATATCTTTTTTGCTGATATTTTTCAGAGTTTTCTCTGAGCCGAAACTGGAAGTGCCGTAACCAGTGGAACCGAAGAGAAAGGCGTGGGCTTCTTCTCGAGCCAGATTGGAGGCTTGGTCGGACAGTCTTTTCTTGGAGCGAAGCATACTTTTTTTTATTCGGTTAATGCGGAGTCCGGAGAAAAGAGGTTTTCTCATGAGATTAATTATGAGTTTGAGAGTCTCAGCGAAATGAGGTGAAAGACTAGCGAGTCGGATAAGATTGTAGTCGGGAAGGGTGGAGAAAGTTAATTGAGAAGCTTGAGTCATTAGCTGTCTAAGCTTATTTTGATCAGTGATTTCTAAACTAAGACGAGTAGTCAAATAGCCCAGGCCAGCTTTACCCTGAGGTTCTCCTCGCCGACCACCTTTAATCGTTAGAATAAGAATAGTTAAGGGAGAAGAAGAATCCTGTTGATAAATGAGCGGCAGACCATTTTTTAAAACTCGTCTTTGGAGAGGGGGAAAAAAAGATTGAGCGGCAAGCCAGTTCCCAGTGCCTATTAGCCAACTGAGATTTAATCCGAGCCATAGGGCCAAATGTTTTTTTAAAGAGCGCATTTTATTTTTCTTTGTTTAAAGGAGTAATTCTGACCACAACATATTTGCCCTTGCTTAGATATTTCCCGGCTGCTCCCCGTAAATCAGAGGAGCTGATCTTTTTTATTAACTCTAAATAATTCCCTCTTTCTTTTTGCTGATTGAGGAGGTAATAGCGGACTAAAGCTCTGGCCAGAGTTAAGCCGTTTTCCTGAGCTTGATAAGTGCGAAAGCAAATTTGATTCTTTGCCTGCTGAAGGAAATCAAAAACAAAGAGTTGAGCTTCACCGTAATAGTCATCTGGGGAGAAATTCTGGCGGCGAAGTGTTTTTAGAAACCGGATTGTCTCTCGTTCAGCTCTTTTAGTATTTTTAGGGTCGAGAGTGAGGGTGATAATCATAGCCCCGCCGTAATAAAGTGAGGTATAGGTCATCGTAACTGTATAGGCTAATTCTCGACGTCCCCGGAGAACCTGATTGAGGAGCGGATTAAGACCGCGCCCGAGAATTTCAGTCAGAACGTCAATGGCATATTGGTCAGGATGGTTGAAATCGGGAGCTGAAAATCCCAAAAAAAGATAAGCCTGATTGACATCCAAGCTATGGCTGACCTCGATTTTTTCCTTCAAGGGAGGGGCAGGGGCAAGAGAAGGCGGCGAAAAGTGAGCATTACTGAGGGATGAAAATATTTGAGTTATTTTTTCTTGACTCCAGTTGAGATCGATTGGGCCAACTACAGCTAAAGCTGCATTTTGCGGGCAAAAAAAACGCTGGTAAAAGGCAGTTATTTTTTCTACAGTTATTTGAGCCAGGCTTTCTGGCGTTCCATAAATAGGCTGGCTGTAAGGATGGGAAGGAAAGAGATGTTGGAAAGTAAGGGAAGTTCCGTAGCGGAGAGGGTCGTCTTGGATAAAACTGATTTCTTCTAGGATAACCTGTTTTTCTTTTTCCAAGGAGGCCGGGTCAAAGGTTAACTCGAAAGCCAAGGCTTTAAGACACTTTAGAGCGAACAAGTAATTACCCGCCGGGAGGGTGATTTCAATAAGCATTAAATCCCGGCCGGTGTGAGCGTTATAATAGCCGCCTTTTTCTCGAATAGCTAAACTCAGATTTTTCCCGTTGAGTCGATGGGGATTGCGGAAAAGGAGGTAATGCTCTAAGAGATGCGTTAATCCAGAAGTTTCCCTGGTTTCATTTTTAGAACCTACATTGAAGCCCAGCACGAGATGAATTAAAGGTAGGTGGTTTTGCTGGAGGAGAGCTACCTGCAACCCATTTTCCAAAGTGAATTTCTCGGATTGGGTCGGGGCTGAAGTAGGCTTAATTGAAGAGAGAGAAAGAAGGGTTAAAACGCCACTCACAACTAACAAGAAAAACAATTGATTATGATTTGAGGATTTAATCATTATGTTCCGGATTAAGATAATTTTTTTGGAAAAGGTCGATTGATTGGGTATCCCCCATGACCAACAGGGTGTCGCCGGGGTGGATCTTTGTTCCAGGATCGGGATTAAAGACAATATCTTGGCCGGGTTTTTTGATGGCCACGACAATTACATTCGCTTTCTTCCTTAAATCGCATTCGACAATTGTTTTATTGTTAATCCGGGCTTTTTTGCTAACCACAAATTCATCCATATAAAGAGATAATTCTTTTCGGCGAATAATCAGGTCCATAAAGTCAACTAAAGTTGGTCGGATTAATCCTTGGGCGATCTTTAAACCACTAAGTTTATAAGGATTAACTACACGGTTGGCTCCTATTTGGAGAATTTTTTTCTCACCTTCTTCATCTAAGGCTTTAGAGAGAACAAAAATAGATGGATTAAGGAGTTTGGCGGTGAAACTCAGGTAGAGATTATTCGCATCACTGGGTAGAAGAGCGGCCAAAGCCTTAGCTTTTTTTACTTTGGCTTTAAGGAGGACTTCTTCTTGAGTGGCGTCACCCAGAATATAAAGACAGTTGTTTTGGTTAGCCAAGTCTTTTAGGGATTCTTCATTTTTTTCAATAACTACATAGGGCAGATTTTCTTCCTCTAGTCTTTCGCGGACAATTTTCCCCATGCGGCCATGGCCGCAAATTATATAATGATCCTTTAAATTCTGGATGTCTTTTTGCATTTTTTTTCTCCGAAAATATTGATGGAAGCCTCCTTCATAAACGGCTTCGCCGATCTTTGTTAAGGCGAAGATAGCTGTGCCCACTCCACCGAGGATGATGAAGATAGTAAAGATTTGTCCTCCAGGGGTTAGAGGTTCTTTAACTTCCCGGAAACCCACCGTGGTAATGGTGATGATGGTCATATAAAGAGAATCGAGGAAAGCCAAGTTTTCAATGAGGTGATAGCCGATAGTACCAATTAGAATCACCAGGAGGATTAAGACAATTGGCTTCCACATAGAAAATTGCTTAATGCTTCATTTTTATGTGGCCGATGATGGAAACCCCGAACGGTTTAATAATCAGGAAATCTGATCGACATCATAATCAGCCACCTCTGATTTCTTTTTAATATTACCGAAAAAAAAACCAACCGACAAGCGGTTATTACTTAACCCAAAATTTCCCTAATAAATTAAATTAATTACAAGAAAGTCATTCTTTCTTAGAAAGGTAAGGGACTTTAAGGTAAAGCTGTAATTTTTATCGGCTTCAGTCTCCGGAGCAGTGGGGGAGGATAATTTTTTAGTGGCTTAATTTGGAGGAGAAAAGTTGGCTTAATTTGAGATTGTTTTGGGCAAGGCCAAAATTTTCCTGGAAGATTTTTATTTGATCCGAAAGTTGTTATCCAGCCCCTTTTAGTTAAGGCCGCTGTTTTGATGTTTTGGCTTTTCCAGGATCACCAGTCTTGATTTCTTAACCTTGAATCTCCAGCTTATTGAATTACCTTTTTCCCCTCAGTGAAATTATGTTAAAATCAAAAAGCAGTCTTTATAATCTTTATAATCAGAAGGGAGATATGAAAAAATTACCTCAAGCAAAGATTTTGATTGTTGATGATGAAGAGAACATCAGAAAAACACTTCGTATGGTTTTGGAATACGAGAATTTTGAGGTTTACGAGGCTTCTTCTGGAGAAGAAGCCTTGGAGAAAAGTGATGAGATTGTAGGTTTGGATTTGATTCTTTTGGATATTCGACTGCCCGGCAAAGATGGCTTGGAAGTGCTGGCCGAATTACAAGAAAGGCCCTACCGGCCGGAAGTGATTATGATTTCAGGCCATGGCACGATTCAATCAGCGGTTGAGGCCACCAAACTGGGCGCCTACGATTTCTTAGAAAAGCCTCTCCACCGGGAAAGAATTCTACTGGCTATTCGCAATGCTCTGGACCATAAACGTTTAAAAAGAGAATATATTGATTTAAGTCAAAAAGCAGCCAAACGCTATGAGCTAGTTGGGCGACATCCCTTAATGAAGAAATTGTGGGACCAAATCAAGAGAATTGCTCCAACTAATTCAACTGTGCTTATTCAGGGAGAGAGCGGTACAGGGAAAGAATTGATTGCCCGGGCGATTCATCAACACAGCCATCGGGCTCAGAGGCCTTTTGTTCAAGTTAATTGTGCCGCTATTCCTGAGGAGTTAATTGAAAGTGAACTTTTTGGCCATGTTAAGGGAGCTTTCACTGGGGCCACGGAAAAAAAACTGGGCAAATTTGAACTGGCTGACGGCGGAACTATTTTTCTTGATGAGGTGGGAGATATGAGTCTGAAGACCCAAGCTAAAGTTCTACGGGTCTTGGAAGAAGGTGAAGTGCAGAAAGTCGGCTCAACCAAGATTCAGAAAGTAGATGTTCGAGTCATCGCGGCCACCAACAAAGATTTATCTCAAGAAATAAAAGCAGGGCGTTTCCGGGAGGACCTTTATTTTCGTTTGAATGTAGTGCCTTTACAAGCGCCGCCTCTTCGGGAACACAAAGAAGATATTCCTTTATTGATTGATTATTTTATTCGTCTCTACGCCGAGGAGAATAATTTTAAACCCAAGAAATTTTCTCCCGAAGCGCTTGAAGTCATGATGAGATATCCGTGGAAAGGCAATGTCCGGGAGTTAAAGAATGTGGTGGAACGATTGCTTATCATGACTGAAGGGGATATAATAGAAAAAAGAGATTTGCCCGAACACATTCGGCAAGATGAGGAAGTTTTTCTGCCGGAAATAAGTCAGGTTAAGTCACTTAAAGAATTTCGGGAAGTTGCTGAGAAGATGTTCATTTTGGCTAAGCTGGAAGAGAATGAGTGGAATATTAGTCGAACAGCTCGAGCTATTGGAACTCCACGGAGTAATCTTTACAAAAAGCTGGAACAATATCATATTAAGATAAAGGCTGGAGTAGGCGAGGCGGTTGCTCCACCGGAGCCCAAGGCTGACGGTGGGGAGGAAAGTCCGAACTCCACAGAGCAGGATGGTCGCTAACAGCGACTCCGAGCAATCGGAGGAAAGTGCCACAGAGAGTAGACCGCCCTGTGGGTGTGGTCAAGACCCACTCACGGAGCAAGGGTGAAAGGGTGAGGTAAGAGCTCACCGCTCTGGTGGTGACACCAGAGGCAGGGCAAACCCCATCCGGAGCAAGGCCAAATCGGCCCCCGAAGAGATAGCTCGTCTCAGGGGGCGGGTAGGCCGCTTGACCCCTTGAGTAATCAAGGGGCGAGATAAATAACCGCCCCTGCCCTCGGGCAGGAACAGAATTCGGCTTACGTCCTGCTCCAGCCTTTTCTTTTTCTTTCTTCTTCTTCTTCTTCTTCTTCTTCTTCTTCTTCCTTCAATTAGGCCTAGGGGTTGGCCAGACTGTTTTTGGGAAGAGGTGGAGCTTTCCCTAATTCAGCTGGAAGGAGAAGCTTAGAGGATAATCAATTGAGAAAATATTTTAATTCGGGGGAGGAAAAGAAGATGATGTGGCTCAATTAAGGTAAAAGGCTAAGGAGAGTGGGAAGAGAAGCCACTGCTTGGCGGATCCAGATAAGGATATTTCCTGGGAAAAGCCCCAGTTGAAGGACTCCATAGAGACAAAGAAAAAGAACTAAATAAAGAGCTGGATTGTCGCTTCGAATGATCACGGCTGAAGTAGGTTCGCGCATATACATATACACCACAACTCGGAGATAGTAATAAACTGAGATAAGGCTGGCTAAGACAGCGATAATGACTAAGGAAGTTAATCCTCGTTGGACAGCTGAGGCAAAAACATAGAATTTAGCTAAGAAGCCCCCTGTGGGAGGAAAACCAGCCAGAGAGATTAAGAAGATGGTCATCATAGCCCCAATCCAGGGGTATTGGAAACCTATACCTTTAAAGTCTTCCAACTGGAGATATTCTTGTCTCTCCCGGCTGAGGGCAATCACTGCGGCAAAAGCACCAATGTTCATAAAAAGATACACAGCTAAATAAAAAAGCAGGCTACCATAATCCTGGGCGAGGATGGCCACTAGTAGATAACCGGCGTGGGCGATGCTGGAATAAGCGAGAAGACGCTTAATGTTGGTTTGCCGAAGGGCCACCAGATTAGCCACGACCATAGTAGCGACGGCTAGGACCCAGAGAGCCCAGAAAATGGTGGTCCGGTTAAAGGCGGTTGGCCAAAAGAGGTAAAAGACCCGAATAAGCACGGCAAAGCCCACAGCTTTAGGGCCGATGGAGAAAAAGGCGGTGATAGGAGTTGGTGAGCCTTCATAAACATCAGGCGTCCACATATGAAAAGGCACAATGGCAATCTTAAAACCGAAACCCACCAGGAGTAATCCCAGACCCACCCAACCTAGGACCAGTGAAGGAGAATCGGCTTTAAATCCTTGAATAATTCCGTGGATTTGGGTGGTGTGGGCAAAGCCGAAAAGAAAAGCCAGACCCAGCACTAGCAGGGCGGAAGCAAAACTCCCCAGGAGGAAATATTTAGCCGCTGCTTCTGAAGATTTCTGATCACGAATTTTCAATCCGGCCAGAGCATAGCTGGAGGTGGACAGCACTTCTAGGCCGAGAAAGATGACGATTAAATCATAAGAAGAAACCATAATCAACAGGCCAGAGAGAGCAAAAAGAAGCAGCCCGTAATATTCCCCAAAGTTCATTTCCTGGAATTCGATGTACTTGAGGGAGATTAAAATAACTAAGGCTGTGGCCACCAGAAAGATATAGTGAAAAGCTACGGCTAAATTGTCAAAAATTAGGAAATTATGAAAAGAAGTTAAATTTTGATTCCAGAGCCGGGAGTTAAAAAAACCGCAAGCAATGAGGGCTATTAAACTCAAATATCCCAAATAATTTCGGTTAGAACGTCGGAAAAATACCTCCAGCAGGATAACTACCAGGGCGGCTCCGACGATAGTCAACAAGGGTAGTAGAGGTCGGAGAATGGTCATGGCTGCTTTGCCTCCTGGGTTTCTTCAGAAGCCTTCTCGGCCGGCAACATTTTGACCACAAATTGTTTTGAAGTGGCAGAGATAAGGTCTGGTCGTTGAAAATAGCCTTCATGTTTTTCAATCTGAGTCAGGAGTAATTCGACTGAAGGTTTCATTTTAGCTAGAAAGGTTCGTGGATAGACCCCCATCCAGACCATCATAATGACAATTGGTGTTAGGTAGAGGATTTCTCGCAGATTTAGGTCAGGGAAAGTTTTTATTTTTTTCTGGGTTATCGGTCCCTGCATGACTCGCTGGAACATCCAGAGGAGGTAACCAGCGGCTAAAATAACGGTGCTTACCGCCAAGATGGCGTACAGAGAATTGGATTGAAAAACACCATAAAGACAGAGAATTTCGCCAATAAAGCCATTTAGTCCTGGTAACCCTACTGAAGATAAAACACAGACAAGGAAAAAGGCGGCGAAGATAGGCATTTGTCGGCTGACTCCCCCGTAGTCTTTAATGAGTCGGGTATGGGCTCGCTCATAAAGAATGCCCACACACAAGAAGAGAGCGCCGGTGCTTAAGCCGTGGTTAAGCATTTGATAAATGGCTCCCTCAATCGAAGTCTGATTGAGAGCAAAAACGGCCAGCATGATCAGGCCCATATGGCTGACACTGGAATAGGCCACCAGAGATTTAACATCTTTTTGAATGAGAGCCATCAGGCCTCCATAAATGATGCCGATGATAGCCAGCACAGAAAGCAAGGGAATAAATTTGACTACTGCCTGGGGAAAAAGCGGCAGGGCAAAGCGGAGAAAACCATAAGTCCCCATTTTTAAAAGGACGGCCGCCAGGATGACTGACCCAGCTGTGGGTGCTTCGACATGAGCATCAGGGAGCCAGGTATGGAAGGGAAACATGGGGACTTTAATGGCAAAAGCCAGAGCAAAGGCCAAGAACAGCCATATTTGAAGCTGGGGATTTAAGACGATTTTATACATATCGAAGATTTCAAATGAAGCTGTGCCTGTAGCCTTGAGATGAAGAGAGTAAAGCATAAAAATAGCCACCAGCATTAACAGGCTGCCAAACATAGTAAAAAGGACGAATTTGACGGTGGCGTAAATCCGGCGAGGGCCTCCCCAGACACCGATCAGGAAATACATCGGGATAAGCATAGCTTCCCAGAAGACATAAAAAAGAAAAAGATTTAAGGAGACAAAAACACCGATGATGCCCGTTTCCAACAGCAGGAGAAAAAAGAGATATTCTTTATGGCGCTTTTGAATATAGTTCCAGGAGGAAAGCACGGCGATGGGCATCAGGAAAGTGGTTAAAATCACCAGAAACAGACTTATGCCATCAACTCCCAGATGGTAATTAATGCCTCTCCCCAGCCAAGCTGATTTTTCCACAAATTGCGGTAAGCCCGTGCTCTCATCGAAGCGGAAATAGAGAATTAAGGAAAGGAAAAAATTAAGCAGCGTAAAAATCAAGGCGGTTAGGAATAATAATTGTTTTCTTTCCCGAGGGAGAAAGATAATTAACAAGGCACCAACTAAGGGCAGGAAGGTTAAGATGCTTAAAATTTGTCCACTCATTTTAAAACAATAAATATCCCAGTAAAATTACAGCGCCTAGAATAATGGCCAAAGCATAATCTTTAATCAAACCGGTCTGGAGAAGACTAAGAATTTTGCCCAAGAAACCCGCGGTAGAGGCTGTGCCGTTTACCGCTCCGTCGATAACTTTCAGGTCGAAATGCTGATAGACCAATTCCGAACCCTTAATTGTCGATTGGACAAAAAGAGTATTGTAAGCCTCATCCACATAGTACTTATTGACTAAGATGCGATAAGGACCGGGAAAACGGGCAACCAGGTTATGAGGTAAAGATGGTTTTTTAATATAAAAGATGTAAGCGATGAAAATGCCGGTTAAGGCCACGACTGTCGAGGTTAGAATAAGCAACCACTCGGTGCTCAAACTCAGATGCGCTTCTTCATGATGAGCTATGATCGGGGAAAGGAAACGGAAGAACCAGTTGACATCTTTCCCTAGGACAACTGGGAGTCCGATATAACCGCCAACAATGGAGAGAAAAGCCAGAATCATTAAAGGAATGGTCATGACTGGGGGGGATTCATGGATATGTTTTTTAACTTCTTCGGACATCCGCTCTTGACCGTGGAAGGTTAAAAAGATTAACCGGAACATGTAAAAAGCCGTTAACACTGCGCCGAAAATACCCAGGGTCCAGACTAAATAGTTACCCTGGGCGAAGGCGCTGGTCAGAATAGCATCTTTGGAGAAAAATCCTGAAAAGAAGGGGATGCCGGAAATGGCGATGGCGCCAATTAAAAAAGTCGGATAGGTAATAGGTAGATATTTTTTAAGCCCGCCCATTTTTTGCATATTCAATTCACCCGAAAGAGCATGCATGACACTGCCGGCGGCCAAAAAGAGAAGGCTTTTAAAGAAGGCGTGAGTCACTAGGTGGAACATCCCGGCAGCGTAAGCACCTACGCCACAACCCATAAACATATAACCTATCTGAGAGATAGTCGAGTAAGCCAGGACTCTTTTAATATCATTTTGGGTGAGAGCAATCGTGGCGGCGAAAACGGCCGTGACCGCTCCGATAAGGGCCACAATTTGAGCCGCGGTTGGAGTAAAGGAATAGAGGGGATTCAGGCGGGAGACCATGTAGACGCCAGCAGTGACCATGGTGGCGGCGTGAATTAAAGCTGAGACAGGGGTGGGGCCTTCCATAGCATCCGGCAGCCAAACATAGAGAGGAATTTGGGCGGATTTGCCGGTGGCCCCCACGAAAAAGAGGATAGCCATTAGAGTAGCTAGAGGCAGAGCCACCTCATGATGGCTAAAGGCTTGATTGATGATTCTGAATTCGCCGGTACCTAAATGAAAGAAAACCAGGAAGATTCCCAGGAGAAAAGCCGCATCCCCAATCCGGTTGACAATAAAAGCCTTTTTGCCGGCAGTGGCGGCTGAATGTTTTTCAAACCAGAACCCGATTAATAGATAAGAACAGAGACCGACTCCCTCCCAACCCACGAACATAAGGACAATGTTTGAGGCCATCACCAGGAGAAGCATAGCGAAGGTGAACAGATTGAGGTAAGTGAAATAACGGGTGTAGCTTCTGTCTTCGGCCATGTAGCCAACAGAGTAGACATGAATAAGGAAGCCTACCCCGGTGACTACCAAGGCCATGATCGAGGAGAGGGGGTCGAGTTGAAAGGCCAGGTCAACCTGGAAGTTACCCGAGGAAATCCAGGTGAAGAGTTTTTTAATCAAGGGGAAGCTGGAACTGGGGAGTTGAAGGAGATGAATAAAAGCAAGAAGAGATAAAACGAAAGAGAGAAAAACTGAGAAGCAGGCTTGCCAAGAGACATATTTTTTGGGCATGAGCCGGCCGAACAGAAGGAATAAAATTACACTTAGAGCCGGAAAAAAAGGAATGAGCCAGAAGTATTCGACCATCTTACCCTTTCATCAAATTTAAATCTTCGGTTTTGATAGTTTTTTTCTGGCGGAAGATAAGCATAACAATGGCCAAGCCAATGGCTGCTTCGGCCGCAGCCACAGTGATGACAAAGAAAACAATTATTTGGCCTTCCAGGGAGGCGAAAGCTTGGGCGAAACCAATAAAAGTTAGGTTGGCGGCATTGAGCATCAGTTCAACCGCCATAAACATAGTGATCAAATCCCGCTTTACAAAAAAGGCAATCAATCCGATAGCAAAGAGAATTAAACTTAAAATAAACACTAAATTTAAAGGAATCATTCCTGGTCCCTTTTTTTCCCCAAAACCACGGCTCCCACCAGGGCCGCTACGATGAGTACAGAGGTGATTTCGAAGGGATAAATAAAAGTGGAAAAAAGAAGTTCGCCTAAATTCTCAGGCGTGCCCGGCTGGGCGGGTAAAGGCGAGACTACTCCTTTGAACTTGAGAATAGCCCAAAGCAGCTCTAGAAAGAGGATAAACCCGATAACCACAGCCAGACGAACCGGCCATTTTCTCTTTTCCGGCGGCCAGCCCTGTTTGAGATTAATGGTCATAATCACAAAAATGAAAAGGACCATGATGGCGCCGGCATAAATAATTATCTGCACGACAGCAATGAAGGGTGCCTCGAGAAGGGCAAAAATACCGCCCAAAGAGGAGAGGGTGACAATAAGGCAAAGAGCGTTGTAAACTTGATTTCTGAAGAAGATTAAACCGAGAGAAAAAATAATAGCAATTAAAGCGAGCAGGATAAAAAGGAATAAACCCATTTTTTGAGTTTCCCATTATATTTTTTGCTCCAAAGGTATGTCAAGATTTTTTTTGAGTTAAATTAATATTTTGGGTTAAATTGGTGAGTTCATCCTCTAAGACCGAAGAGAAATCTATGTTAGTTGCGGAGGTAATCAAACCCACTGCCTTTGAACAGCCTTACAAAAAGCCAGAATTTCTGGTCGGTCAATCCATTGGGGGACAATCTTTATTTTCCCCTAGGAGTCCAAGGGCAACAAAAGGAAGTAAAAAATAAATAATTTTTGTGAATTGATTTAATTAATTTAATTAATAAGTTCTAATCAAAGGAGAAAGCTAAAGATCTGCCCTCATTTTAGCTAACTTGATTAAGATCATCTTATCTAAACAAAAGAGAAGGGCAAAGATCCGACCCTAAATTTAAATTTATCTCCCTTTATTCGCAGAGAGGGCAGGACTAGACTTTCCGGGGTTAGCTAAAGCAGCAAATTAAAAGAGAAAATTTTTTCCAAGATGAGAACTAGAGACATTTATTCTCTTTAGAGAAAATTTTAACTAGCCTGAATGACTGGCCTGAGTCAATTGACATCTGTTATTAATTTGTTATAATTATTAAACGGTAGCGCGGGGTAGAGCAGTCTGGTAGCTCGTCGGGCTCATAACCCGGAGGTCGCTGGTTCAAATCCAGCCCCCGCTACCAATTTTATTGAGGGGGGAAATAAAGTCTTAAGGGCCGAAAAAGGGGAATTTTTTATCAGGAATAGCTTTTGGTGAAAAGAAAACAGTAAAAAATTCAATTTTTCCCTTTTTTCTCCGACAAAATTAGTGAAATCAAAAAAGGATAGGTCTACTTAAGATGAGTTTTGCTAAAATCAAGCGCCGTTCCTTTAGTTCACCCCGGGTACTTATTGTCGAAGACGAGACCATTGTGGCTCTGGATTTACAATGTACCTTGGAGCAATTGGGGTGTTCAGTGATTCAAATTGTCTCTTCCGGGGAAGAATCCATTGAGGCCGCCCGGAAATATTCTCCGGATGTTATCTTGATGGATATAAAATTAAAGGGCAAGATAGATGGGATAAAAGCGGCAGAAATTATTTATCAACGTTGGAAAATTCCCATTATTTACATTTCTGCCTACAGTGATTTGCAGTCTTTACAAAGAATGAACAAAATCAAAAATTATGGCTATTTGAATAAGCCTTTTGCTGAATACGAATTAAAGAGTTTTTTAGATAAAGCCCTCGGTCAGAAGGGTCCTCTGTAAGTTCTGCCTCCTGGTTTTTTTCTCTTGTCTAATTTTTTTCTAAATGCTCTACGGGTTGTTGGATCACTTCCCATCAGAAAAAGTGGGGTCAATAAGAATACTTTTTGAGACCAAAAATTAGAAAAGTAGAAAAATTGGAAGCGTAAAGTCGGGGTTTAGCTTTCACCTTTCACTTTTGACTAACCAAATTTTTTATTTCTTAATATCTTTATTGGCTACTGACTCCATTTGCTGAAGATGAAAAACCAGATTTTTGATATACTGGGCAAAATTTATCTCTCCTTGGTAGAGCGATTGATACAACATTAATCTTATCTCCATTTCTTGGTTAATTTTATCTAAAAATTCTTTCTTTTAGTCCTGTAGCCGGTGCGCCTCAGGAGTGAAGGAGAGGGCTCAAAGAGGTAGCCAAGAGGAAGGTCAATTAATTTATTTACATTTCCAAGAGAAAGCGTTATATTGTCCTCTCTTAAAAGACAGGTCAAGGGGGAAAGAGTGAAAATAGCCCTTATCCAACAACATGCGGTTAGAGATAAAGCTGATAATCTCCGCCGTGGGGTAGAGGCTTTTCGACAGGCTGCTGAGGCTGGTGCCCGAGTAATTGCCTTTGCTGAGCTGGGTCTTTCTTATTTCTGGCCTCAATTCCAAGATAGTTCTCCTTATCTCCAAGAAGCCGAATCTATTCCTGGACCAACCACCGATGTTTTTACCCAGTTAGCTAAAGAATATGGAGTAGTCACGGTAATTAATCTATTTGAAAGAGAAGGGTCTCAGACCTATGATACTTCACCGGTAATTGATGCCGATGGTCGGATTTTAGGGGTGGTGAGAATGATCCATATCATGGAGGGACTTGGTTTCTGGGAAAAGGGCTATTATCATCCTGGGAATAGAGACCAACTGGTTTTTTCGACAGCTGTAGGGCGATTGGGCGTAGCTATTTGTTATGATCGCCATTTCCCTGAGTATATGCGAGCTCTGGCTCTTCAGCAAGCGGAATTAGTAGTCATCCCCCAAGCGGGGGCAGTCGGCGAATGGGCTCCAGGAATATTTGAAGCTGAAATTCAAGTAGCCGCTTTTCAAAATGGTTATTTTGCGGCCCTGGTGAATCGAGTGGGTCAGGAAGAACTTCTAAATTTTGCTGGGGGTTCTTTCGTGGTTGATCCAGCTGGTCAAGTGGTCGCTCGAGCCCCAGAAGGAGAGGACTTTATTCTTCTAGTAGAATGTGATTTATCTCAGGTGAAAGAAGCCACCGCTCGGCGTTTTTTTCTTCCCGATCGGCGACCGGATTTTTATCGTCACTTGAAGCTTATCCAAGACTAAGTTTTCTCATTAATGGGGGGAGGATGAAGAGCTGGTTTGTTGTTAATACTAAACCGAAAAAGGAATTTCAAGTGGAGAAAATTTTTATCGAGGCTTCTATTCCAGTTTACAATCCAAAATATTGTCATGAAGGTCAGATCAAGCCGTTTTTTCCCGGTTATGAGTTTGTTTATTTTGATTATCCTCATCAATATCGGTTGATTCGTTATACCCGGGGGGTCAAGAGAGTTGTCGGTAATTCGGAGGGGCCAATTCCCATTGAAGAGAAAGTGATTCATGAAATCAAAGCCAGGGAAATCAACGGTCTTATTGAGTTGAATAAGTATGGTCAGGAACCTCAATTGGAAGATGAGATTGAAGTAATGGAGGGGCCTTTCAAAGGATTGAGAGGCATATTTAAAAAGGAGTTAAGTGATCAAGAACGTGTGCTGATTTTACTTAATTATATTACTTATCAAGGGAAACTCATCATCGAAAAGAAAAAATTGAAAAAGGTGTTAAAATAAGTAAGATAAATTTGCTTCGGCGGTAATAGCTTCATTATTACCCAAGAAAGGAAAAATTAATGGAAGTGCCTTTTCTTGATTTGAAACCTCAGTATCGGTTAATTAGAGAAGAAATTGAAGAAAAATTAAAAAAGATTTTTGAGTCCCAGCAGTTTATTCTAGGAGAAGAAGGCCGGCAATTAGAGGAAGAAATAGCTGAATACTGTCAGGTCCAATTTGCTATCGGTGTTTCTTCAGGAACTGATGCGCTCTTAGTTTCTCTGATGGCTTTGGATTTAGAGGCCGGGGCAGCCGTCGTGACCACCCCTTTTACTTTTATCGCCACGGCTGGAGCCCCAGCCCGCTTGGGTCTGAAAATTATTTTTGTGGATATTGAACCTTTAAGTTTTAACCTGGATGTGACTCAGCTTGCTGAGAAGCTCTCCCGAGAAATCAATAAAGCCAAAATAAAGGCTATTATCCCCGTCCATCTCTTTGGGCAAATGGTGGAAATGAAACCATTGCTGGAGCTGGCCCAGGAGTATGATTTAAAAGTGATTGAAGATGCCGCTCAGGCTATTGGGGCAGAATATCCGCACTCGAAGCAATTTTTGCGCGCTGGTTCTGGCGGAGAACTAGGAATTCTCTCCTTTTTTCCTTCTAAAAATTTAGGTGGAGCAGGAGATGGGGGGATGGTCCTCACCAGTGATTTAGGTCTTCGGGAAAAAATAATTTCTCTCCGGAATCATGGGGCTCATCAGAAATATCTTCATCTTCGAGTAGGAGGAAATTTCCGCTTGGATGAGCTTCAGGCAGCTGTGCTCAGAGTGAAACTTAAATATCTACCGGAATGGATTAGTCAGAGGCAGGCGCGGGCGGAAAATTATGAACGCCTTTTTCAAGAAATGGGTTTGATAGAGGAATTTGTGAAGACACCTCCCGCGGTTTATAAGACCAAAGGAGTGAAAAATTATCATACTTATCATCAGTATGTCATTCGGGTTAAACAACGAGATGAGCTCCGTGAATTTTTGCTGGAAAAAGGGATTCAGACAGCAGTTTATTATCCAATTCCTCTCCATCTCCAGCCTTGTTTTCGTTATCTTGGTTATCAAAAAGGAGACTTTCCTCAGGCTGAACAAGCCAGTGCCGAAGTCTTGGCTTTACCGATTTATCCCGAGTTGCCTGAGTCACATCAGGAATATGTGGTGGCGGCTCTTCGGGAGTTTTTTTTGGGCTAAATTTTCTTAATCAGCGAAGTACCCCGCCCGATGAATGACCCGAAGATGGGGTTTTTTCACTTTGACTTTCAAGCGATGAAAGGAGCCGTCGGGCTTATAATTGTTGGGGGTGTAGTAAAGGAGATAGTAATTTTCAGCGGCTTTAATCACCTGCTGAAAGGCAGCCGAAGCATTAGCTGAGCTAGTTACTAGACCCCCAGTGGCTTGAGCTATTTCCCGGAAAGCACTAAAGATATCTTCCGATTGTTCATTCATCACCAAACCAGAAGGCCGCATCGTGGTTACTTCTAGATCGGGTGAGGGGACTTTGGTTAGAAAAAGGAAATGAATAGAGATGGAAGAGTCGGCGTAATGTTGTTTAACTCGATTGATATTAAAGGCAATCTCCCGGCGGTAGAATTCGAACAATTCCATTATTTGGAAAATAATATTGGGTTTATCCTGATTGACAGAAGTGAGTTGATTTAATTGTTGAGGGGTTATTTGAGGAATTCTTTCCTTTTGATAAAAAAGGAAAACATATTTCTGTCCTTCCTTTTTTTTCAGGAATTCAGCAAAACGGAGCAGGCTGTCTTCGTCAACCTGCCGGAGATCTTCTAGTTTTTGGAGATGTTGTTTAAAGAGAGGCAAAGTAGTCTCATCAATACCACCTCTTAGAGATTCTTCCAAGTCCCGGAGAATAGTTCGGTATTCAGATGAACCTATTTTGATATCTTTCTTTAAATGATTAATGAGTTGACTGGCCAATTTTTCTGGGGAAAGGCGATGGGAAGCAGTTGGTTTTATCCGGTACGTTTTAAGAGGAGTGATGACTATTAATGAGTCACCGGGTTGAAAAACCTTTTCAAAGAAGAACTTGACGGCTTCAGCCAGTTTAGGCAAGTACTCGTGAACCTCGAAGAAAAGCACAAAGTGGCGGGCTACTCGGGGATGGAAAGCAGTTGACCCTTCTTGCTTGTCGATGGTAGTTTTCCGGATAAGATAGAGGGCTTCGATTTTTTGCTTAATCCCATTATCATAAAGTTCAAAATCGTCTTTGGTCAGATTATCAATAAATTTATCGCCGCGAAAAACACGCAGGGGAACTTCTATGTTAAAAACCGACACTCGATGAGAAGGCCGCTGGCTAGAGAGAGGAGAGGCTATTAAAATCAGAAGGAGAGAGGAAATAATGATTTTAAGTGATTGTTTCATTTTTACGCCTCATCTTTTGTAAATGATTGATTCAATCTTGACTACGTGTGTTTTTCCTGTGGCGGATAAATTCACCGATTCTTTGCAGACCTTCTTGAAGTACACTTGTTTCCACACCCAAACCAAGACGAAAGAACTTGTCTAATCCCAAACTCTCCCCAGGCACAACCAGCACACTCTTTTCATCTCTTAATTGCTCAACCAGTTGAGTAGAGTTAAGAGGGAGATGGTAATGAAGGAAAGCTACGCCGCCGGCTTGGGGAGGGATAAAATCCAAAACATCCGCGTGCTCTTCGACCCATGAAGTTAGGATTTGCAGGTTCCTCTGCAGGATTTGCCGCGACCGACTCAGGATTTTTGGCCTTATTTCGGGTTGAAGGGCCAAGAGAGCCAGATGGTTACTGAGAGTACCAGCAGTTATACAGGTGTAATCATGCGCTTCCCAGGCCCTGGAGATGATAATTTCCGGGGCCACTAGCCACCCAAGACGCAGTCCAGCCAGACCATAAGCTTTGGAGAGGCCGGCTGTCACGATTACTCGCTCATATTTTCCCCAAAAGGAGGGAGTTTCCTTCTCGGTTAGTTCAGCTCCCCGATAAACTTCATCGGAGTGAAGCCAAATTTGGTTGGCCTGGGCCAGAGAGATAATTTTCTCCATTTCCTCAGGCTGGAACACCATCCCGGTGGGGTTATTAGGATGACAGACAGAAATTAATTTTGTCCGCTCAGTAATCGAATCGGCTAACTTTTCCAGATCTGGCCGCCATTTATTTTCGGGTTGGAGATAAAATTCTTTAACTGTGACTTGAAGAGTCCGGGCAATTCCCCAGATTTGAAGATAGTTCGGCATCATTATTATTATTTCATCACCGGGTTCAAGCAAACTCCAGGCCAGAACGAAATTAGCTTCTGAAGAACCATTGGTCACTAAAATATTTTCTGGGGAGGTTCCAGGGTAAAGGGATGATATAGTCTGGCGAAGTTCATCCAAACCGTTAGCTTGAGCATAACCTAAAGGCAGATGAAACATTTTCTCCCAGGTAGAAGGAGCGAGAAACTCAGAAGGTGAGAGAGGCTGAAGACCACTTTCTGAGAGATTAATCTCGACCCGATTTTCCCAAACGGAAAGAAGCCTTTCCAGAGCAAAAGGTTGGATATTCATATAATTCCACTCCCTGAGGTTGATTTAATTGACTTATAAAGATAGCAGAATACTCTTTAAAAGTGTATGGGGTATTTAGGCTTAATTTTTAAGCGCTCGGGGAAGAGAATTACCTGGCTGGGTAGAGAAAGGTTAATTTAGGCCCACTTTAACTTTTCGAAAGAAATTTACAGCCTAATTTTTTGTCCAACTTTTTGGTTAAAATAATTTATCTCTGGACTAAATGAGCTGCCTTATCTAGGGAAGCCAAAGGGAGTCCCCTAGCTCAGAAATAAAAGGAGAAAAGAAAAAATCAATGGGTTTAGCCTTGGGCCGGGCTTGGTTTTATCCAAGAAAAATTCTAATGGCGGTTTCTTTCAGAGATGGAATTGAGATAAAAATCACTTTTGATTCACGTGGATTTTTTGGAGAGAGTTTGGTCTAACTTATTGACTGTGGTAGAATGCCTAAGAAGACCAGAGAAAAAATGGAGGCCGAGATGAAAACCATTGGTATTTTGGGTGGCATGAGTTGGGAATCCACTTTGGAGTATTATCGCTTAATTAATGAAGAAGTAAAATCCCGCTTGGGAGGTTTTCATTCTGCTAAAATTCTGCTTTATTCTTTTGATTTTGCTGAAATTGAATCTCTCCAACATCAGGGCCGCTGGGAAGAGATGGGGGTTCTTCTCAGTGAAGCTGCCCAGAGGCTGGAAAAGGCCGGAGCTGATTTTATTTTAATTGCAACCAATACGATGCACAAAGTTGCCCCGGCAGTAGAAGAAGCTATTTCTATTCCCTTGCTGCATATTGTGGATGCCACAGCAGCGGCCATAAAAGAAGCCAATTGCCATCGTGTGGGACTCCTAGGGACAAAATTCACTATGGAGGAAGAATTTTATCGCCGGAGATTAAAAGAGAAACACCAAATTGAGGTTGTTGTGCCGCCAGTTGAACAGCGGGATTTAGTCCATCAGGTGATTTTTAATGAATTGGTAATGGGGGAGATAAAGGAGAAATCTCGTCTTAATTTCATCCGAATTATTAATGATTTAAAGTCAGCCGGAGCTCAAGGAATAATTCTAGGTTGTACCGAGATTCCTCTTCTCATCAAGCCCGAACACAGCTCTTTGCCCTTATTTGATACTACCGCCATTCATGCCCGGAGCGCGGTTGATTGGGCTCTGGATTGAGATAAGTTCTGCTTAGGAATCATCATTTTTTAATAAAAAGCCGGATAATATTCCACAAACCCAGAATTGTCACCAGCAAGGCAATTAAACCTCCCACTATATTCTGGAAGAGGTTGTTTTTTAAGCTTTTCATATAACGAGCTTGATTAAGCACCACCAAGAGAGTAATAGTGGCTACCGGGAGGATGAGGCCGTTGGCCATTTGAGCGAAGACGATAACGCCGATGGGTTCTAAGTTGAAAAGAGAAACTATCAAACCCGTGCCTAGAACTATCATCCAGACGGCTTTAAAGGAGCCTGGTTTTTTAACTGGATCTAATCCTAATACTCCAGTCGAGGCGAAGGCAGCCGCGTAGGGAGCGGTAATGGCAGAAGTCATTCCGGCTGCGAAAAAGCCCAAACCGAACATAATTTGAGCGAAAGAGCCAAAAAGAGGCTTAAGTTGCCAGGCCATTTGAGCCCCGCTTTCCAGGGGCAGTCCGCGGTCGAAAAAAGCGGCGGCGGAAGTGATAACAATAGCTGAGGAGATAAGTCCACCCAAACCTATGGACACTATGAGGTCTCGCTTAACCCGGCTTAAGTCAGCGGGGGAAGACCATTTTTTGCGGACAGCAGCCGAGTGGAGGAAGAGATTATAGGGAACAATAGTGGTCCCGATGAGAGCTAGGATGATAGGTAAAGAACCTTCCGGAATCGAGGGCCAATAGCCACGCCAGATATGGTTGAAATTCGGTTTAATGAGGACCAGAGTTAAGATAAAAGAGATACTCATGATAAATACCAGGGAAATCAAAATAGTCTCAATCAGTTGATATTTTTTCCGGCTGAGAATCCAAAAGGCGGCTAAAGAAATGATAATTACCCAAATTTTTTGCGGGAGAGGGGTGATCATTTTCAAGCCGAGTGCTCCCCCGACGATATTGCCGGCCTCGTAAGCTGCACACCCCAAAGTAATAGAAGAAATGGTAAGGATGATGAAAAACCAGCGAGTGAAATTATGTTGGGGAAATTCACGAAGAGCTTGAGCTAGATCATGGCCTGAACCCAGACTGAGCCGGCCGGTCATTTCTTTGAGAAGAATAGTGGCCAGGATGGCGAAAAGGAGAGTATAGAGAAGAGTATAGCCGAATTGAGCCCCAGCCAGCGAACAAGTGGTTACAGTTCCAGGCCCAATAAAAGCTGCTGTAACCAAAAACCCAGGACCGAAGAGACCTTTTCTATTTTTTTTCTTTCGGCTGGCCATAGCCTCCCCCTCCCGGTGTTTCCAGGCGAAGTTTGTCCCCGGGATAAATTTTTAAATTAACTTTAGAGCCCAAGGTCAACCTTCTTTTCCCCCGAATAAGGATATTCCTACCTCGCCGGCCTGGCCGCCCACCCTGAAGACCATAAGGAGCAAATTTGCGTCTCTCAGAGATAATGGTCAACTGGACCGGAGTAGTGAATTCATATTCTCGAATCAGCCCATTGCCTCCCCGCCAACGACCTTGGCCTCCGGAGCGAGGCCGTAATCGATATTCGGTTATTTTGAGAGGGAGGTAATTTTCCAGAGCTTCGATGGGAGTGTTGAGCGAGTTAGTCATGTGGGTATGGACGCCACTTAACCCGGCTCGACCCTGAGCGGCTCCCATGCCTCCGCCAATGGTTTCATAATAGGCGTACCTTCGGCCTAGAGAAGGGTCAAAGCCGCCGAAAGCAATATTATTCATGGTGCCAGAACTAGCGGCTGGTATCTTTTCAGGAATAGCTTGGGCCAGAGCTCCCAGGAGGACATCCACAATCCGTTGAGAAGTTTCGACATTACCGCCAGCGGTAGCCGAAGGAAAGGTGGCGTTGAGTACCGAGCCTTGGGGAGCAATAATTTCTAAAGGACGCATTAAGCCCGTATTAAAAGGAATGTCCTCTTCCACTAAAGAACGGAAGACATAAAGTACAGCGGAAGTAGTCACCGCTAGGTTGGCATTGATGTTACCTGTTACTTGGGGAGAAGAGTGGCTAAAGTCAACAATGGCCCGGTCTTGCTTAATAGTTATAGTAACAGCGATCTTGACGGGTTGAGGCTCTAGGCCGTCATCATCCATAAAATCAGTAAAACTATAAGTCCCGTTCGGAATACGGGCAATTGTCTGGCGGAGGAATTTTTCGGTATAGTCTTGCAAGGCATCTGCATAAAAATTGACTTTGTCTGGGCCGTATTCAGCAATAATTTCTTGAAGACGCTGGAGACCCTTTTCATTGGCTGCCATCTGGGCCAACAGGTCACCCTTTCTTTCTTCTGGAGTGCGGACATTGGCCAAGATAAGAGAAAGCAGGGCCTTATCCAATTTTCCCTGGCGGATAAGTTTCACTGGGGGGAGGATTATTCCTTCTTGGTAAATTTCAGTAGCGAGGGGCATAGAACCAGGCGTTATTCCGCCAATATCAGCGTGGTGAGCCCGGTTAGCCACGAAAAAAATTAATTTCCCTTGATGAAAGAGAGGAGAAATACAGGTGATATCAGGCAAATGAGTTCCTCCCCGGTAGGGATCATTGAGAATGACCAAATCACCCTCATTGAAGTCCATCGATTGGAGAGCGGCTTGAACCGAGAGGGGCATAGCTCCCAGGTGAACAGGAATGTGGGAACCTTGAGCAAATGTTTCGCCGGTGCGGGTAAAAAGGGCACAGGAATAATCTTTCCTCTCCTTGATATTCGGCGAGAGAGCTGTTCTGCCCAAAACAGCCCCCATTTCTTCTGAAATAGAAATAAATTTATTTTTAAATAATTCTAATTCGATAGGGTCAATCTTCATTTTTAGTCTCTCCGCTCAAGGACAAGATTGAGATATTGATCCACCGAAGCCTGATAGACGGGTGGCACGAAAGTGGTGGATTCTACAGCGGATATTAAGGCTGGTCCCTGAATAATCATGCCTGGGCTAAGGTAAGACTGACGGTAGATTGGTACTTTTTGGTATTGTCCTCGATAATAGAGAAGCTGTTGACCCACCCGGGCTTCTTCGGGGGATTTACTAGATGGAGGGTAGGGCTTGAGCTTTAACCGGGGAAATGTGCCGACAGCTTTTACTTTGAGATTAACAATTTCGATCGGTTGCTCTGGATGATGGTAAGCATAAAGACGGTGATGTTGTTGGTGGAAAATCCGGGCCAATTCCGACCTAGATGAATAGGGTATCTCAATTTCATAAGATTGACCGTAATAGCGCATATCTAAGGAAGGAAAAAGTTTGATTTTGCTGGTAGTGAATCCTTCCCGTTGCATCTCCTGGAGGGCTTTTTCCTTTAATTTTTTGAACTGAGCGCTTAATTCAGCGGGAGAAACATCCTCGAGTCGAGTAAGATAGGAGAGAGAGAAATCTTTGACTGCCTCGGCGAGAAGGAGGCCCAGAGCCGAAAAGACTCCGGCAAGGTTAGGGATAACCACTCGGGCGATGTTTAAATGAACGGCCATTTCGGCTGCGTGGAGGCCGCCAGCTCCTCCAAAGGAGAAAAGGGTAAATTTTCTGAGGTCGTAACCTCTTTCGATGGAAATGACCCGGATGGCTTTTTCCATGTTAGCATTAGCTACCCGAATAATTCCTTCGGCAGTTTCTTCAATGGATTTATTCATCTGCCGGGCTAGTGGAGCGAGACTAGCCCGGCTTTTTTCGGGATAAATCTTGAGGCGCCCACCCAGAAAGTAATCGGGAACCAAGCGACCACAGATTAGGTTAGCATCGGTAACTGTGGGCTGGAGTGAATGTCCGTAGCAGGCTGGTCCAGGGTAAGCTCCGGCACTTTGAGGGCCGACTCGCAGAGCCTGCCCCTGATCGAGATAAGCCAGGGAGCCTCCGCCGGCGCCAATAGTATGAATATCAATCATAGGAATCCGGAGAGGAAAGTCCCCGATAACTGTTTCTGTAGTGCGAGTTATGTGACCGTCAATAAGAGAAACGTCGGTGGAGGTGCCGCCCATATCGAAGGTAATAATTTGGTCAAGCCCCAAAATTTGACCCAATTGGTCGGCCGCCACCACTCCAGCAGCTGGCCCTGAGAGGGCTGTCCGGATGGGTTCTCGTCTGACGGTTTGAGGAGAAATGAAACCTTCATTAGACTGCATTATCCAGATTTTGGCTCCGCTCAAATTTTCTTCGAGATAAGTTAAATAGCGGTCCATAACCGGCATAAGATAGGCATTTAGCCCTGTCAGAGCCGTACGCTCGTATTCTCGGTATTCGGGGAGAATTTCATGGGAGACAGAGACCAAGAACCCGGCTTTCCGGAGATGGTGGGCCACCAGCTGTTCGTGGACAGGATTGATATAGGCATGGAGAAAACAAATGGCTACCGCTTCGATTTTGCTCTTTTTCAACCGGTTGACAAGAGGATAGATGTCTTTTTCTTCTAGAGCTTTTTCTATGTGGCCTCCGGCCAGAATTCTCTCTGCCAGACCGAAGCAAAGCCGCGGAGGAAGCAAAGGGTCTCTTTCCTCGGGTATCAAGCTATAAAGTTTTTTTCTGGTCTGGCGACCAATAAAAATTATATCTTCAAAACCTTGAGTGGTGACCAGAGCTATCCGGCCTCCTTTTCTTTCCAAAAGGGCATTGGTAGCCACAGTAGTTCCGTGGATAAGGATAATTTGTTGGGGGTCGAGATTGAGGGTTTTAATTCCTTCTAAAATAGCTGCGGCTGGGTTGTGAGGAGTGCTGGGAAGTTTTAGGGTGCTTAGCTTCCCTCGGTGGAAAAGGACGAAGTCGGTAAAAGTGCCGCCCGTGTCTATGCCTAAACGAAATTCTTTCTGCATGGATTAATTATTAAACGATTAATACCTGGAAGAAGTCAAGGGAGAGAGGTGTGGTCCGTTGGGAATGAAGCTGGTTTAAGGGGAAAGGCTGAGTGGATTTAAGCCCATGATTAGATTATTTAGTTTTTAATTAAGCTGACCAATAAGCTGAAATTGGCGGAAGAACTCTCCCTAGAAAAAACTCATGATTTACAAGTACTACATGATTTACTAGTGCAGCTCTGACAGGCGCTGGAGCTAGTTTGTAAGCGGTTGCTGTTACCCCCAATGCCAAAAGATGACCAGAGTTTTTTTAGTTTCTTGCCTTGGCAGTGAGGACAGGTCAGATCGTTTTCCTGCCCCGGCTGGACCAGGAGTTCAAACTTCTGACGGCAAGACTCACAGAGATATTCATAAAGAGGCATGGGCTTTTATTTTAGAAAAAAATTTCTCTGGGGGCAACTGGGGACTAAGGAGGAAACCAAGTTCTTTACTCGTGAAATTTATTTTGTTAAATTAGTTGTCAAGGAAGTTCAAGATGACGAGACGTTTTTTTCTGACGTTTCTCTCTCTGGCGACCTTTTTCGGAAATATTTTCGGCTTGAACAAAAAAAAGGAGTTGATTGAAATGAAACAAGAAGTCAAAACCAAAAAGGCCCCGGAGGCGATTGGCCCTTATTCTCAAGCGATTGTTACTCAAGGGCTAGTTTTTGCTTCAGGCCAGATTGCCATCGACCCTCAAACCGGAGAATTAGTGGCAGGTGATATAGAAAAGCAAACCCGTCAGGTTTTGACCAATTTGAAAGCTGTTTTAGAAGCAGCTGGCAGTTCATTGGATAAGGTGGTTAAATGTACCGTTTTCCTTCAAGATATGAATGATTTTGCCCGGATGAATGCCGTTTATGCTGAATTTTTCCGGCCCCCTTATCCGGCTCGAGCCGCGGTTCAGGTGGCCCGCCTTCCCAAGGATGTTAAAGTTGAAATAGAGGCAATTGCCGAGGTTTAGTGAAGTTAAATCAGAATGATTCCGCCAATCAGCTCACTTTTCAGGGGTAAGGTTGTTATTTGCTGATTGGCCAGAAAAAAAAATAAAAGAATAACTATAAGGAGCCAGAGTGGCTGGTTATCAAAGGGAGAGTTTCCCTTAAGATTAGAGTGAGGTAAATTATTTTATTTTTTTATTTAATTAAGTTTTATTAGAAGGAGGGGTAATATTTTGGTGTTTTTTATTTTTTTTAAAGGAGTAGCGTGAAATTTAAAATTTTAATAGTCGAAGACGAAAGTATTGTGGCTTTAGATATAGCCAGTTTAGTTAAAGAAATGGGTTATGAAGTCTGTGGCCTGGTCTATTCGGGAGAAGAGGCCTTAAAGGTAGCTGAAAGGACTTCCCCTGATATTATTTTGCTGGATATTGGTCTTCCAGGAGAGGTTGATGGTTTAACTGTAGCTGAGCAGCTGAAGGAGAAACATCAAGTGGCTATTGTCTTTTTGACTGGATATACAGATGAAACCATTGAAACTCGCCTCCGATCTCTTCAGCCGCTGGGGATATTAACCAAACCTGTAGATGATATAGCGATGAAGGAGATTTTAACCAAATATAATCAGGCAAAAATAAAAATATAAAAATATAAGACCTGGTCTGACTATCCAGGTAATAAAAAAGGAGGTTAACTCATGAAACAGCGTGGGCGATGGATATTTAGTTGTTTCGGTTTAATTGTGTTATTGGTGCTGCCCCTGGCTGGGATTAACGTTCATGATACCAAGATGATGGCTCAACCAACTATTACTCAAGGAAAAATTGCTTTTGTTTACGCCAATGACCTTTGGATATGTGATTGGCAAGGCCACAATGTTCGCCGTTTGACTTCCCATCCCGGAATTGAATCAGTGCCGGTGTTTTCACCGGATGGACGCTGGGTAGCTTTCAGCGGTGAATATGATGGGAACGTTGATGTGTATCTGGTTCCGGCTGAAGGTGGCCTTCCCCGCCGTTTAACCTGGCATCCCGGAGCAGATATAGTCCGTGGTTTTACTCCAGACGGTCAGAAAGTTATCTTTATTTCTACCAGGAATTCATTTACCAGAGCTCATAATAAATTATTTGCTGTCCCTCTCTCGGGAGGAATGCCCGAAGAGCTGCCTCTGCCTTATGTTTTCAAAGCTACTTTTTCACCGGACGGACAGAAAATAGCTTACGTGCCTTTACGGGAAGCGTTTCATCAGTGGAAACATTATCGAGGAGGTACAGTTTCCACCATTTGGATAATTCGCTTAAGCGATCTCTCAGTGGAAAAAATTCCTCAGCCCGAAGGTCGCTGCAACGATACCGATCCTATGTGGGTTGGCGATAAGATTTACTTCCGTTCCGATCGAGCTGGCGAATTCAATCTTTTTGTCTATGAAACCACCACCGGGAAGATTACCCAATTGACTCATTATGATGATTTTCCGGTACTTAGTGCTTCGGCTGGAGCCGGACGGATTGTTTTTGAAAGAGCCGGTCACCTATTTCTTTTTAATCCAGACACGAGAAAAGCGGAACGATTGACCATTGGTGTAGCGGCGGATTTATTAGAACTTCGTCCCCGCTATGTCCAGGGCGAGAAATATATCCGCAGTGGTGACCTGTCTCCTTCCGGAGCCAGAGCGGTCTTTGGTTTTCGGGGTGAAATTATTACTGTTCCAGCTAAAAAAGGTGATTTTCGCAATTTAACCAATTCCCCAGGAGCGCATGATCGCTTTCCAGTCTGGTCACCAGATGGTTCTAAAATCGCTTATTTCTCTGATGCTTCCGGGGAATATAAGCTTTATGTGATTGACCAGAAGGGCCAGGGTTCACCCCAATCATTTGCTTTACCCGGGGCCGGTTTTTATGATTCCCCTGTCTGGTCTCCTGATAGTCAGAAGATTACTTTTACCGACAATTCCTGGAGTTTGTTCTGGATTGATCTGGCCACCGGCCGGGTCAAAAAGATTGCCTCGGAATATTTATATGGCCCAGCCGGTCTGAAAACTATAAGAGGAGTCTGGTCACCAGATTCCCGCTGGATTGCTTATACTCTTAACACCAAAGCCTATATTCAGAAAGTCTATGTTTACTCTTTGGAAGAAGACAAGTCTTATCCTATCACCGACGGCCTGAGTGAGGTAAGTGAACCGGTTTTTGACCCAAGTGGTAAGTATCTCTACTTTTTTGCTTCCACTGATGCCGGCCCAGTGAAACATTGGTTTGCTATGTCCAACGCAGACATGCGAATGACTAAGGCGATTTATCTGGCAGTTTTAGCCAAAGATGTGCCTTCTCCTCTAGCCAAGGAAAGTGATGAAGAACCTTTGGCTCAAAAAGAGAAGAAAGATAAAAAAGAAAAACCTAGTTCGGCCAAAACCACTTCCAGTAAAAATAAAGGAGCGGTCAGAATTGACTTTGCCGGTTTGAATCACCGTATTCTTGCCTTGCCTTTACCTGTAGGGAATTATTTTAATTTGAGAGTCGGGGGTGAGGGTCAGATTTATTATTTAGAAGCTCCGGCCACGGCCCGAGGTCCTTATCAGCCCGGAACCAAATTACATTATTTTAATCTGAAAAAGCGGCAGGACCAAGTGTTGGCTGAAAATATAAGAGGGTTCATTATTTCGGCTAACGGGAAAAAAATTCTTTATATGGCCCGGAATCAATGGGGTATTGTGGAGGCTGGTAAGAAGTTTAGAGTAGGTGAAGGGAAGTTGAATACGGCTTCGATAAAGGTCCGCATTGAGCCTCAGGCTGAATGGCGGCAGATTTTTTATGAAGCCTGGCGGATCAACCGGGATTATTTTTATGACCCCTTTATGCACGGCATTGATTGGCCCCAGATGAAGAAAAAATATGAAGTTTTTCTCGAGCATCTGGCTTGTCGAGCTGATTTGAATCGGGTGATCCAGTGGATGTGCAGCGAATTGGGAGTGGGGCACCATCGAGTAGCCGGAGGGGATACGTTGGCTCGAGCCGAAAGGATTCCGGGAGGTTTACTGGGAGCTGATTATGAAATAGCCCACGGCCGTTACCGCTTCAAAAAAGTCTATGGGGGTCTAAATTGGAACCCCGAATTGCGTTCTCCTTTGACTGAGCCTGGAGTTGATGTTCAAGCCGGGGAATATCTCCTGGCGGTTAATGGCCGGGAAGTTGTGCCTCCGGATAACCTCTACAAATATTTCGAGAATACAGCTGGTAAGATTGTTGAAATAACTGTAGGGCCCAATCCTGATGGTACTCAGTCCCGGACGGTCAAGGTAGTCCCGATAGCTAGTGAATATGCTTTAAGAAACAGAGATTGGGTGGAGGCTAATATCAGAAAAGTGGATAAAGCCACCAACGGTCGGGTCGCCTATGTCTACGTGCCCAACACTACTACCCTGGGCCACACTTATTTTAAGCGTTATTTCTTTCCCCAATCTCATAAGGAGGCCATTATTGTTGATGAACGCTTTAATGGCGGAGGGCAGGTAGCTGATTACTATATTGACATTCTCCGCCGTCCCTTTCTCTGTATGTGGGCCATGCGTTACGGAGCTGACTTAAAAACTCCTAGTGCCTCCATTCAGGGACCCAAAGTAATGCTGATCAATGAGTCAGCGGGCAGTGGTGGCGACCTTTTACCTTGGATGTTTCGCCAATTGAAGCTAGGTAAATTAATCGGCAAGAGAACTTGGGGAGGTCTGGTAGGTATTCTAGGATTTCCTGTGTTAATGGATGGAGGTTATGTCACGGCTCCCAATTTGGCTATTTGGACAGAAGAAGGTTGGGTGGTGGAAAACGAAGGAGTCCCTCCAGATATAGAAGTGGAGCAGTGGCCAGCCGAGGTAGCCCAAGGTCATGACCCTCAGCTGGAGAAGGCAATTGAAGTCATTTTGGAAGAATTAAGACGGAATCCGCCGAAAAAGTTGACCAGACCCCCTTATAAGAAAATAAAACGTTAATTAGAGAAAAAAGCTCACCCAGTGACTGGGTTAGCCAAAAAGCTCTTGAAGGAAGCCAGAAGGATTATTAGCTAGGTGGCTGGCTAACTTGGCGGGCAGGATGAAGCGCCTGTTTAATGGTGATTTCTTCTGTGGCAGCCAAATCAATAAGTCCTGCTTTCTCGGGTGGATTGATGACTTGGACAGAAGGCTTCTCTGGGGCAGAGGGATTGATCTTTTTTACTTGAGCTATCCACCCTGTGGATAATTTTACCTGACACCCCAAGGGCCAATAGCCCATAATTTGGATGAATCTCTCTAGCAGTTGAGGTTCGTATTTTTTCTCTTTGTCTTGGCGAAGAGATTTAATGATTTTATCAGGAGAGAATTTTTTTTGAGTGAGTTGGAGATGGAAAAGCTCGTCATAAGCATCGCATAAAGCCACCACTTGAGAAATTTGATGAGGCCGGCGCAGATGATATTTCTTGTTAATGAGGGGTTCGAAGTTATAAGGAAGATGGCTTTCGAAGGCGATAACCAAAGGAATTTCACCTAATTCTTGAACGTAATTTAAGAGAGGGCGGGCCCCGTAGTAAGCGGACCGAAGTTCAGCCGGTAGAGAGGCAAGGAGGCTGGGTTTCTTTTCTGCCCGCTGTTTTTCTAAAAGAGTTCCCAAATCGTGGAAGAGAGCTCCCACGCCCAAATCGATTAAGACTTTTTTAGGCCAGCCAATTTGGGAGCCAACATACATGCTTAAGACAGCCACATTGAGCACATGCAAAGTCCGGGCAGGAGTTTTCTCTTGGTGTTTCGCTAGAGAGATTAAGTCAAGGTAACTCCCGGAAAAACTTTCTAAAAGAGTTAAAGCTGCGAACTGAAGGTCAACAACTTCCAGTTCCTCTTTAATCATTATTTTTTCAATAATGGAGTTGACCAGCTGGAGGGCAGAAAAATATTGAGGAATAAATTTGGCTTTTTTTTCGATGAGAGAGAGGGCTGTTTCAGAGGCCGCTTGAAGTTTGCCGACACCAATGTGTTCTAAGCCGAGAAGCTTTAATTGGCGGGCGATATCCAAGCCGGTTTTTGTCTGGGGATCAAGCAGGAACTCAATGAATTTTTGGAGTTCTTCAAGTTGTAAGCCGAGAGAAAAGATGATTTTTTCAATCCCCCGCTCTTTTAAAAAATGGACAAATGATTGAGCTTTTTCACTGAGCTCAAAGAAGATCTGGTCTTCTAGACAAAGTTCTTGTCCCACCACCCCCAAGATAATTTCGTTCTTTTCCTGAAGATAACGAGTTAATGTTTCCCAAAGAGAATTAATAGATTCGGCGAATTGAGGGTGGCTGGGCGAGTAAATTTTGGCGGTTTGAATGGTGTTGATCAAAGCCAATAAAAGTTGTTCTTTAGATTCCATGGGTCAACCTTTCCAGAGCCTGATGGGCTTCTTCTCGGAGTTTTTTATTCCAGAAAAATTTTCTTTGGCTGAGTTCCTGAAGATAGGGTTGGGCTTCAGGGACACCAATTTCAGTTATGATTTGAATATTAGCCCGGAGGAATCTATTTCTCAATCCGAAAGGAGAAGGAACGAGGAGTAATTCCTGGAGAATTTTTTCCCGAGATTGAGGATTTTGCACCAGGACTCGAATGGCTTCTTTGCGGAGAGCCAGATTTTTGTGTTTAATTAGAGGTTGAAGAAAAGAGTGCTCAATCAGGCTGAGTTTTTGGAAGGCTTGAATGATTTTTACCTGAAGTGAGGGGCTTACTAAGGGGAAAATGTGTTTGAGAATGGTCGCTATTTGGGGAGAATCAATGGTTTGTAAATTGGTAATAATATTTTCCACTAGAACTTCATCATGAGTGACCCTTTCCAGGTTTAGCAGAAAGTAAAAAAGATGATCGCTGAAGAAATGAAGAAAAGCCTGGAGGAGATAAGGTGTGACAATCTTTTTATCAAAGATGATTTCCAAATAAACGTTTTCGTTGTAGTAAGAAGCATCAAAAAGATTAATTAATTCTTGGAAATAAAGGTTCTTTTCCCCTTCAAGAATCAATTGTTCGACTTGTTTAGTAATTATTTTTTTGATTTGACTGATGGCCTCGCCTACCAGATGGGGAGGGAGGTTTTGGAGGGAAGAGTAGAGATACTTGATGAATTCGAAATCTTTTTCTTCCAGAGCCACGCTGACTTCTTCTCCTAACAATTGAGTAATTTTCTGACGCTCAGCCGTTTTTTCTTCCCAGTGGAAAAGATTGAGAAGTATGAAACGGAAATTTCTCTTGAGTTCTTTGGAGTCAAAAGGTAATGTTTCCACTTCGGGGCGAGTACTGAGCTCTTCCAGAACTGATTTGTAAGTTTCAGCAAGGGGATAATCAACTGACGATAGAATTTTTTTGATTTTATTTTGGAGTTTACCCTGAGCCAGGAGACTGGCTTGTTGGCTTAAAATATCTTTCATTAAAGCTGATATTTTTTCGTTTTTTTCTTCAGGAATTATTCTGGTAATGAGTTGCCAGCGGAGAGAATCAAAATCATCCCGATGGATCAATTCCTCGCTTAGAAAGAGAGCAAGATCTTCTTCACTTAGCTGAGTCAGAATCTTTTTGTATTTTTCCAAAGGGAAATCAGCGCCAAGATTAGGCCGATGGAGAAGTGAGCGGAGAAATTCCTTGACCCGGAGCGGATAAGCGGGCGCATTGACTTCCTGAAGCCGGGCAAAGAATTTTTCTAGGGAAAGATTTATTTCTTCATCATTAATCAATTTTTCCAAGTCAAGTGAGGAAATAAATTTAACAAAGCTTTCTTCAACCTCACGAAAGAGTTGGTTGTCTTCTTTCTTTATTGATTCATCCAGCAAATAACCCCAGACATCCTTAATTTCTTCCCCTTCTCCTTTGAGAAGTTGAGAATAATCGAGTTCTTCTATTTGAATATGGGGGAAGGCACCTGATGCCAAGAGAGGCATTAATCCTTCCTGGCGATAGTAATCTCGAAGAGGTAAACTGAGGGTGGTGATTAATTGAGAGAGTTCCTTGGGCTCTATTCCTGGAATAAAGGTGAGGCTTTTTATTTTTCTTAAATGGAGAAAACAAGCTAACTCTTGATAGAGGGTATCTCCCTCCAGGCTGAAGTCATTGACACGAAGAGAAGTAGGGCTGATTTTAATAATTAGAGGAGAAAAAAATCGACTTACCTCTTGAAGACGTTGAGTAAGATTTTGAATTGAATGTTGAAAGCCAGGGTGATGGTGAGGATACATGAGAGCGTTCTTAAGAGAAATTTTAAAGGCTTGGAAAAAAAGTTTGAGAGTTTCAATTTGAGTTTTCAAAGTCCACCTACTAGAGGTAATTGAATCAAAGTGAGCAAATTATGCCTCTCCTCTTTCCCTAGCAAAGAATATTAATCCTGACTTTCTCTGTCAAGTAGAATGGGCCCAATTGTCTAATTAAAACAGTGCTTTTGGTCAAGACAAAAGGGTTGGCCAGGGATTAAGAAAGAGAAGGGGCCGGAAGCCATGGATTGAGATAAAAAGAATTAGTCTGTTGGCTGTGGACTATTAAAAAGAGGATGTGATTAATTAAAGCTCTTTTTCCTTGCTGGCAGCGGCCCGCCAAAAAAAAGAGACTGGACTGGGAATGAGTCCTTCTGAATTGGAATTTAGAAAAAAGTTGGACTTATTTCTCTTCTTCTTTTCGGGGTAATTCCAGAGTAAAGGCGACCCGATTACGGCCGAGCCATTTAGCGTGGTTCATTAATTTCTGGGCCCGATTTATTAAACTCTCCACAGTGTCCTTTTTTTGAGCCAGAGTAGCTCCAATGGAGACGGTTGTGCTGACAATTTCATTTTCAATCATAATGCTAGCTTGAGTAATTAATAATCTGAGTTTATTGGCAATCATGTCCAGTTTTGGTTCAGTGATATTAAGAATAACTACAATAAATTCATCTTCCTTCCAGCGACCCACAATATCAAAAAAGCGAATATTATTTTGAAGAGTTTGGCCCACGCTCCGCAGAACTTTATCCCCTCCCTCTGGGCCAAAAGCTTCGTTGATATTAACCATTTTGTCAATGTCTAAATAAAGAATGCCTGAGGTGAGTTTGAATTTTCTCAGTTCCTCCAGACGAGAGAGGAGTTGAATTTCTAGATAACGCTGATTGCCTACCTCGGTTAAGGGATCCAGAAGGGCCATGCGACGAAGTTCTTCCGTTTTCTGGGGCATAAGCACTTTGGGCGACATATCGGAAAAAATTTCAGCTGCCCCGATAATATGGCCTTTTTCATCGCTAAGGGGCAGTAGATGAATTTCCACCGGTAAGAGATAGCCTTCTTTATGATGGATGTAAACTTCAAGATGACGAGGCTGGCCGTCTTCCATAACTTTAATGGCGGGACAAAGGTCATCACAGAGTTTAGTGCCGTAGGCATTCACATGAACCAAGACCTGGTCCCAACATTTTTTACCGATAACCTCTTCTGGGGAATGGCCGGCGATTCTTTCTGCGCCTTTATTCCAAAAGAAAATTTCTCTTTCTCGATTGACAGCGCAAATACCATCCTGAGTGTTGTCTAGAATGATTTTGAGGATAGATGGTGACAGATACTCGATAAAATTGTTATTTGTCAACTTAACCAATCTTACCCCCCACTTATTTTTCAAACTTCTCAGTCATAATTGGTCTTATTAGTTGTATAACCTATTTTGCTTTAGTTTGTCAAAATATTTTGTAACAAGATTAGGAGAACCACTCTCAAGAGCCAGCCGGGGTTTTTTTAAAATAGTGGGGTCGAGAGAAATAGTTTGTTTTTGACAAGGGAAGGTAAATCGTCAAAAATATTCTTGAAGTGAGCATGATTAAGATTTTGCATACGGCTGATTTACATCTGCAGAAGAAGGGAGATGAGCGTTGGGCCACTTTAGTAAAAATTTTGCAATTAGCTCGGGCCGAGAAAGTAGCTTTTTTAATTATTGCCGGAGATCTTTTTGATGCCAATAGTCAGGCTGAAAATTTGAAGAGGGAATTAAGACCTCTTTTTTCTCAAAATGAATTTGAAATTTTGATTCTGCCCGGTAATCATGATGCCCGGTGGTGGCAAACATCTCCATTTCTTGGGAATAATGTCAAGATTTTTACTGAATTGACTCAGCCTTTTCTTTACTCTGAAGGAAAAATTGCTTTTTATGGACTGCCTTTTGAATTTATGAGTCGGGATGAATTACTCCAAAAGTGGCAACTACTCAAACCAGCTTTGGAGACTAAAAGAACTAACTTCCTGGTTTTCCATGGAGAATTACTTGATGCTTTTTATCTCCCTACTGATTTTGGGGACGAAGGTCGAGAGCGTTATTTACCCGTGAAACTCGTGGATTTTAGTGAGTTGGCTTTTGATTATATTTTAGCTGGACATTTCCACACTCGTTTTGAAGTTTTCTCGATGAAAAATGGTGGATATTTTATTTATCCCGGCTCGCCTATTTCTATTACCCGCAAAGAATTAGGACCTCGGCGGGTAAATTTATTTAAAATCGGACAGCCCCCAAGTGAAGTAATTTTGGCCACCCCTTTCTATCAGGAAATTGAAGTTTTTCTTGATCCTACCCAAAAATCTTCTCCTCTGGAGGTAGTTGAGGCCGCTTTAAGTAACTTACCCCAAGAAGCTCGGGTTATTCTCCGGGTCAAAGGATTTTTTGACGGCCGACGCCATAACCTCACCGAACAATCCTTCCAGGAAAAGCTCGAGCAACTCACTGCCAAATACAACGTAGAGGATATTCAACCCGAATATTATGATTTCCAGCGGGTAGCTCAAGAGAGGCTTTTTCAGGAAGTTATGGATAGGTTAAATCAGCGGAGTGACCTCGAAGAAGCAGAACGAACCAAAATGAGAGAAATAGTCATTCGGGCTATGGTCGAGGCTTTAGCATGAAAATCAAAGAGATAAACTTGCCAAGATACGGCCCTTTGAGAGAACGCTATTTTAAGAATTTGGGGAGTTTTAATCTTTTTTGGGGAGAGAACGAGGAGGGCAAAACGCTCCTCATCGAAGCTCTGCTGAAAATGCTTTTTGGCAAAAAAGCCCGGGGATTGCCGGGCATTGATCGCGTTGAGGAATTTCCTGAAGGTTTTGTGATTCTGGAACTAGCTGGCGGTGAAGAAATTAAATTACCCCAAGATGGAGATTTAAATAGCCTCTTTGATTTACCTGTGTCTGAAGGAGAAAATATTTTTATTATTCGTAACAGCGAACTGGCTCTTTCGCGGCAGAAAGAAGGAGAGTTTCGCTTTTATACTGAATTTACAGATCGTCTTTTAGGTTTGCAGACCCAAAAAATCAAAAAATTAAAGAGCGTCCTCCAAAAAATGGGTCGGTTGACCCGCCCTGAATCAGACGCCCCTCTCTCGGGAAGTAAAGAAGTGGAGTTTATGGCTCGAAGGGTGAAGGTGGCTGAAGAATTAATTAAGGAGATGGAAGAGTTGCAAGAGCAAATTGAAGAAAAAGGTTGGGCTGATTTAGAAAGAGCCTTAGCCTTTGACCAAGAAAAATATCGGCTAATTAATAATCAACTGGATCTTCTGGAAAAAGCCCGGCTTCGCGATTTATACCAACAGGGGAAGCAAGCCTTAAGAGAGCTCCGAGAAAGCTGGCAAGTTTGGCCTGAATTAGCCAAGTTTCAACCTGATTTAAAAGTGAGCTGGCTCAGAGCCCAAGATGGTCTTCAGATTCACCAGAAAGAATTAGACCGAGAATTACAAGCTCTTGAAAAAAAGAAACAAGCTCTTCAACAAAAGGAAGAAGAATGGCGGAAAAAACAAGAGGAGAAAGCTGCTCTGGAGGAAAAGAGACTTCAAGCCAGAGGACAACTGCAGGATTTAGTCCGCGAATACCAGGAGAGATTGGCCCACCAGAGCCAAGAGTCTTCCGGTCTTTCTTTTTGGCAAAAGTTTTTCTGGGGTAGTCTGGTTCTGGTTATTTTGCCGGCTTTAGCTTGGCTAATCCAGCCCCATTTTATTTTGGCGGTCGTGGCCGCTGGTGGCTTCTTGGGTTTTATTTTTTCTAGTGTGAAAATTATTTCCCTCCGTCGCCAGCAAGGTCAGCTTGAATCTCTTTGGGTTAGATTGGCTAACCGAGCAGCAGCTTTAGGGTTGAGAGCCACTTCTTTTCAGGAACTTTTAGCCCAATTGGCTCGCCTAGAAGAAGCAGGCAGTCGGCTGGAAAAAGAAATAGGTGGGTTAGAGGAGGCCAGGAGGCAATTGAGAGTGGATCTGGCTGAAATCGAAGCCAAGGTGGAGGAACGCCGCCAGACGATGGCCAGTGATACGGAAACTCTCAACCAGCTTCGTCAATCCACTGGAGTCACCTCTCTTAAAGAATTAGAAGAGAAAATTGCTCAGGCGGCTCATCATAAAAGTGTCTTAGATCGGACTCAGGCTTTTCTTGAACAAAATTTTCAGAGGATAAGTGAGGACTTAGCGGCTAACCTGGAGTATTGGCAACAAAAATTGTCTGCTCTGGTCTCTTTTCAAGAAGTACCAGCTGAAGTAGTTTACTCGGAAGAAGAGAAAATCAGGTCGGAGAGTGAGCTTCAAATTTTAAAAGAGAAAATAGAGGAGACTAGCCAGAGTTTAGCTGCCCTGCGCCAACGCCTAGCTCATCTAGAAGATAAGATAAATCGAGAAGTCCAATTGCCCGAGTATTATCGGTGTGGAACCATCGAAGAGATGGTGGTGGTCAAAGAAAAGCTGGAAGAATTTATTAACCAGATTTTAGAAGAAAAATACTTGGTTAGCCGAGTGCTGGAAATCTTGGAAGAAATAGAAGCTGAAGAAAGAGATAAAATTACTTTTCTTTTTGGCGATGAAAGTCAGGTTTCGGAATATTTTAGAAAAATCACGGGCAACCGCTATCATTCTGTAGCTTACGACGGGGAAGAGATGAGTTTGGTGGTCCAGTCAGAGGAAGGTAAGCCATTAAAAGCTACTCAACTTTCGGCTGGTACTTACGACCAGCTTTATTTTGCGGTTCGCTTGGCTTTGGGAGAGAAAAGATTTCCCCAAGAGAAAGCGTTTTTCATTTTAGATGACCCCTTGGTCAAAGCTGACCCTCGGCGGCTGCTTGCTCAATTAGAACTCCTCCAGGAGATTGTGGAGATGGGCTGGCAAATCTTTTATTTTTCGGCTAAAGGCGAGATCAAGGAGGCCCTGCAAAATGACATTCAGGCTGGTCGGGTGACTTATATATCTTTTTAATTTGGCCCTACTTCAGGGTAGAGCTGAGCTGAGATTATTGAGTTTTGACAGCTTAAAACTTCTTTGCTATAAGCATTCATGAAATGAAAAGGAGAAAACTGGGTTTTATTAAAGTAGTGCTTTTGGTCAGCCTTGTGCTGAATTTTATTCAGTGTGAAACTCAAGAAAGTCTAACGAAAAAAAGAATCAAGAGTGTTGAGCAGGGTTTGCTAAGAGGAGTTTATTTGAAAGGTACCCGGCCAGAGAAACTATCTCTCTTTGATCGACTGCAGTTTTACCGTGTTCCGGGCGTGAGTCTGGCTGTCATGGATGGGTTTCAGATAGAGTGGGCCCGGGGGTATGGCACTAAGAACATTGCCCAAGCCGAACCGGTTGATGAAAACACCCTTTTTCAAGCTGGAGCTCTGAGCCAGGTTTTGGCCACCTTGGCGACCCTTTCCCTAGTGGACGAAGGCTTGATTGAATTAGATCAGCCTGTAAATACTTATCTTTGTCGCTGGAAGATGCCGATCTATTCGGTTAATCGTCAACGTCGGCTCACTATCAGAGATATCCTGACTCATAGTGCAGGCTTTTACGAAATTGAGTTTCAAGGATATACCCCAGGGGATTCCCTGCCTACTTTGGTCGACATTCTTGAGGGCAAAAGTCCGGCCCGTAATCCTAAACTTTATCCTGTTTATCCACCTGGGACGCAGCGGGTTTATTCAGAAGCGGGTTTTGTGCTTCTCCAGCTTCTCCTAGAGGATGTCACAGGTCAGGATTTTGCTCAATTAGTTAAAGAAAGGGTAATTCAGCCTCTTCATTTGGCCAACACAACTTTCGAGTGTCCTTTGCCACCGGCTCTGCAGGCGCGGGCAGCTCAAGGTTATGACCGGCAAGGGCAACCTTTACCTGGAGGAGCTCGCATCTTTCCTCAGCAGGCAGCGGCTGGCTTATGGACAACGCCCACGGATCTACTCCACCTCTCTTTGGCTTTGATCAAAATGGCGCGGGGAGAAGAAAGGGACGTTATTTCTCCTCTGTTAATCAGAGAGATGTTGACCCCTCGTTTAGGCTTGCAGGCGATGGCTTTTTTAGTAGAGGGTAGTGGAGATGACCTTCGGTTCTATCTGGAAGGTTATAACCCTGGTTTTAGTGCCTTTCTGGTGGTTTATCCTTCTCGAGGTCAAGGTGTGGCTATTATGGCCAATAGTGATAACGGCCTTTATTTGAGTGAGGAGATATTGCGGGCGGTGGCGGCTAATTATAATTGGCCTCATTTTCAGCCCGAGGAAAAAACTCCTTATCGGCTGCCAGTAGAAATTTATCAGGAGTATGTAGGTCGCTACGAAGTCAATCCGCAATATCATCTAGACGTTCGCTATGAGGATTATTATTTGATCATTCATCCTACTGGACAGGTGCCCACCCGTTTCTATGCCGAAAGTAAATCAACCTTTTTTGCCGTTGATCCCTACATTCAAATTCAATTTCTCAGAGATCGGCAAGGTCGGGTGACTGGCTTGGTCCTTCGTCAGAAAAGGACTCGGGTTGAAGCCAAGAAGGTCAGTTAAACTTGTTCAGCAATCTTTTTAAAATTAATCACATCTAGAGTTCGACCATAAATTATCAAATGATCATCGCGGTGCAAGACATAATCCTTATCCGGCATAACCTGCTTTTTCCTCTCTTCACGTCCAGAAAAAACACTCTGGGCGCCTTCTTCGACCATTAGGACATCAATTCGATATTTATTTCTTAGTTGGAGTTCACCGATTGACTTGCCAGCGAATTCTTCTGGCACATCGACCTCCGCCAAGGAGAATCCAGGAATTACTTCTTGGAGAGCGTCTTCTTGAAGGGTTTTGAATTCAGAAGCCAGGCCTTCCGCCAGATTGAGTCGGTTCAGCAGTTGATTGTAGGCATTGAGGACGTCCTGGTAGTGAAGGGTGCCAATGATTTGGCGGGGATTGGCGCTATCAAGGACAGGGATTTCTTCTACCCGGTGGTGAGCAAAAATTTTCATAGCTTCTTCCAGGGTATCATCAGAGCGTAAAAAGACTACATCTGGATCAGCTATATCGGAAGCTAAAAGAAGATGGTGGAGTTGTTCATATTCAGCCAGAACGTAACGGAGAGTGTTGGACTTAATAACCCCAGTGATTTGATTGTTTGGGTTAACCACATAAATAGTGTCGTGCTGACTATCCAAGAATTTTTTGATGACTTCGGAAGAAGGAGCTGATTCAGGCAGGAGAAGGATATCGGGTCGGGTAACTTCTTTGACTCGGATAGAGCGGAGAATATGTAGATCGCGGCCGAAGGCGTAGGTATAGCCCTCTCGTCTTAATTCCCGCAGGTAAATCGAGCCCCGCAAGGCGATGTGGGTGACTACATGGCTGCCCACTGTGCCTAACATCAGCGGCAGGATGAAGTGATAATTGTTGGTCATCTCGAATAAGATGAGAATGGCGGTGATGGGGACGGAATTTATCCCGGCGAGCATGGCGCCCATCCCCACCAGGGTATAAGTTGTGGGGTCGAGATGAAGATGAAAAAGAATATTCAATCCTTGGGAAAAAATGAAGCCATAGCAGGCCCCGAGGAACATAGAAGGAGCGAATATCCCTCCGAAACCGCCGGAACGGAGAATAAAGATAACCAAGAAGAATTTCAATAAGAAAAGGATGAGGATGGTCTGGCCGGTGAAACTATGAGCTAGCATTTTATTAATGCTGGTATAGCCAATGCCCAAAATTTGAGGTTTCCACCAGCCGGCAGCCCCCATGAGCAACCCGATACTGATCATTACTAGCAAGGGAGAAACTTGCCGCTGGTAGAGACGGGCAAAAGTTTTCTGAAAAAATTCACTAGTTTGGATAAAAGCTATGGAGAGTAATCCGGCTCCCAAACCTAAAAGAAGATAAAAAACAAAGGTGGAATAGGAGCCTAAGACTAGTTCACCGAAAATAAATTTGGGTTGATTTCCCAAAAAGGCCCGGGAAACAGCACTGGCGGAGACGGAGGAGAGAATAAAAGCGGTCAGAGCCGAAGCATGGAGGTCGTTAAGAAGAATGACTTCGATGCCGAAAAACACACCAGCTAAAGGCGTGTTGAAAACTCCGGCTATAGCTGCTCCAGCTCCTGCCGCAGTGAAGATTCGGAGTTTATCTCCTTTCAAGCGAAAAAGCTGGCCCAGAGCCGAAACTACGCCGGCTCCACTTTGGGCAGCGGGAGCTTCCGGCCCCACTGTTCCCCCGGTGCCCATACAGATAGCCGGAGCTAGGAAATGAAAGAGAGTTGATTTAAGAGGAATGAAGCCGTTGCGGAAAGAGACTGATTTAATTACATCAACCACTCCTTTCTGCTTGGCCTGTTGCGGGAAGCGGTGAGCCATCAACCACTGGATAAGCATTCCCACCGCTGGGATAAGGATTATCCAGTAGGGCAGACGGCCAGGAAAGGCGGCTTCGAAATCAGCCGGCAGAAAGAAAGTGTTCATCCAATGAATAAATTCGTGGAGACCGACAGCGGTTAAACCGGCGGCCATTCCTAAAATTACGGAGAAAAAAATCAAACTGGTATAGTCAGAAAGTTGATGAGGGGGACTTTTGGAGACCTTTCGTCCTGGCCACCAATTTTTTACCGAACGGAGCTGAAATTTTTTCATCGCAGACTTGATCGACAATGGACTAAGTTTTATTCTGATGAAAGAATAATAAAAGATAATTCCCGGAGATTCAACTGGTAAAGTTCTTTATTAGTTCCGTGAACCTGATGGAAATATGTTTCAAAATGTAATTATGTTAATTTAGAGGGGGGTGACTAACCCAGCAGATTAAACTCAGGCGGGCTTTCTCTTGCAGACTTTCTGGCTACTTCTTGCCCGGTTGGCCAGGGGAAGGTATAATTGACATCGGGTGAAAGCTTTAGTAAGTTGAGATTGACCAAAAGAAGGCCAAAGGAATGAAGATCCCAGCTCGAATTAGATATGCTGTCAGAATACTGATTGAATTAGGCAAGAAAAAGCGAGAGCCCCTGCCTCTTCACGAAATAGAAAAGACACAACGAGTTTCTTCCAAATTTGCCAAGCAAATTCTTCAGCCATTGGAGCGCTTCGGGCTGGTAGAAGGACGGCGGGGTCGAGGGGGAGGATATTGCTTGCGTCTCGAGCCGGACAAAATCACTCTTATGGATATTTTCCAGGCAATGGGAGAGAGTATGCACCCAGCACCTTGTTTGGAAGCTGTTGGCCTCTGCCCTCGGGAGAATTATTGTGGAGCGCGGGATGTCTGGGAGTCATTGGAGAGGATATTAACTGATTATTTTGGTCGGACCACAATTAGAGATTTAATCAACAAAGAGCAAGCCACCGGTCCAGATTAATTTCTTATTAATCGCCTATTAATCTGTTATTAATCTCTTTAAGCTGCTATGACTAAGGATGTCTTTTTTTAAGCGGAGGGCGATAATTCTCTTAAGATAACCCTGATTAGACCTCAGTTTGAGGAAGCTCTCTTTCTTCAAGTATTTTTTCTAGGGAGATTCCCTTTTTGGCCAAATATTCGGAGATCAACTTGGGTCCGAGGCTCTCCAACTTCGGTTGCAGGGAGGCCACGACCTTCTCGGGAGTGACATCTTCTTGGATATTGAAGAAATTTCTTTTCCAATGGATAAAATAACCGGAGAGACAGATAGGTTGCACCCGGCGATAAAAATCCCGCCGAAAGATATCTAAGATGGACTTTTTCTGTCGGTCGAGGCTGTTAAAGTCAATCTTGGCGCCCAGCTTGAGCAGCACATCTCTTCTTTCCTGCCGAGTGTTGAGATCATAGAGAATAGGTAGGTATTGGACTTTATACCGGCGGGCGAAATTTTTGATTATTTCCAAAAATTCTGGAAAATTATCGGCGGTTACCAAGAGTTTAGCCCCATTAGGAGCCTGTTCCCAGTTGGCCCCGTCAGTGAAAAAAGGGATATTGTGTTCCAAGGCATAAACAATGCTTCCTAAAGCCATACTGGCCCGACAGGGGATACACCAGGCGGTTTCGTTCCCGTATTTTTTCTTAGTTTCTCGATAAGTTTTGACTCCTAATTCTTTAAAAAAATTTTTGATGTCCATAATTTTGTGGACAAACTTTTCTGGGCCATGGATTTTTTGGAGAAGTTCCACATTGATCCGATTAGCTTTCAGAGCCAGATGTAGATAACCCTTATTGAAAGTCAGCAGGTGAATTTTATCATATCGGGAGGCCAAATAATGAGCGGCGTAGAGAGAGTCGATTCCACCGGAGAATTGAAGAATAACTTCCTTTTTCATACGGGTCTCCTTAATTAAAGATTTGTTTCTTAATTGATTTAATCAAAAAAAGCAAGGGCTAATTCTCCCTTCTTTTGAGGAGCCCCCGCTCAGGGATTTTTACTCGAGTTTCTTCCCAAGTCAAGAGGCCACTCCTTTATTATCAGCTGAAATGAAGCTCATTATATCATATTTATCAAAAATGTAATCTAATTAGTTACCATTTATCTTTAAATTTTTTTTCGTTGGTTTGGGAGAAGGCAGGCAGCTGCCAAAGGGCAAAACTCTTAACTTGCTTGGAGACTTGATTTCATTCAGCTAGGAATAGATTTTCTTTTTGGGCCGGCCATTAATTGAAAATTCTTTGGCCGGAGAGTTTCCCTGAAATTTTCGGAGGCCTTGTTTGGCGGATGATTTATTTTCCCTTAGTTGTTTTATAGAATAAAACCTTTCCTCAACTAGAAGATAATTGACGAGGAGGCTGGAGATGAATGATTTTAGCTTGATGAAACCAGAGATACATCCCCGAAGTTTTGTCGCTGAGCAAGCAGTGGTGTTAGGAAAGGTGGTGCTTCAAGAGGGAGCGAGTATCTGGTTCAATGCTGTGGTGAGAGCTGACCTGGCCGAGATAATTATCGGTCGTAATTCCAATGTTCAAGATAATTGTATTATTCATGTAGAAAGTGGGGCTGGTACGTATATCGGAGAAGGGGTCACCATTGGTCATGGAGCCATCCTGCATGCCTGTCGGGTAGGGGATAATTGTTTAATCGGGATGGGGGCCATTATTCTCGATGGGGCCTCTATTGGTCCTAATTCTATAGTGGCGGCCGGTTCAGTTGTCCCCCCGGGCAAGACTTATCCCGAAGGTTCTCTTATTCTGGGGGCGCCGGCTACAGTGCGGCGGGCCTTAACTCCAGAAGAGATCCAACAGAATAAGGCCAGTGCCCATCGTTATCGACGCTACTGGGAAATCTATCAGAAGCAAGGCATCTATCTCTTTCGTCCAGGAGAAGGAATAATTCGAAAAAAGTCCGATTAAATTAGATTAATTAATGAGTGGGGCCAGAAGTTTTTTCCACCATCTTCTTGAATCCTGGGGCTCTTTGTGTCAATATTCAAAGTAAGCCATAATTAAGATTAATTCGTTAATGGGAGGAATTAAATGAACGATGCTTTTAAAGATTTGAAACCGGCCTTACTTTGGCAACATTTTGCTAAAATTTTGGAGATTCCTCATTGTTCGGGTCATGAAGAGGCTTTAGGTGATTATATAATTTCAGTGGCCAAAGCCAACGGCTTGGAATGGCAGCGGGATGCTGTGGGTAACGTGGTGGTCAGGAAAAAAGCTTCGCCCGGTCATGAGCAGGCCACCGGAGTGATTCTTCAAGGTCATCTGGATATGGTGTGTGAGAAAAATTCCGATGTCGAGCATGATTTTAGTCGGGATGCTATTCAACCGGTAAGACAAGGAGAATGGATTCAGGCAAAGGGGACAACCCTGGGGGCGGATAATGGCATCGGGGTGGCCGCTGCTTTAGCTGTTATGGAGGATGATTCTCTAGTTCATGGCCCCTTAGAATTCTTATTCACAGTGGATGAAGAAACGGGTTTGACCGGAGCCACTCGTCTTGAACCCGGTTTTCTTCAGGGGAAGATGTTACTTAATCTAGATAGTGAAGAAGAAGGTTCTTTTACCATCGGGTGCGCCGGAGGAGCTGATACAGAAATAATTTATCCTTTAGCTCGGCAAGAGAAACAGAATCATTCCTTCTGGCAGGTCAAAGTCTCCGGTTTAAGAGGCGGCCATTCTGGTCTGGATATTAATCAGGGTCGAGGCAACGCTATAAAAATTCTGGCTCGTCTTCTGTGGGAAGTTTATCAAGAGTTGGACTTTTCTCTGGTCAGTTTTACGGGTGGAAATAAACGTAATGCTATTCCTCGGGAAGCTTGGGCCGAAATAGCTCTACCGCCCGAAAAAGAGAATGAATTTAAGACAAAGATTGAGCAGTTATTTCAAGACGTCCAGTTTGAATTGAGAGTCGTAGATGGAGGTGTTCGGCTGAGTTTGGAGCAGACTTCTAGCGATTTTATCCCCTTAACAGCAAGTTGCCAGCGGACATTATTCAATTTTCTCTTAGCTTTACCTCATGGAGTTATTTCTATGCATCCAGAAATAGAGGGGTTGGTGGAAACCAGCACTAATTTGGCTATCATCAAGACTCATGAGAAAGAGGCGGAAATAGTTTGCAGTTCCCGTTCTTCAGTGGCCTCAGCCCTACGGAGTGTTCGGGAAGTTATCCGCGCTTGTGCCCAGTTGGCCGGGGCGGAAGTGACTCAGCCCGAAGGTTATCCCGCTTGGACTCCCAATTTGGATTCGCCTTTGCTGAAGACAATGAAAGAAGTATATAAGAAAACTTTTGGACAAGAACCTGAAGTGGGGGCTGTTCACGCTGGACTGGAGTGTGGCATTATCGGGGAAAAGTACCCAGGAATGGATATGATTTCTTTCGGTCCCACCATTGAACATCCTCATTCTCCAGAAGAACGAGTTCATATTGGTTCAGTGGAAAAATTCTGGAAATTTTTAACCGCCGTTTTAGCCACTTTGGCCTGAGATGAAAGGGATATTTCTGATTGAACGTTGGAGACGAGTTGGGTTTTTTGTCTTTTTTCTCTTATTGCTGAGTTTATCTCTCCAACCTAGCGACAACTCTGCTGCCTCAGCCCCAACCAAACTCCGGGTGGTGACGACTATCCTGCCTTTGCAGGAGTTTGCCCGGGCGGTTTGTGGAGAAAGAGGTGAGGTAGACTTGCTGATTCCTCCTGGAGTAGATATCCATTCTTGGAGTCCGCGACCTTCCGATATTCACCGATTAGCTAGAGCTGATTGTCTGGTTTATATTGGCCGTCATCTGGAGCCCTGGGTCAAGGATATCACGGGAAGCTTGTCCACCAGCCGACTTCGCCTCATAGAAGCGGCCCAAGTGATTGATGATTCTTCCGGACGTTTTTCGTCCTCTGGAAAAGCTGAGGCTCAGGCTGATCCTCACCTGTGGCTTGATTTGGAATTAGACCAGCGAATAGTTGATCTCCTGGTGCGGGTTTTTTCAGAATTACTGCCTCAAGAAGCCGATTATTTTCGCCAAAATGGAACGATTTATCAGCATCGGTTGGCTGAGTTGGATCAACTTTATTTCCAAAGTCTCAAAGATTGTCAGAGCCGAACCTTTATTGTGGGTGGACATGCCGCCTATGGCTTTTTGGCCCGACGTTACGGTTTGACTCAACTGGCTTTGACTGGGGTTAATCCTGAGGCTCAGCCCTCGTCTCTTTCTTTTTTGAAAATAGTGAAGCGGTTGAAGAAGGAAAAGGTCAGGGTTATTTTTGTCGAACCTTTTTCTTCACCTCGGATGGCTCAAACATTGGCGCGGGAAACTGGGGCGGAGATTATTCCTCTTAATCCCGGGGTTTTTCTTCCACCTGAGGAAAAAACTGGGCCCTGGCCTTTTTTGTCCATTATGAAAGATAATCTGGAGAAATTGAAATATGCCCTCGGCTGCCGTTGATAAAGGACGCTTAGATGTTCCTTTGATTGAAGTTAAGGGAGTCTATTATAGTTACAATCATCTGGAAGTGTTGACTGATGTTCATCTCAACGTCTACAGTGGTGATTTTTTGGCCCTAATCGGACCAAACGGTGCCGGAAAAACGACCTTAATAAAGATCATTCTTAAGCTCCTTAAGCCTAAAAGGGGGGAAATCAGACTTTTCCAACAAAAACTCAAAGATTTTAAAGATTGGTCTCTTATTGGTTACATTCCGCAGAAAGCCACTCATTTTGACCCCCTGTTTCCTGTTTCGGTGAGAGAAGTGGTGGCCATGAATTTACCACAAGCGCGATGGTATGATTTCTGGACCAAAAAAATGAAGGAAGAAGATGTCATCCAGGCTCTTAAAGTGGTGGGTATGGAAAATTACATCGATGAGAGGATCGGTTATTTATCTGGAGGTCAACAGCAACGGGTCTTTATAGCTCGGGCCTTAGTTAGTCAACCCAAGGTCCTCATTTTGGATGAGCCGACTACCGGTGTGGATGCCCTTACTCAGGAGAAATTTTACGATTTACTGGCCAAGCTGAATAAAGAAAAAGGCTTAGCCATCATTCTGGTGACTCATGAAATTGGGATTATTAATCGCCACATAAATAGAGTTGCTTGTATAAACCGCCGTCTGGTTTATCATGGCAGTCATGCAGAGTTCTGCCAGTCTGATTTTTTCAGACAAATGCTCGCCGAAGGTCATCATATGATTTGGCATAAACACTAAGGCGAGTCAAGAATGCAGGTTCTTTGGTCAAGCTTCCAATATGGCTTCTTCCAACGGGCCTTGCTGGCCGGTCTGGGGGTGGGTCTGGCCTGTGCTTTGCTGGGAGTTTTTTTAGTTTTACGCAAAGATGCCATGATTGGACATGGCCTGGCTCATATCTCCTTCGCGGGAGTAGCGGTGGGTCTTTTCTTTGGATGGTTGCCTCTCTTTTCAGCTTTAGGGTTGACGGTGGTGACCGCGGGTATTTTAGTAAAAATTCGTCAGCGAGCTGGGGTCTACGGAGATACAGCTATAGCTCTGGTGAGTAGCTTTGGCTTTGCTTTAGGAATTCTCCTGGTCAGCATGAGTGAAGGGCTGAATGTCAATCTGTTTGCTTATCTTTTCGGAGATATTTTGACCATTTCCACTTTGGAAGTTGAAATTTCCTTGATTTTGGCGGCGGTAGTGGTTCTGGTAATTATTTTCTCTTTTCGTGATTTTCTTTTTGCTACTTTTGATCCAGAGGCGGCTCAAGTGGCCGGGATCCCAGAGAAAAGAGTTGAATTTTTGTTGACCATCCTGGCTGGGGTGACGGTAGTTCTTGGGATGAAAGTAGTGGGGCTCTTACTCGTCGTCGCCTTAATGGTTATTCCAGCCGCTTCGGCTTTGCGGGTGGCCCGGAACTTTCGCCAGGCGCTTCTACTAGCCGTTGTTTTTTCTTTAAGTGAGATCATGGTGGGACTTTGTCTTTCTTTTCTACTGGATATTCCAGCTTCAGCAGGAATTGTGCTCTTAGGGTTTACTGTGTATTTAGTGGTTCTCTTTTCCGGGATCCGCTGGCCCCGGAGAATTTAGTCAGAAGAAGAGGCAGTTTCCTCTTGAACTAATTTAGCTAGCGTTTGTTGAAAGACAGAGTAAGCTTCCTGACCGTAGAGACAGAAGATTATTTCCTGGGGATATTCGTGGTTTTTAATGAATTCCAGCGCTGTTTTGAGCATTATTTCGCTACAGCGTTTAAGAGGAAAACGAAAAATTCCAGTGCTGATGGCTGGAAAGGCAATGGATTTTATCTGACGGTTAGCAGCAATTTTTAAGCTATTGAGAGTAGCTTGGGTTAATTTGTTATCTTCGTCGCCTTCACCATAAACCGGACCTACGGCATGAATAACATATTTAGCTTTTAGATTACCGGCGCCGGTAATTACGGCTGAGCCGACTTCCACCGGACCGATTTTATTGCATTCTTCTTGAATAGAGGGGCCCCCGTAAGTCCGGATAGCCCCTGCTACCCCCCCGCCTAGGATAAGTGATGAGTTGGCTGCATTAACGATAGCTTCCACTTCAAGTAAGGCGATGTTGCCTTCGACCAGTTTAATCTGGCGGCCACTTTTTGTTGTCCATTCTTTCATAAGCCCCCCTTTCAGGTAGAAATATTAAAATTTTTTTCTTAAGAAAGCAATATTCTGAAGAAAAAACATTTTTTTCCTTAACAGAGAGATTATCTTATTTGGGCTCCATAGATTTTTTCCATGCGCCGCAGGGCAAAATCGTGAGCTTCGCGGTCAAAATCAGCCACTCCCTCACGGTACACCACTACGGGATAATCCCGGTTCCTCAAGTCGCCGACCGTATCCATCACACAGATTGAAGTACAGACACCCACTACATGAACTTCGTGGATGTTATTTTCCTTAAGAATTTCATTCAGATTGGTGCCGAAAAAGGCACTGTATCTCCTTTTAGGCACAATCACATCAGTTTCTTTAACTTCCAGGGAAGAAATAATTTGAGCTCCGGGTGTTCCAGTCACACAGTGAGGTGGAAAGAGATTGAATTCAGGATCTGAGGGTTCATGATTGTCACAGACAAAAACCACTAGATCGCCGGCCTGATGAAATTCCTGGATTTTTTTCTGGACAAAGGGAATAATCTGTCGGGCCCGAGGACCACAATCCAAGACAGCTCCTTCTTGAAGGAAATCGTTGAGCATATCAATAACCAAAAGAGCCCGCCGTTTCATGGATGCCTCCTCTCTTGACTAGTCAATTAATTAATTATTATACCACGAGAGATTCCTATTAGCGGAGCTGTCGGTTAATTTTCTGGAGAGTCTCCTGTTGGAGTTGGGCGGCCCGGCGCTTCAATTGGCCAGCTTTGCGGCGAACACGGATACGAAAATCTTTGTCCTCAATATTAGGCAAATTAATCAAGACATTATAATAAGCCCCTTCAACCGCGGTTAAAGCGGTCAGGGCGGCTACCGCCGCATCGCTGATGGAATTTTTATTACCGTGCGTGGCCACTACCCTGATTAATTTTTGCGCTTCCACTCCTTTTTCCATGACTTGCAAGGGAACCAAGGTGGCCTCTTTAGTGGCTTCTTGAATCGCCTTGGCTCTTTCAGCTTTTTGTTCCTCAGTTTTGCGAGGCAGACGGAAGGCTTCTATAACTTTATTAAAGCTGGCCGTATCCAGATCCACTGCTCTTAGAAAAGCCTCTTTTAATTCTTGTCCTTGGAGGGCCGTCTTCTTGATAATCTTTTGGACCGATTCGTAGCCTTTTTTACCCACAGTTAGATTAGAGACCATTGCTGCCAAAGCTGCTCCCAAAGCTCCGCAGAGAGCAGCCACGCTTCCTCCGCCAGGAGCAGGGGAGTCCATGGAGACTTCATTAACAAAATCGCGGACTTCTCTTTTGACCAGAGGGTCAGAGAATTCTTGAAATTGATATTCAATAATTTTTTTCTGAGGGTCAAAGGGAGCCACGTCATTTAAACCCAAGGATTTGACCGCAATATCAATCAGTTCTTCCTCAGGCACGCCGGGACTCTTGCCTTGCTTCTCTAAATAATATCGGCCAGCCATAAGGAGAGCTTCTTTGGGAATAAGGCCAACCAGTTCACTGCCGGTGACCCGTAACCCGAGTTTCTCAGCTTCTTTAATTGCTTCATCAAAGACAAGATGGGGTGGAGAAATTTTATAGTTGGTAAAGTTAATAGAGATTTGGGCGATATCATAGTCTTCGATATACCAACCAACAGCCTTTACTGCTTTAAATTTACCTGGGACCATAATGGCCTTACCATTTTCATCACGAATAATTTTGCCCTCTTTATCTCTTTTAGCCCGACCTCTTTCGCGGAGATTCAAGGCGATTTCATGGGCCAAGCGGCGGTCTTTAGTGTTGAGATTGATGTTATAGGCAATAAGAAACTCTCGAGCGCCGATGACAGTGGCGCCAGCTTTTGGATTAAAAACCGGCTGGCCATAGTCAGGAGCCCAATTGGGGTCTTTAAGTTTTTCTGGTAAACCTTCGTATTCGCCTTCGCGAATGGTGGCTAAATTCTTTCTTTCAGGTTTTTGGGCGGCTTCTTCGTAAAGATAGACGGGGATGTTAAGCTCTTCAGCCACCCGTTGGCCCAGTTCGTGGGCCAGACGAACACAATCTTCCATGGTGACACCCGTCACCGGAACAAAAGGGCAAACATCTGTCGCCCCAATCCGACTATGCGCACCCTTATGAAATCTCATATCAATTACTTCGGCAGCTTTTTTAATGGCTTTAAAGGCAGCTTCTTTAACTGCTTCAGGTTCGCCAATAAAGGTGACGACGGTCCGATTGGTGGATTCCCCGGGGTCTACGTCTAAGAGTTTGACTCCGGGAATGGACTCAATTTCCTTGGTGATGGCCTGAATTTTTTCCATATCGCGGCCTTCGCTAAAGTTGGGAACACATTCAACCAGTTTCATTTTTTTTCTCCTTTTCTCAGGGTATATAAGAATTTTCCATTTTTATCATAGAGGTCGATATCCAGAGATTTAAGATTTTGGAGAATAACTTCTTTATTCCCCGTCAGGGTGATGACGGGAGTCAACAAGGATGATTTCTGGCCGACTTGGAAGACATCATCAGGAGTAAGACTCATGATGTTGGAGTAATATTTTTGCCAGTACTCATTACCATAGCCATAAATATTCATTGAAGTCAACCGGAAAGCTAGATTATCCAGGGATTCTAGTTCCACAGGCAAACGGCCGATAAGAAAGGATTTGGCCTGTTCAAGTTCATAATTGGCAATTTTTTTATTGACAATAATCTCCCGAATAACTGCCAGAATTTCTTGGAGGCTTTCTTCGAGGACCTCAGGTCGAACGCGGGCCCGGATGGTGAAAAGAGCACAATTTTTCAGTATCTCCATTTCCGAGAAAACATAATAAGAATAGCCTTTCATTTCCCGCAAGCGGAGGAAAAGCCGACTGTAAGGGGTACCCCCCAAAATATGACTGAGGACTGAGTAAGCATAAGTTTCTGCCCAGGATTGAGGAAAGACAAGATTGCCTAGAAAAATGGTCACATCATTTCTTTGGGGTAAATCAATTAAGCCGATTTTCATCTTAACGGCTGGCTGAGGTGAAGGGACAGTCGAAGGAATTAATTTTTGTTTCTTCCAGGTGAAAAAAGCGTGGCTTGTTTTTTTAGCAGCTGATTTAAGGTCGAGATCCCCAATGAAAATTATCTGGGAGTTATTAGGAAGATAAAGCTGAGTGAAGAAATCTTTGACATCTTTGAGCTGAATTCGCCGGATGTCATCCCGGCTAAAAGCGATTTTATGGTAAGGATGGTCGGCGAAGAGGAGCTGAAAAAGAAGTCTTTTAGCCAAGAATTCTGGGTTAACACTTTTGCGAACTAGTTCATAATAGATTTCGCGTTTAAGACTGTCGAAACTTCGCTGGTTGAAGGAGGGCCAGAGGATCATTTGTTTTAACAAAGCCAAAGCTTCATCCGTGTATTCCGCCAGAACTTCCAGCGTTATTCGGGAGTAATCGAGATAAGTCTGAGCCTGAAAATTACCGCCAAGTGATTCAATGGTCTCCTGGATTTTTTCTTGAGAAAATTGTCGGGTTTGTCGACCTATCATGCGAGTAGTCATCGTGGCTAACCCCGGCAGAGAATCGGGAGAATGCCTTTCTCCAGCCATAATTATCAGTTCAATATGAGTCAAGGGGAGATTCTTTTGGGAAAAGACCGCCACTTTTAAGCCATTGGTCAAAGTAGTTGATTCGACGGGATTCAGTTTTAAAAGGGGTAAAGGGAAAGGAGAGGGAGGGGATTTCCGGAATTTTTCTTGAGGGAATCCCTGGGGAGCGAGAAATAAAGAGAGACAGACTGTCAAGAGGAAAAAAAAGACCGAGTAATAGCTCTTTTCCTTTGCCCTCATTTTATTTCTACCTGGACCAGGATGTAATTATTGGTGAAATAACGGTTCATAATGCCCGCAATATCCGAGGGAGTAACAGCTTGGATTTTTTTCAACTCTTCTAGAGGCGCGGTGACTGATTTGCCCGAGAAAAAGTAATCAATGAGAGTTACCGCTCGACTACTGGCCGTGAGAAAGTTCTGGAGAAAATCTTTTTCATAAAGCCGTTTAGCCTTGGTTAATTCCGCCTCTTTGATAGCTTCGCTTTTAAGTTTATTGATTTCTTGCCAGAGGATTCTTTTGGCTCGGGCCAAGGCAGTGGCGTTGGTACTACTGAGGAAAAATTTGAAAGCCCCTACCTGCCCTCGCGTCTCTAGGCCACCGGAAAGGCGGAGAACTACTCTTTCTTTGACTAATAATCTTTTTTGTAACCGGGAACTTTGGCCATGAAGGAGAATATATTCTATTAAATGCAAAACCGGAAGCTCTTTGGACTGAAGTGTGTAAAGTGGAAAACCTAGAAAAATAGCCGGCGAAGGGATAGTCTCTTTGCCCACGGTTCGTTCTACTTTTTGAAATTGTTGATTCTCCAGGGAAGGTAACTCAAGGGAAGGCGGCGAGCCTCCAGGAATAGAGCTAAAATATTTCTGAAAAAGAGCGAGAGTTGTCTTTTCATCGAAGTTACCGGTAACGCAGATAACGGCATTGCGGGGGCAGAAGAAGCGGGTATAAAATTGGCGAATTTCTCTTGGGGAAAGAGAGGAAAGATTATTTTTAGTTCCGTAAAGGGGTAAATAGTAGGGAAACTGGGGGAAGAGAAGCCGGTTGAAAAGTTCTTCATATTCTAAATAAGGGTCCCGGGAGTGGCGAAAATTTATCTCATCAACAATGGCCATAATTTCTCGTTGGATGGCACTTCGAGTTAAAGACAAGCGGGCCATTCGGTCTGACTCTAACCAGAAGACTAAGGGAAGGTGATGGGAAGGAAGGCTTTGATAGAAAATCATCCGATCATAGGAAGTTAGGACATTGAGAACCCCTCCGACTCGTTGAATATAACGGATATGCTGCATTCGCCCCACGTTTTGGGAGCCTTGAAACATGAGATTTTCCATCAAATAAGAAATCCCCGCCTGCTCTGGTTTTTCATAAAGAGGGCCGACTCGGTAGCCTACGGCTAAAGCCACAATGGGGAAGTAGGAGCCAGGTGAAAGAATGATAGTCAGACCGTTTTTGAGTTTATGGGTTTGGCCGGGATAGGGGAAACGATTGGCCGCCAAAAGAGAAATTCTGGCCGCTAGAAGTAGACAAAAAAGGAGATTCCAGAGCAACAAGCTTCTTTCCCACCAATTTTTACCTTTCATCAGTGACTGAATAACCTTACCATAAACATCATAAAAAATTCAATTTTAACAACTTTACCGACTTTAATGAGGCCTGAGGTAATTTGATAGGGGAACATGGGGGAGAAAGAAGGACTTTAATTTAAAATTATAAGTTATTCCCCATGTTATATATAGAGATTTACCAGTTTTATAGTTTTATAAGATTTGAATCGAAGGTGAACAATTGAGGTCGAGCTTAACCTTGGCCAATTCAATTGAGGTGATCAGAACAGCTAATTGGAGTCAGGAAAGCTAGCCGGGGTCAGATTTTCACTTTAAACCTTTGAGTCAGAGCGAGGGAAAGAAAAGAAAAAGGCATTCAAGAGCCATGGAGTCATCTTTTTTATTGATAACTTCCGATCAAAGGTAAAAAGTGCAGAGTTGACCGCAATTCTTCTTCTGACTTGATTTAGATGATTCCCTCTAATCAGAGTTAAAAGGTAGAAAGCCGACACCTCAGATTTTCAAGAGAAAGTCTCATGTCATAATAGATGGAAGTAAACTAACCTAAAGGTGCCAGGTGAAGACCTGTCCCAATTTGGATGATGACCCTAATTTGGCTGGAACAATTAATGAATGGTTAAGACCTGAGACCGGGTTATGAAGAGCTCAGTTGAATTTTGTGCTTAAAAATTTATCTATTTCTTTATTATGTTCTTTATTATGGCCATTAACCTGGTCTATTCATAAATCAAAAAATTTGAGCCAAGAACAGCCAAAAATCTTAGCCGGTGATGGGTCCTATCTTTTTTGGTTGTTCCCTCTCTCTTCTTTTTCTAACGTATTTCGTATCAATACGTTATAAAGGAAAAGACCTTTTTTTATGAATTATCCAGGTTAATTAATCATTTTAGCCTTCTGGAGAACTCAGTTAAACTAATCATCTCTCCCCCATTGCCAGAAGATAAAGTGACGCTAATATTTGCAATCTAGTCAAGTTTATGTTAAAAATTCTTTTCATCTTTTCAGCTTTTAGCCAGGGAAAGAAAAAAAATATTTTTTTATAAAGGAGGAAGCCCATGAGTAAAGCAGGGGTGCATTTCTTTACCTCAGAATCAGTGACCGAAGGGCATCCTGATAAGATCTGTGACCAGATTTCAGATGCCATTCTAGACGACCTTATTCGCCAGGACCCCAAGAGCCGGGTGGCTTGTGAAACGTTGGTGACCACCGGGCTAGTTTTAATAGCCGGAGAAATCACTTCGGAAGGATTTTGTGATTTTCAAAAGGTGGTTAGGGAAACAGTCCGAGAAATTGGTTATACCCGGGCCAAATATGGCTTTGATTACCAAACCTGCTGTGTTCTCTCCTCTATCCATGAACAATCTCCAGATATTGCTCTAGGAGTGGAAGAAAGGGAAGACAAAGAACAGGGAGCAGGTGACCAGGGTTTAATGTTCGGATATGCTTGTTCAGAAACGCCAGAATTAATGCCTTTTCCTATCATTATGGCCCATAAATTAGTCCGGCGTTTATCCGAAGTCAGGAAGAAAAAGATTCTCAATTACCTTCGTCCTGACGGTAAATCTCAGGTAACTGTGGAGTATGATGGTGACCGACCGGTACGGGTAGAAGCTGTGGTTATCGCTGCCCAGCATGATAATAAAGTTAAGATGGAGGATTTGCGCCAAGATATTATTGAAATGGTGGTCAAGGAGGTTATTCCTCCCCATATGTTGGACGAACACACTAAGTATCATATTAATGGCACAGGCCGCTTTGAAAAAGGTGGCCCCTGGGCTGACACCGGTTTGACGGGACGAAAAATAATTGTTGATACGTATGGAGGAGTCGGCAGTCATGGTGGTGGTTGTTTTTCCGGAAAGGACCCGAGTAAAGTCGATCGTTCGGGTTCTTATATGGCCCGCTACATTGCGAAAAACATTGTCGCCGCTGGCCTAGCCGATAAAGTTGAAGTCCAGATTGCTTATGCCATAGGGATAGCTGATCCCGTCTCCATCATGGTCGATACTTTTGGCACAGCCAAGATTCCTGAAGATACTATTAAGGAATTAATCAGAGCTTATTTCCCATTAAAGCCCAAGCAAATGATCGAACACCTCGACCTTTTACGGCCGATTTATAGAAAGACCGCTTGTTACGGGCATTTTGGTCGTACAGAGCCAGAGTTTACCTGGGAGAGAACCGATAAAGCCGACTTGCTTCGCCGGGAGGCCGGCCTGTAGCCGGAATTATTCAGAAGGAAAAAGGAGTGACCATGGACTATGATGTTAAAGATTTGGCCTTAGCTGACCAGGGTTTAAAGCGAATTGAGTGGGCTGCTCGCTTTATGCCAGTGCTGAGGATGATTAAGGAAAGATTTGCCCGCGAAAAACCTTTGGCCGGATATCGCATTGCCGCTTGTCTTCATGTTACCACTGAAACAGCTAATCTCATGGAGACACTGAAACAAGGGGGAGCTGAGGTAAGATTAACTGCCTCCAATCCTTTAAGCACTCAGGATGATGTGGCGGCGGCTTTAGTCAAACATTTCGGTATTCCGGTTTTCGCCATTAAAGGCGAAGATCAGTCAACCTATTATCAGCATATTCACCAGGCGTTGGCGCACCAGCCCCAGTTGACCATGGATGACGGAGCCGACTTGGTCAGCACCCTCCATGCCGAGAAGCAGGAGCTTCTGCCGCAGATAATTGGCGGAACCGAAGAAACCACCACCGGCGTCATCCGGCTAAAAAGTATGGCCCGGCAAAAGGTCCTTCAATATCCTATAGTCGCTGTTAATGATGCCAAGACCAAGCATCTCTTTGATAATCGTTATGGTACTGGGCAAAGCACGCTTGATGGTATTCTCCGGGCAACGAACATTTTATTGGCTGGGTTGAATTTTGTTATCGCCGGTTATGGTTGGTGTGGTCGGGGTGTAGCCATGCGGGCGCGGGGAGCCGGAGCTAAAGTTATCATCTGTGAGGTAGATCCTTTAAAGGCCCTGGAAGCTGTTATGGATGGTTTCCAGGTTATGTCTTTGCGTGAAGCCGCCCGGATTGGAGATATCTTTGTTACTGTTACTGGTGATAAACATGTCATCACCACTCACCATTTTCAGCGGATGAAAGATGGAGCTATTGTGGCTAATGCTGGACATTTTAATGTAGAAATAGATATTCCTTCCCTCAGAAAAATGGCGGTTCATCATCGTCAGATTCGTGAATTCGTCGAAGAATTTCAGCTGCCTGATGGGCGTCGGATTTTTCTTTTAGCGGAAGGACGATTAATTAACCTGGCGGCGGCTGAGGGCCATCCGGCCACGGTTATGGATATGAGTTTTGCCAATCAAGCTTTAAGTATCCTTTTCCTCGTAGAGAAAGGAAAGCGTCTGGAAAAAGAAGTTTATTCGGTGCCGGGAAAAGTTGATGAGGAAATCGCCCGCCTGAAGCTTAAATCTTTGGGGGTGCGACTCGATCGACTAACCCCCGAGCAAAAGCGTTATTTGTCAGCCTGGGAGGAAGGGACCTGATCATTTTTGTTTTTTCTCAATTGTTTTTAAATATTCGTTAATTTGAGCTTTCATCTCTGGGTCAGGAGTTTGAAGAAGTACTTTTTGGAAGAGGTCCCGGGCTTTGGTGAATTCTTTATTTTTAAAATAAGCTACAGCTAGATTGAAATTTAGATTAATATCGTCTTTGGCGTATTTAAGTCCTTTAAGATAATTCTCAATAGCTTCTTGGTATTTTTCCATTCTTTCTAGAATTATTCCCTTGAGATTGTAAGCCATGACCATGGTTCGGTTAGCCTCGAGAGCTTGGTCGACATAAATCAAACCTTCCTTGGGCTTGTTTCTCAGGAGATATAAACGGGCTAGATTGTAATAGGGTAATTCTTTGGATTTGTACATAGGGTCAGCAATCGCCAATCGATACTCTTTTTCGGCTTCTTCCAAGAGTCCCATTTCTTGATAAACGGTGCCCAAGTAATTGTGAGCTTCACTAAAATTGGGATTAATAGCCAGGGTTTTCTGGAAATAATCTCGCGCTTTTTCCAATTCATGTTTCATTAAGTAGGCCAGCCCTAGGGCATTGTAAGTCAAGTAAGAACTGGGTTTTAACTGGAGGCTTTTATTGAGATGTTTGATAGCCTGGTCAGGATTTCCGTTATTGAGGTAAAAAAGTCCTAGATTATATTGGTAGCGGGGATCTTTCTCCTGTTGCTTTTGAATATTTTTTGAGGCTGAAGCACAGAAGAGCAGTTGCAGACAAATGGTGAAAACAATAAGCATTTTGGCCGAGAAGACAAATTTAGTGGTCATAGCGTTTACTCCTCTTTTAAGGTTCTGGTCATAAGTTCCAGGAGGGCCTCCTGAGGAGGTTTCCCTTGGTAAAGAACTTGATAAACTTGGTCACAAATAGGCATTTCCACCTGCCAGCGGCGAGCTAGTTGGCAGGCGGAAATAGTGGTCGTGACCCCTTCAGCTACCATTGACATTTCAGAAATGATTTCTTTGAGTTTTTTACCTTTGCCGATTTCATAACCAACATAGTGATTTCGGCTCAGGGCTCCCGTACAGGTTAGCACCAAGTCGCCCATGCCGGCCAGACCAGCGAAGGTTTTTTGCTTGGCCCCCATTTTCAAGCCCAGGCGAGTGATTTCGGCCAGGCCACGGGTGATCAAAGCAGCCCGGGAGTTGTGGCCAAATTCTAATCCGTCACAGATGCCCGCGGCGATGGCGATGACATTTTTTAAGGCTCCAGCTGTTTCGACCCCAATCACATCATCGGAGGCATAGACCCGAAAGTAAGAACTGGAAATGAGATGTTGGATGAACTTGGCCCGATCAATCTCTTCTGCCGCCACCACCACGGCTGTGGGGTGCCGGCGGGCTACTTCCACGGCAAAACTAGGGCCAGAAAGGACGGCCACGTGAGGTTTTCGTTCTGCGGGGAAGACTTCCGCCATAATTTCAGTCATCCGTTTTAGGGTGCCTTGTTCAATGCCTTTGGTCAAGGAAATAATGGTCTGATTAGGCGAAAGGTGGGGGGCCATCTTTTGGTAAATCTCCCGACAGTAGGGAGAAGGGACGGCCACAAAGAGAAAGTCAGCTGAGCTGACAGCTGTGGCCAAATCTTGAGTATACCTCACCCCAGGGGGCAGAATTTCTCCGGGAAGAAAAGTTTTGTTTTCCCGGTAATGAATTAGCGAGTCATAGACTTCTTCCTCCCGGACCCAAAGAAATGGTTTCAGGTTGATTTCCCCCAGATGGAGAGCAAAAGCGGTTCCCCAGCTGCCAGCACCAATAACTGAAACCCGTTTCATTTTTTTTCTCCAAGCTTTCTTTCTTTTCCTTGGAGGAGACGGCCGAGGTTGTCTTTATGGCGAAGACAAACCAGCATCAAGACAAAAAGCCAAAAAATAATGATATCGGAATCAGGTCGATAAAACCAGACAAAAGCGCCGAAACTGGCCACCGCCACAAGCGACCCCAGCGAAACATAGCGGCTCAAGGCCGCCACTAGGAGAAAGACCGTCAAACTGCCCAGAAAAGGTAAGAAGCTTACCGCCGCGAAGACACCCAAACTGGTGGCAATGCCTTTGCCTCCCTTAAATTTGAGATAAAAAGGAAAGCAATGCCCCAGAACTGCCAGAGCTCCAGCCGCCAGGCCCCAACGGAAATCGCCCAAAATATGCCTCGCCAGAAACACTGCCGCCCAACCTTTGCCTACATCAAAAACGAGGACGGGAAGCCCGAGGCGCCAGCCTTTCAGACGAAAAACATTGGTGGCTCCGGGGTTACCACTACCGAAATTGCGAATATCTTTTTTTTCTACTGCCCAGAAAAGAAAATAGCCGGCGGAGATGGAGCCTAGAAGATAGCTCAGGATTAAGATGAGATAATTCATCTTAAACTAAACTCCCGTAAGGGGGTATATTCAGCCCCGGTGGGTTTGAGCGTACTTTGATAAAAAATGACCTTGGAGACTCTCATTTGGCCGAAAGACTTGTGCTCATCCTTTTTCAGCCGTTGGATTAAAGAATGAATACCGGCCTGAGATTTGACCCGCCCCAGAGTTAGGTGAGGAGTAAAATCTCTTTTTTCCCGGGTGAAACCCAGTTGGGCCATCTTGTCTTCAATTCCACAGGCCAGAGCCATGAGAGTGGGCTCCTTTTGGATACCTATCCAGATAACTTTAGGGTGACGACTGCCGGGGGGAAAGGTGCCTGTGCCATAGAGGGTGAGGTAAAAGGCAGGATAGTTGGGGATTGTTTCCTCGAGTTCCTGAATCACCTGAGTAGCTTTTCTCTGGTCTATTTCACCTAGAAATTTAAGAGTGAGATGCATCCCGGCCGGTTTAACCCAGCGAATTTTAGTTTTGGTTTGTTCTAATTCCCGAATATAGCTAGAAAGAGCGCTTTTTAGTTGGTCGGCTAGTTCAATAGCGATAAAAGTTCGCATCATAACCCCTTCTTTATTTTACTCATTCCTGGAGTTGGGTTAAATATCTCCAAAGCATTTCGAGAGCTTTCTGGGAGCTTTGGAATTTAACCAGCTCCCGGGCTCCTAGGAACTGATTTTTGATTACTTGACAACCGTCTTCTCCGGCCCGGGCCGTATAGACCAGGCCGACTGGTTTGCTGGGTGTGCCTCCTCCGGGTCCAGCAATGCCAGTGATGGCTAAAGTATGGGTAGTCCCGGCCAGTTTCTGGAGACCCAAGGCCATCTCCCGAGCCACTTCTTGACTGACGGCCCCGTACTTGGCCAGAGTTTCAGGAGACACCCCTAAAAGTTTGATTTTGGCTTCATTACTGTAGACTACAGTTCCCAGGCGGAAATAGTCTGAACTCCCAGGAATGTTGGTCAGACGATGTCCGAGTAGACCGCCGGTGCATGATTCCGCTACGGCCAATGTTTCACCTCGCTGGCGTAGGAGCTGACCGACCACTTCTTCTAAAGCCTCTCCTTGAGTAGTGAAAATATAAGCTCCCAATCGACTCCTGAGCTTATCCACCATCTGATTAACTTTTTCTTGGGCTTCCTCCAGCGAATTTTGGCTCTGAGCTGAAATAAGAATTTCAATCTGGCCGGGATAGGCTAAAGTGGTTAGTTGTGGTTGTCCACTGGAGGGGTAAAGGTCTTTAATTTTTTCTTCTATCTGGGATTCAGTAATGCCGGTGAGTTTCAGTCGGGCCTGATAGACCTGGTAAATCCGCCAGCGCTCAAGCCGTGGTCGGACGTAAGTGGCAAACATGGGCTGGAGTTCCTGAGGAGGTCCAGGAAGAAGAACAATGATTTTTTGCCGTTCCTCGAGCCATTGGCCAGGCGCAGTCCCGTGATGATTTGGGAGAATTTGAGATCCTTCAATCACATAGGCTTGCTTGAGATTAGAAGGAGGCATAGTTAAACCGCGGCGAGCAAAACGTTGGCGGATAGAGGTGAGAATTTCTTCATGAAAAATTAATTTTTTCTTCAAGAGACTCGCCAAAATTTCCCTAGTCCGGTCGTCCTCAGTGGGACCTAGCCCCCCGATAATAAAACACAGTTCCGAGCGTTGAAGAGCGTCCTGAAGGCCTTGCCTCAGTATTTCTTCTTCATCGGAGAGGATGGTTCGAAAGGCAGGGGTAAGCCCTAGTTTCTCCAACTGAGTTACAATATAAGGAGAGTCAGTGTCCTGAAAATGAGACGTCAGCAGTTCACTGCCGACAGCCACTATTTCAATTCGAGGTATTTTTTGGCTCATTTTTCTTAAAAAAACTAGTTTATTTTTGAATTAAAAGCCCCAAGGCCGAAACTGTTCTTCTTTTTATGAAGCCAGATTTTCATGTTTTTAATCAATTTTATTTTATAAACAAATAAAGATTAAGAACAATGCCCGCGTAAAGACCGGCCAGAATATCGTCCAGCATTATGCCCCACCCAGAGGGGAAAATTTCTAATTTTTTTATAGGGAAAGGCTTGAGAATGTCAAATAACCGGAAAAGTAAAAAAGCGGCGATAAGTAGCCACCAGTCAGGGGAGAGCTGGAAAAGAACCAGCCATTGTCCAGCGGCTTCGTCAATCACAATCCGGCGGGGGTCCTCCTGGCCCAGTTCCTCGGAGTAGAGAGAAGAAGTTATGACTCCGCTGGTGAAAAGGAAAAGGAAAATTCCCCAGAAAGCCGGCCAACTGAGGGAACTCAAGCAGAAGCGGTAAAGGAGAATAACCCCAAAGCTAGCTACTGTGCCCGGGGCAATGGGTGCGAATCCAAGACCAAAAAAAGTGGCTATGATTTTAGTTAGAAACTTCATGGGACTATTTTTCCTTTCAAATCATACACATCTGTCGAAGTTATCACAACCTGTTGGAGAGAATTAATATATTTCTGGTGGCAAGGTTGAAGATAGACTACTCCATCAACTTCAGGCGCCTGATACTGAGTCCGTCCCAGCAAGAATTGTGGAGTTTGGTCAGAACTTTCTTCCACCA
>Ga0180301_10000047_pt1 | contig 76456 bp, 61 predicted proteins | sample GuaBasSediGuay16_FD_121797 | JGI IMG/M metagenome (GOLD analysis project Ga0180301, IMG submission 121797) | Subseafloor sediment microbial communities from Guaymas Basin, Gulf of California, Mexico - Guay16, Core 4569-2, 12-15 cm | ecosystem: Environmental > Aquatic > Marine > Hydrothermal...
ATACGGGTATGAAAAAGGACTAATGGTTTTCCTAGCATTTAAGAAAGAGTGAAAGTTCACGAATTTTTTCTATAATCACCCACATGGTTTATCAGCGAGGTTTCTATGAAAATAAGGTCTATAGATATTTTCCCAAAAAATCAAAAGAGAATTAGAAAAGTCTAGATTACTTAATCATTATTAGCCATATTGGACTCATAATTAGGACTACTACTAATATACCGATAATCATTAGTGGGAAGCCTATCTTAACGATTTCTCTGAACTTGAAATAGCCAGTACTGTAAGCAAGCATTGTCGGGGGCGTTCCTATCGGTAACGCGAAATCAGTGCTGGTCGCTATAGCTACTATCAGTGCTGGGACAACAGGGTTTATTCCTAGAGCTGAGCCAATCGGTATTGCTAGTGGTACGAGGATGGCCGCTGCAGCAGTATTACTTGCGAATGCCGTGATTATCAAACTGATAAAGCCTAGAAGCATTAAGATAATGAAGGGACTACCTATTACAACAAGTTTTGCCGCGATCCATTCGCTAACGCCTGAGAGTATAAGCATCTCGCCTAGCACCAGTCCTCCTCCGAAAATTAGTAGTGTTTCCCAGCTTATTTTTTGGAGATCCTCCTTATCCAGTAGCCCTGTTGTGAATAGTATCACCCCTGCTAATAATGCTATTATTCCCGACGATATACCGTGTCCAGACCAGCCAAATATGCTGAAGGGAAGCTTCTGAGAAAACCACAGAAAAACAGTCAGTACCAGAATAGCTGCAGTCAACTTCTCTTCCTTCTTCATCTTACCGAGTTCCTCTAATTGAAGCTTTATCACTGTTTCACTAAGCTCCGTTAAGGCGATTTTGCCCTCGATTAGATCTTTTCTCACTGGTAGGATCCAGTAGAGATAAGCAAATGCTACTAGGAGAAGAAGGAAAGTGAATGGTGTGGCGTAAATCATCCAGTCAAGAAATCCAAGTTCTATATTCGCTAAGTCTCTAAGCATGCTGACAGCTATAGCATTGGGAGGAGTACCAATTATTGTCCCCATACCACCAATCGTCGCTGCATAAGCTACGCCCAGAACGAGTAGCTTCCCATAATTCGATCCTCTCTCTTTCTCAATACTTTTAAGAATAGCCAGTGCTATCGGAATCATTAATGCAGCTACTGCCGTGTTCGACATCCAGAATGATAAGAAACAAGAAATAAACATTATAGCGAGTGCTAGCTTCGGTAGTGATTTAGCTCTAGCAATGATATTAACAGCAATTCGTCTATCAAGTCCGTATTTACTCATAGCTCTTGCCAGGAGAAAACCGCCCAAGAATAGAGCTATTACTGGATCGAACATGGGTGCTAGAGCTTCCTTGGGAGACATTATTCCTAACACAACAGCTATCACGGGTACTAAAAGCGCTGACGCTACCAATGGGATAATCTCTGATAACCAGAGAAATGCTATAAGAAATAGAGTGGCTACAGCTATTTTAGATTTGTACCTTATGGCGAATCGAAAGACGAGCTCGTTTTTTAACAGCATTACTAAGGCTTTTTCATTATGACCATTCGGCAAATGAACAATTGCTGACACTTGAGTAGGTTTAACAACAACTATTTCCCCATCCACGTATACATCTATTATGTAGTCCACTTTTACGCCAGGTTCCAGAGGATAAGAATCATAACCCCTGGCTAAAAGTGTCAAATTGCGACCATTCACGATATTAACGCTTCTTATTGTGACCGCCTTTTGTTCTAGCTCAGTAGGAGCCATTATCGTGAAATTAAACCTAAGAACTCCTTCTAATCCTTCATAATTAACCGTTACCTCTGCCCTATAAGTACCCAAGGGATGACTTGGTGGTGCTAGAGCGTAACTAATACTAACTAATAGAATCATGAGAATGGTTAGGATCAAAGTACTCTTGCGCATTGAATTTTCCTCCCCTATATTGCGAACAATAGAGCCCTTGCCTCCCGTATATGCATATCAAACGGAAGAAAATATTATTAGCTAGTAATATATTCATCACATATACCAAACCCACACTGCAACAACAAAATCTCCCTTGATCATCTTAAATTCCACACATCCCACCCCTAACAAAATCTTCAAAATCACTTCAGGAACCTCATCCTCATCAAGAAACGAATCTCTATAACATCTGGTAACACGTTTAATAAAAATTCTGAATCAGATAATCATGATGATGTAGAAAAAATAGGTTTAAGATGAAGGTTGCATATAGTATATGGTGGTACTAGTATACCTTGGCGTACCCGAACATACCAGTTACTATCTCAATTAAAGTGAAAAAAGAACTATTAGAAGTAGCAGAAAAATGACTAAATAGGGTATAGCCAAAAGTAGATCCCATGCATTTAACTTAATTATTGAGAATGAAGTAGAAGCTATTAAGAAAGAAGTAGAGTTCTGGGATTCAGTATATGAAAAAGTTAAAGAGCTAAGAAATGAGAAAACCAGGTTAGAACACGGTAAATTAAACGGACTATTATCAGGAGATAAGGAGAGACAGCCTAATAATCTCTTTTTAGAAAAAATTTTTACAAAAGCAGGACTCCTAGGAAATAAATCAAAAAAGTTTAAGCGACTTTAGGTAAAAATTAAAGACAGTAGTTCAAAGTAGGGAATAAACGCTTAAATAATTAGTAAAGATATTTTTGCATCAAATAGGTAATTAGGAATCGTTAGTACATCTTTTCAACCTAATTGCTTACAAAGTGCTGGAAATGCGTGGTGAGGTCTCAGACGTATCCTATATTTTCTGGAAAGTGAACCTCCTACTATCCACCATTAGTCGTATTAATGACATCCTAGAGAAGATGGAGAACAATGAAACACTTGATTCTGAGGAAGAGAAATATCTGAAAAATGCGCCAAATATATTGAAGAGTATAAAATACTCCATAGAAGATATCAATTCGCGACTAAGTACACTGCAAGATCCATTCCTTAGAAACTACTTCGGGGAATTATTAACAAAGGTTAAGGTTAGGACAGAAGAAATAGAAGAAAAAGTAAAAAGACTTCTCCAAACCGATTAAGTAAGATGAGCCCCAAGACACAGCTAAAGTTCATACTATTTTTATAAACCTATAACATATTCTCTTCCTTCGATAAAGAATTCCTAACTTAGCATTATCTTATTGGGGAGGTATCATGGCCGGAATCATATTCTTTAGAACCAAGAACCTTTCTGAAATAAAGAATTTCTATCTTAATAAGATTGGGATGAGTGTATGGCTAGAGCAAAAAGACTGCACAATTCTAAGGCATGGAAATTTATTACTCGGTTTCTGCGAACGGGAAGAAGCAGATACCTCGGGGATAATAACCTTTTTCTACCGAGAAAAGAGCCTAGTAGATGAAATGTATAAAAAGCTTAAAGAGATTGCAATCACTGAGCCAAAGATCAACGAGAAGTACAGAATATACCATTTCTTCGCCAAAGATCCAGAAGGACGAACAATTGAGTTTCAAACCTTTCTACACGATACGGAGCCCTATCTGATGGGGGACGAGCTATTAGTGACGAGGAGAAGCATTAGGTACTTCCAGGAACGAGATGTCCCAGATGAAGTCTTGTGGAAAATCTTTGAAATATGCAGATACTCACCCACATCCAAGAATTCTCAATCATACTATTTCGTAGTGATCAGGGATAAGGAAAAATTAAAGAAGCTAGCCACCATACGTGGTGGAAACTCTGCACCCATTGGTAGAGCTCCACTAGCAGTAGCTATTTGTTCCGACCCCTCCAAGTCTAGACGATACGTAGAGGATGCTTGTATAGCGGCTTATCACTTCATGCTAGCGGCGTGGAGTTACGGACTAGGAACATGCTGGATAGCGGCTATGGATAGAGATGATGTCAAAGAAATGTTAGGGATACCAAAGGATCATTACATAGCCACAGTAACACCGCTTGGTTACCCCGAGTATGTTCCAGAGCCACCACCTAGGAGACCAGCGAAAGAAATGGTTAAATTTCTCCCATAACACTCCCAGAGATACTCAATACCACTTTACTACTTAATTAAGAAGTCGAAAAAGGTAGTAGAGAGGTTATAGATATAGTCCAATTCCATCGCTAAGCTGATGATTGTGTCTTTTGATCCTTGAAAACATCCTTACACACACTTTTTATGATACTCTTATGGTTTCGGTTAAACTCTTCTCTTGTGATATCCATTAATATTGTATCCCAGTATCGACCACCCCTATAGATATATCGTCTAAGTCTACCAGCGAACTTAAACCCCACCTTCGAGTAACATTTTATGGCCCTCTCATTATACTCCATCACCCTTAGGAAAACAGTGTTTAACTCCAGTACATTAAAAGCTATGTCCAGAGCAAGGATAAGAGCCTCAGATCCATAGCCGCGTCCCCAAAGATCTTTCCTACCAATAAATATCCCGACCTCGGCATGCCTGTTTAAATAATCAATCCTATGCAAACCAATATTCCCTATGTGCTCGTAGTCAGGCTTTAACAGAATAGCAAAGAATAGATTTTTATCATCGGGCTCTAAAGCCCTCTCCAACCACTTCCTCTCAGCTTCCAAAGAGAAGACCTTAAGAAACAGGTGTCCAAGATACTGAGTAACCTTCTTATCATTCATCCAAAACCATAACCGCTCCAAATCCTCCCTAACCAATGGACCAAGAGCAACAGATTTGCCCTCAATAACGATCGGTCGCACAACAACCACCCTGACCCAGTAAGAGATTAAACCACATAAATATTTTTCCTAATTGAGATTACTAGAGACTTCACTGCCCAAAAATCCCTCCTAAAAACCTCTCCTATAATCTTCCGTTTTATATCAAATCTTTCAGAATCCGACGACTTAATCTTTACAAATCCCTAGAACTTCAATGATGATCGCACCTAATAATATGTTTCACTAAGCGAGCATCATTTACTTCAGACAAAATAGATATGAGATGAATAGTTCAATATTCTGCTTCACTAATATGAAATAGAGGGCACAAGATAAGGTATTTTTTTAATCCTTCTTCTCTTTTATTTAATTCCAAATATCTCTGAATGAAGCCTCTTATTTTGCTATTCATTATTCATTAATATCTACTGAGCGACTAATGACTCAGTGTTTTTAGTGCATTGTAACTCTAAGACGATATCTTAATCTGCTTTCCTATCATTTTGATTCTGAGAAGTTTGTGTTAGAGAGTATATTAGCGATCCTCAACCCATCGTATAATAGTTTGTGGTGTTCTAGCATATTCCTGATAATGGGTTTTCCAAGATCTTTTAGCTCTACTACTAATATATCTAATGGGAATCTTCGCCTAGGCAGTGCTCTCCTAATTTTTACAGCTTCCTCGATTGGGTCTTGCATATTTCTTAGGACAACTAATACATCAAAGTCACCAGTGTCTGAACTAGTGCCTCGTGCCCTCCCTCCAAAGAGAATAACTGTAACGTCTCCAGAATAAATATCCACAATAACTTCCACAAGCTTGGTAAGGAACTCTTCTGCATCATGTACTGTTTTTGAGTTCATAATAATCCCTCAACGAATTCTGCTATGATTTTCGCATGCCTCAAACAATTCTTTGCTATTCTCTTATCATATACTATTGATCTAGTTCCAGGATACTGTGTCCCTGTGTAATGTGGTGTTAGGTAATCCGCGCTTAAACGAATGTTATCAAGTATCTCAATACCACAATTTTCTAGTTCATCTAAGAGGATTGCGAGATCGTGTGTAAATGGATAAGAATTAGTCCTCTTATACAGATTCCCTTGAGGTAAAATTCTGCCGACTGGTGAGCATTAAAGCAAGCGACCCAATATACTCCTTCGCGTAAATACCTCTCAGCCTCTCTAAGGAAAATCTGGCTCTTTCGATTCACTCTAAGTACGACATCTTCAAACCTCAAGAAGTCTACATTCACTCGAAAAAGTCTATTATTCTAACCGCTTATTACGGTAAGATTTTTATGTTTTCAGATAACCGGTTGCTCTTCACCGCATCCGACTACCGGGCTTTCATCATTCAAAAAATATAGTGAATGTTTCTGCATAAATAAAGACTTTTCTTTCTGGGAGAAGCATTGATAGAGTAGAAATACCGATCATAGATCGCGTCGGTAGTCATTGGTGGCGAGATTTAGAGATCAATACATGCGGAATTGGACCAGAAGCCATCATTATAGGAGAAGCAAAGTGGTTAAAAAATAAGATAGGAGCAAGAGAGATCCAAAAATTTCTGTCAAAGAAAATTACCATAGAGGAAAAGTTCAGAAAGAAGACCATTGGAATAATACTATCCCGCAGTGGTTATACATCTGAGGCATTAAAGATGGAGAGCAATGGTTTATTCCTACTAGATATAGATGATTTTAGCTACAATCCTAAACAAATTAACCATATGACACTAATTTTTCCGAAAATAACTATTATATCCGAAAACTCAATAACATGAAGATAAAGAAGATATGTCCAAAAAACGAGTAAATATTTGACGTAGTTAGAAAGACTATGGTTATGAAGACTAAGTTTTACTGATTACTTTTTTGGAGTCGCTTAGTAATTACTTTTCTTACATTGTTCTTATCTTCTCCGTAATACTTCGCCACATATATCCATGCTATTCCAGAAAGAATCCATATAAGCATAACTATCGTCAATGGTTCTTTTAGAGACCCTAGGAGGTCAGATAGTATCCCTATAACTGTTATACTTAATGATTTCGAGAATATCTCTATTATGTTTGCTCCAGCGAGTACTGTTGCTCTATGCTCTGGAAGATTAGCATCCGATAACACACTTTCCCTTATTGATCCTGGAGCGGGATTCATAGCCATAGCGGTGAAGAATATCACCATTGCTAACAAGGATGTAGGGTCTTTACGAATTATGTCTAGGAAGATTATAAACCCCTCTATGAGGTCATTAGTGTATATATCTAGTTTTACAGGAATCATGAAGAATATAGCGAATAATAATCCTTCTACTATGGAACATACCGCAGCTATCAAGGGCCTATACATCTCGTTTCTCTCATATAGTTTATCCCCTAGATACGAGAAAAAGAAGCCACCTATAGCTCCAACGCTCCCCATCGCTAAAATGGTTGAAGCCATTATCTCGGATAAGCCCCATTCCCTAACCAAGTAATGCACCGCCCAACTCGATAACGCACCATTTGGTATTGTTCCAAAGAATCCCTGAATAACTATGAAGATATTCGTTTTATTCCTCGCAATTAGTTTTAGATCACTTATCCTGAATCTATATGGGTAATCAACGCCTCCAAACCCCTTTATATCTGACCAACCCTTTGGAGGCTCCCATAAAGTCATCGAGAGAATAGAGCCAGACAGGGCCACGATAAAACTCCCCACCATTACTGGGAATCTCCAGTTATAAAACGCCCCGAGAAAGAGGGAAAAAACGTAACCAAAGGCTAATCCAAAACCACTAAAAAAGAACCACAACATAAATGTCTGGGTCCTATTCTCTGGGGGAAACAAATCAGATATTATGCTGAACCCCAGCGGAACCGTTGCTCCTAAACAAGCTCCAGCCAAAATCCACGAAAACATTAATAACACTGTATTCTTCGTGACCGATACTATGTAGATCAATAAGCCACTAAGAATAAAGCTTAGAGTTAAGAGAATCTTCCTCTTAGCTCCACGGGCATCAGATAAGTAGGACCATAACAATGCTCCTAACCCATTAAAGAATAAGAAACCACCCATTAGTATTCCTAAATAAGTATCACTTACGCCGAGTTCTTGTTTTATTAAGTTAAAGTTTGGGATTAAGATATATGTTGCGAAATTAGATAACGCGAATAATAACGTTACTTGAATAAATCCCATCTTCCTATGATCACTTATATTGTCCAGACTCACTCACCTTGTCCCTCTATGATCCTCCTCTCTACTTTCTCTTCATTAATAAAATTTTCTCGTAGTATTTTATGGAAATGCTGGGGCTTTTGGCTTCTTTCTCTCTCGTAGTATTCCTACTACTGTTTTGATAAGTATTCCTATGAGGATTATTGTGAATCCTATCAATGCGATTGTGAGTGGGCCCATTAAGTAAATTGTTACGGATGTGGGCTTCCATAGGTATATTCGCTTTGAAGCGCCTAGATAACCATACTTGACTTTTATGACATAGTTGCCTAGGTCGATTCTAGCGGAGTCTAGGATTATGGCTTGGGGTAAGTAAAAGATGGCTTCTCCAGCTTCATTCGTTGTACTTGATGCTACGAGTTCTCCCTTGTCGTTATATATTGTTACATTAATGTTGCTTATTGGTATTAGGTCTCTTAATACCCTCACTCCCAAGCTCCAGTAAATCTCGACTATGCTCTGCATGGTTACTATGGGTGGAAGTTCTAGTTGACAGTCTATGAGTCTTACCCATGAGTTCGCCTCTGCATAGACCAGTAGTATATGGGAGTACTCAAGTGTTACGTTTGATCCCTGCAATGCAAGTACTCTCCAATCAATTATTTCGGAATAATAGCCCTCTATTAGCCAATCCATGAAGTTATCATTAGTTACAAAGTAGGGTTCAAAACCGCTTCCAAGAACAAGTTTTTCTTTTCTTCCCATTAATAGAAGCGAAACCCCTACTTGACAATTATCCAGATATACTTTGTTTATCTGATGCGGTGTCAATAATCTAATCTCTGAATCCTCCGCCCAAATCTTTGCTCCAGAACCTAGAAGTGCTAAGATTACTCTTGAAGAATTCACGAAGACTCTTGATCCATAATCAGCTACTAGCATCATTATTTCTGAATTATCAATCACTACCTTAGACGCTACCGCTGTAATGTTTACTCCAGTAATTACCGTATCCTTAAGCGATAACTCGTAACCAATGCCTCTCAACGCACTTATTTTTCCCGACACTTCTATGTTTGTCTTTAGATCAAATTCTGTTTCAGTATTCTCCACTCTTATCTCTACTCCCGTAACACTATTGGATAATGCGATGTGAGCAGCATCTTCCAGAATTAATGTCTCTATTTCAGACTCTGTGATATTAGCTGTGCTGAAGTCTTTGCATACAAGTGCTTTAAGACGAGAATTGGATATAGTGGCGTTAGCTGTTCCCACGAGGGTGAATGAAGCACTCGTTATATTGGAGGAACTAAGCTGTAGAACCCAGTAATCTCCAATAATTGTACTATTACTGTTCTCGGATTTCCACTCTTCTCCCTTCACCACAATGTTGAAGAATCTAAAGACCATATTAAGACCGATGCTAGAATACTCGACAATTACATTAGAGAACTGGTCAATACCGAGGTTCTTAATAGTGCTTCTCGATATTTTAGCATCAGTTCCAATGAACTCTGTTGTATTAACTATTGATTGAGTTAAGTCAAGGCTTGATGATGCGGCCTTTATCTTGTCTATTATCGAGTTTTGGGCAATTAGTTTCGACATGATTAATCGTGTCTCTGAGATTCTCGGCGTGTCGAAGATGGAGATGTTTGATAATGTGGCTTCTAAATGGATATTATAAAGGAATGAGTCTATTATCCTTAAGTAACCAGAGGCGTTAAGCTCCATATCGCTTATATTTGGTGCTGGGATAGAAATTGCTAGCTCTGTACTGTATAAGAACCAGTAAAGGTTTCCTATTAAGGATGATTCAACCAAAATACTGGCTGTCGGGAAGAGTTCTAGATAACCATATATTGTTGTATTCCTTACAATCAGTGTAGCATTTTCAGCCGCTCCAACAGTCAATACATTCGAATCCACTATTGAGACCCTAGCCCTACCCATCAAGAGTACCATCCAATTGTTTATCCAAGAATTCATTAGGTGAAGGTTTATTGTCTCGGATCCAGCGGTATAGTTTAGCCATGCATCTTTATAATACGCTGGTCTCAGGCTCAGTTCCAGCTCTCCATCAGCGAATACTAATGTTAGCGTACTTTTACAATCACTTATCTCTATCTCGGAATCCTGAATCATTAGGTTAGTGAAGGAGGAATTCTCTAGCGTTCCTACTCCATTAATGATTGTTGTTACGTTCGCACCCACAGTATCTCTAATCAGGAAATCCGATGCCACGGCCTGGAGGATATCAATTATTAATGAATTCTCAACAATAATGCTTGAGTCTAGGAATCCTAGAATAGTTAATTGCGAATCCTTTATCCTCGCCGAGGAGTTTACTAATAGGAGGTACCAGTTGATTCGGGATTCTTTCACGCTTAGGCTCCAGTCAATATTCGGTAACCCAATATCTGCCTCAGTAAGCATAATATAGTAGCCAGGCTTTAGCCTAATAGTCTTATTTACGATGTTGTATAGCTCTAGCCAAATACCCACTGCAGAGTTCTCTACTACCACGCTTGAAGAATCAAAAGGTGCCAAAAACCTTATCAAGGAGTTATGGACTGCGACGCTTGCGTTGGTGAAAACTACTACTTCCGTACTCTTGATCATGGATAGTCCTGCTTTAGCATTCCCCATCACAGTCATACTTGATACAGAAGACTTTCTAAGAGTAGTTTCCGAGAATCCCGATAATACCGCTTGAGATATGCGAGATAAAACAATCTCACCGCTACTAAAGTGTGTGAGTCTAAGCAGATCGATCCATGACTTCTCTACACGTACCCTTGAGGAGTAGTAGCCAAATAGCCAGTAGATTTGAGACTCGGAGATCTCAGCGGAGGAGTTATAGAGGATAATGTCCCACCCAATCACTACGGAGGACATAATAGTAATATTCCATCCATTTATAAGCTCTAAACTAGTAATGTTTCCAGCCACTAAGTTCTTTATAACAGTATTTGTGTTTACAAAGACGAGTTCGGGCCATATAATGGAGTTCTTAGCTAGTAATGTGGTGTTATCCATTATTCTTGCAGCATATGTAACCGTGGTATTTTCTAATCGCACATACGACGAATTTCTTAAGAACATCACCGCGACTCTAGATGCTTTAATTATTAACTCTGCATAGTCAAATATCTCTAAAATAGCCACCTTACTCTCACTCATAAATGATCTCTGAGAACCCGTGAATACTACGTGGTAATAATAGATGATAGAAGCACTAAGACTAGAATTTAAGAACTTGGTATCATACCCAGTAACGTTTCTGAGATCTAAAAAGCTGTTGTTTGCCCACAGATACTCTATCCTAGAATCTGCGCTAGTAATATTTGAGAATAGTAACCGCTCATAGTAAACACGAGTATTCTCGATATTACATATCGTATTTATAGCATTTAGAATACTTACTTTAGAGTCAATGACTAGAAGCTCGGATTCTTCAGCAACAATTTCATAGACTGTGGAATCTCTAACCTCTAGAGAAGAATTGTAGAGCCTTATTCTCCAAGTTGTTATGTTTGTATTCATTAGTTCCAAGGACCATTGGACGCCAGTAAAGTTATCTCCGTTGATTCTTAGATATTTTGGGCTCTCTGCTAGTTTTAATACCCCGTGTGCGTCGATAATTGATAATTCTACGCCTGTTCGGGAATTATCCACAACTAGACTAGTCTTCCCTACGACCTTGATAGAGCTTATTGCGGAATTCGTTATTTGGATAGCAGCGTCGTACGCGAAGACACTGGACAGTATTGAGTTTGTAATGTTTAATTCTGCACCCGTAACATTCAATCCAAGTAGAACATGTGTATTATTTAGGGAAATATTATACCCTACCAAGTCTAGAAGATTCATAGACTTGCAGAAGCCCTCTCTAATCAAAATTTCACCCTTTTCGTCAATTCTCAGTAACAAATTGATTGACGAGTTCTCGATCCTAAGCCAGGAGAAATTATCAAGAACCGTTATCCCGTTCACATAAGAATTTCTTACAGAGACGGTTGTGTTCCCGATGAGTATTATTGGTATTTCGATTACGGAGTTATCAATCATTAATATGGTGTTGTTAAGAATTAGAGCTACTTCTCCAGTAATGAAACTCCCATTCAGAATAACCCTAGAGTACTCTTGTATCTTTGCCTGATTCTTTACATGGATCGTTGAGTTATAAATTGTTAGATTTGAGGAAGATAAGTCTAGGGAATGAATTGTCATAGTTGCGTTTCTTATCAATACGCTAGTGTTGTCTCCGATTAATTCTGGAATTTCCGTAACGTTTTCGCGTGGAATAGGTCTTAAACTAATTGTTGGATCCCCGAATAAGACGAATTCTGCTACAGTTTTCCAATCTAGGTAATAGCCATAGTAGTTTGTTTCAATAGGGTTATTGATAGCGTATTCGCTAATAGTAGCTGCCCAGACACTTCCCAAGTACCTATTTAGGGGCGAAAAGAAGTTCTTCACGAATCTCCAACTCATCTCACCAGCAAGCCCTGTTATGACTAGCTCACCAATGTATCCCCAAGATAATCTAGTAGCTCCAACATATCCAATTGCCCCACCATTCGGATTCAGAACAAACGCTTCACCGATAGAATCCCTATCATCGAATCTCGCTGTTAAACAAGCCATTGAGAAAATAATGGATAGATGCTCTCTATTAATCTGTTGTAAAGCATTGTCCATAGCGTAGATAGATCCCAGACTTATTATCCACGCATTTACGTCTCCGTGGCCATCATAGTTTATGAGACCATAACCCTTGTTTATTTGGTGAATAAGCATCGGTAGCGTCAAATTACCAGCGGTCTCATACAGCTTAGTGACGGAGAAATTCGCCCATATGAATCGTGTTATATAATCAGATAGGTATTCTCCCTCCGGCCATCCAGTCATAAACGTATCAGAACCTATGAGAAGAACATTGTTGAACCAATCACTGCTTGGTTTATATCTAGCTAGCTTCTCTAGATAAGCTCTAGCCTCACTTTCATTACTTACTGGTATCCTACCTACAATAACATCTGGTAGCCCGTCGACTCTATCGTATCTCAGATCTCCCCATAAACCATCTCCATTATCGTCCCAGCTATAATCTAGATCGGCATAGTAAAGATCAGTAGCCACCGTGCTTCCATCTATGGAGGGATCATAATCGTATGCTCCATCTGGTACCCAGACTTCCCTAGTGGGAACCTTGTCAGCATCACCAAAAATTATCACAAACTTTATGCCGTATTCATTCACCATATCTTTGATAAAAGCTCTTATCTTCTCTGGCTTATCTCTTCCCTGGTAATTAGAGTAGATCCATTCTACTGTTCTCACAATTGTTGATATGCCCGATGAATTCTTCATCCTAGCCAATAAGAGGGCTTCTGGAAACAGATCATTACTAGTAATTATTAAAGCTTCTAGATTCCCTAAGCTTAATTGCCTGACGCTAGGGCTTATCCTGTACGAGATATCTATAACCGCCTTTCTCACAAAGATTAATTCCCCATCACCAGTATAGGTCAGAGGATAGAAATAGATCACTAAGAACTTCTTTCTCTCTAAAGTACTTGTGTCGATACCATTCAATACTCTATATTCTAGGAAACTGGATGGGTACTTCTCAAAAATTCTCTTTCTAATCTCGAACAACTCATTTATACTCGCATTATTTCTCGTCATTACCAAGGGTTTTGGACTAGGTAAAATATTATAGCTATCTTCGAGAACCTTTGTCTCGGTCGTATGTATCTGGACTTGGATATCCTGGGCATCATGCGGTAGCTCGATTACTGATATGTTTACTGGAAGGAGCGGATAACCAGGCTGCATGGAAATTCTCGTGTTGGGGATGAATGGTAGCCAATAACCCTCAAGTATACCTGAAGGAACTAGAAGAGGTTCTCCGAATTCCAGTACATACTTCTTGCTGTAAAGAGTTTCTATTTCCGGCAATTTGAGGGGCTTCTGCCTCATTAATCCTAGAGGAAGTGTATTGTTTGGATTCTCATTGGAAAGCGTGTGGGCTTGAGCTGTTTGGCTAGTAATTGTCTCTGGAAGGATCTGCGGAATTATAAGGAGATTCAATAATATTATTGATAAAAGTAAAACCGCGCCTTTTCTCATAGTAATCACTCCAAAAATTTCTTAGCTCGTTGATCTTGTCTGCATACTTTTCCAAGTCTCTATAATCCTTCTCAGTTTCTTATACCCGGAGCCTTCTAGAAAGAGTCCTAGTATAAAAATCAGGAATATCACGAATAGTATTGATTGGACAATCTCTAAAAATGCTAGGATCTCCGCCACACCAACTATTAGATACAGAATACCAGCCATGCGGATGTTGTTAACTGCGCTATCAAGTTCTCTCGAATAAAGAGAGACTGCGTACTGAACATAACCTTCTCTCATTTCCTTACCAGTCTCAAGAGTCTGTACAATCGAGGATAATATCAAGGGTCGTTGGGCTCCGAGAATTCGCGAAAACTTTATGGCACTCAGCCCGAAGAAAACAAATGCACCGCCAACTGTGACCATTGAACCCATTGTTAGGGTATTAACACGGTTCACCAAATAATATAATTCGTCATTAATGAATTTGAATAGGGAGTCTACTGATAATAAAGGAAGCTTCACTGCGACTTCCTGAATTTTGCTCCTTGATTGGAAAGTATAATACATCGCTACCAAATCAAAAAACCCCGAGATCAAGAAAAAGAAGCCACCAAGGAAATACAGAATATCCCTCCTAGAATACTTCGCTATTGAATAGAAAATTAACAATGATAAAATAAAGCTCGCTAGAAATCCTAGTGAGTACACAAGTAAGATATCCGTATATGCTAGAAGATAAGATCTCGCTTGACCCCTTAAACCGTACTCTGAAGCATTCATAGCCATACTATATGCGATAAAATCAACCGCGATAGACACTATCCAAACAAGGGCTATGAACCGTGAAAGAGCCCTACCCTTCTCTTCCTGCTCTATCAATATTCTCTCTAGATCTTTAAGAACATCCATCTGATGGCCTCCATCATTACCCCAGAGCAACAGTTCTCTCCTGGCCTTATTAATAATCAATTATTCCAAAGTAATGGTATTTCTTCTTTTCTACATATATTATAGTCTTAACAATTAGGCGAAAATCGGTAAAAGTTCTTCCGATGTATCCATGAATGCTCTGCTTAGTCTAACTCTTAGAACCTTCAGAATTATGACGTATAGAATTATCACTAGGAGCGTAATAACTCCCTCTATTAACCATAGATTGGCTAGAGTAGTTTCTAGAGTTATGGCCATTGTTACGGCTACAAAGTCTACTAGGAAATGATAAGTTATCGCGAAATACAACCATAACCTATTCTTAATAGCATGAATAATGACTAGAGTCAAGCCTACATGAAGAGTTGTAACTACGATTCTCTCATAAACCCCCACCAGCCCTCCTATGAATAGCTCATCGGGAGGTGGGATTTCTTGACCAGGAATGCTAATGTTCAACGAAATTATCACAAGAAGAACTATAAGATTCAAGGTATGCATCAGGATAATTTCAAAGACTCCCCATCCAACACCAAAACTTATCCCATTCCCACTAGAAAACTCTCCTCCGAGAAATTTTTGAATAAAGAAGAAGCGAAAGCATTCTTCGAAGATTCCAGCAAGTAGAGATGCAATAACTCCTTGAACAAGCTGATTAGGCATGAGCTGTAATGCCATAAGAATTGGTGTACGTGCCAACAGAGCTAGGAGCCAACCAATACCCCCTATCAGGAAAAACTTTACATACTTAGCCTTTAAACGACTATACCAGATGAAATACAGTAGCCAAGGAAGAAGAGCCAAAACTATCAAAGAAAATATCGCTATAAAATACTCCATAGCGACACCTTAAGATAGTCCTAATGGTAGTGTACTCTTTAGGAATTAAAAAGCGTGTATATCTATTTTTCCATAAAGCATTATTCCGAACTAGAGAACTAGCGTTATAATCCTGGAAAGACTATGATTTTTCACTATTAGAGAGCTCTTTTCTTGCTATTTCTTCTAATCGTGTTAGAACCTTTGATTCAAACCCTATGAAAATACCTCCCTCTTTTATGCCAACAACGCATCTTGCTCTTTCTCCGATACCCAGGATGTTAATGCCTCTCAGCATGAATTTCTTGACTTTCTTACCGTTAATTTCTATTTCCTTAACCATTATTACAGAGAAACCGTCTTTTGTTCCTATGGCTACACCACCATTGATTTTGTCTCCTCTGCATTCGAAGTCTTCGATATCTATGTGCGTAACTCTTGCCCTAGAATATCCCTTTAAGTGTATGTATACTGTGCATTCGAGTTTCTCACCATCGACGATGAAGTCTACTGGAATTCTTACTTTACCCTCTGCTGGTCCCGTCATAAAGTTCTCGCTCCTAAACTACTCATTCCAGATAACAATTTCTGTGTTTAGGAGATTAAACGCTCCTTACTTATACTATCGATACATTTCTCAACTAAAAATCCATTACTCAAGAAAAATAATGATAAGAGCTTTGTCAATTAGGTTTTGCCGCTTAGACTTTTACTCAATCTCTTCTCTGTGTTATGGAAGATGTGTTATGGAAGATAACTCAATATTATGAAGCTAGTCACGATAGTTGCTAGAATTAGTGTGAATATTATTCGTGCTAACCAGTATTCTCGAACCGCCTCCTTTTCCTGGATCTTTTTATCAATATACCAAGAAACTAGATATGCTAATAGGAATCCATATATTTCATCAGCTATGACGTGTTGTCTTACGAATAGTGTTGAAATCATTACACCGATAGCTATTCCCCAGAATAACCATTTTAGATTGGGCTTTTCCCTACTTAGCCAATACGCGAACAATGTCGAGTTAGCGGCGTGGAGACTTGGGAAACAGTTTACTGGAAGATCTTCTTGATAATACTTTTTCATTACGTTAGAGAGGAAGTCGCTTGGTAAAGTATCAGGATCTGGTCTTATCATCTTTACTGGGAACAGCAAGTAGTTTAGGTACGCTACTATGTAAACGATTAGTATTGACAAGAATACCTTATCCATTTTCTCTGGTTTAACGTAAGCAAAATAGCCTAGAGAGTATATCACAAAGGGATAAAATACGAAGACATAGAGTATTGTAAAAGCAGACACAAAAGGTATCACATAATCTAGACCCGTTGCCAAACTCACAGGCCCAATACCCGTTATTGGAGACCCATTTATTGTGGCTTCAGCAACAATGTCGTAGAGAAATAGAGCCAAAAGAGCGTAGAGAACTATATAGAAAGTATTCTTGACCAAAAGCATAAGAAAGGAAGAGAACTTTCTCATCACTTATCCCTTTATTAAAGAGAGGCAATTAACTAGTGGAAAATTAGTATATAATAGTTAGCCTTATTTTCCTAGAGATATTTTTATGCCGTAAGGGGTAGAGAGATCAAAAAGTCTTTAGCATATTCTCGTTGTTGCTATCTTTGTTGGAGGTATCTGAGTATTTTCGGAAGTACTTGGCTCTTTCTTGACGTAATTCCCGGCAATTCTACGTAACCTTTAGAGACATCGACTTGTAAAGCATTAGCTATTATATCTTCGTCGCCGACGGTTAGTAGGAATGTTCTATTCTCAATATAATCAGTGATCATTAGGGATAAGAACAGTAGGTTCTTTTCTTTCAAAACTTCGCTCATAACTTTTTTGAGAGAGTCCGCCATTTTTAGATAGTTCTCTGGTCGAGTAGTCATTATTTGAGCTATTCCGAAATTCCCTGCTTCTGAAGAGAATATTTTCAGATCCATGGTAACTATTTTCCACGGATCGCTTGGCTCGTTAGCTGCGATGGCTATCCTAACGAACTCCATAACATCTCCCAGATCTACTCCTACATATTCGCATAATTCATTCACGGCCTCTTTATCCGTTGTAGTAGTGGTGGGGCTCTTCAGAAGGAGAGTGTCCGAGAGAATAGCATACAGCATGGCTTCTGCGATATTTTTATCAATAGTAATTCCCCATTCTTTAGCGATTTCCCATATGATAGTATTCGTTGATCCTAGGGGCTCTACTCGGAATATTATTGGGTTCAGAGTCTTTACATCTCCGCTAATCCTATGATGATCGATCACCGCCACTATTTCAGCCTCTTCGATACCCTCTACAGACTGGCTAAACTCATTATGATCTACAAGCGCTACTTTTTTCCGATAATCCTTTACTAAATCGCTTCGAGTAATGATTCCTCTCAGTCTGCCAGTTTCATCCGTGACTATAATACTTCGAACACCACGACGCAACATTATCTCCCTAGCATCCTTCACTAGAGTATCCTCATCAACGGTAACGGTTTCTTCTGAAAACCTCTCTATTGGTTGGCTAAGGTCTAAAAGACGAAGAGTTGTGTATGCATCATGGGGTGAGACTATGAGAGTAACATTTCGTTCCCTAGCCTTTGACACAATCTCTTGGGGAATTTTCTCATTATCCGTCACAATAATGACCCTTACTCCTTCCTCTATCGCTTTAAGCAGAATTTTCTCTCTTTTCCCGATGACTATTATGCGATCCTTGAGCCTCTCTAAGTCTCTGATAAAGGATTTATCACCAGTTACTCCCACAAACACTTTGCCTCTCAATACAGTTTGAGGATCTCCACTTAGCAACTTACCACTAGAAACTTCCAGGAAATTCCTTACGGGGGTGTCCTTGATCTCTAGACTCTCCGTCGAAATCTCCGATAAAATACCTTTAGCAAGCGATTCTGTACTGAATAATCCAGTAACTATTCTCTCCCCATTAACGATAGGAAGCGATCTAATAGCCTTAGAAACTATCAAGTTAACAGCTTTCTTTAAAGGATCACCCTCTTTCACGTAGAGGACGTTTCTCGTCATTACGTCCTTTACGCGAGAATATACGTCTATTAATAAATCTGGCAATAAAAGCCTAGTTTTTTCGAGGATAATTCTGGTCTCTGGCTGAATATCCCCTGCCCTGAAGGGTTCCGCATCGAAGCCCTTCTTCCTAAGAATGTGTGTGAGGGATATGGCCGCAACTATCGCATCTGTATCTGGGTTCTTGTGACCAACAACTAGGATTCTCATTAAACCTTCACCTAATCTATTTTAGGAAAGAAACTGTGTTGAGATGAAATATATACTTTCCTAGATGATTAATTAACCATAGCGATGAGGATTAAGGAAAAAATGCGTTGTAAATAATAATGTTGTTTTTTAGAAAAGGCGTATATACGCTGGTATCGGGAGCACAAGCACTAATAGGTAGGATATGATCAGAAGTACTCCATACGTTAGTTGGTTCCTTATTGTTCCTAAATTTGCTGGGAATAATTCCCTTGGTTTATCATAGTTCTTGAGGCATATCCGTATGTTTCTAATAGCTTGTGGAATCGCTAGAAACGTCAGTATTGTTACCCAAGGTAATAAACCAAGAGGTATCGCAACTATTTGGATTACATAAGGTGTGATTTCGAGTACAGCATAGCCATAACTTGCCCTTCTAAGACCGAGACGCGCAACTAGGTGTTTCTTTCCAACTTTCACGTCAGCTTCTGTATCCTGAAACTCGTTTATCCAGATAATCGCTGCCGTTAGGATACCTACGAGAGAACCAACTATTATTGGCTCGAGATGTATTCTCTGAGCAACTACTATGTAAGCTCCAAGACTCATTAGGGGTCCAAAGTTTAAGTAAATAAAGAACTCGCCAATTCCTCTATGAGCTAATTTTATGGGAGGCCCTGTATAGAAAATTACCGAGAAAACAGCTATGGCCCCAATGATAAGAAGTGGTATGCGAACTGCTGGTAAGGTATAGAGAACATATAAGCCACCCACAACTGCGAGAAACATTAGAGACAAGCCAAAGGCAAGTTCCTCTATTGGTTTTACTAACCCTAGCTGTATCATCCCACTACCTCCAGTGAACGGTCTAATGGCATTAACGTTTATGTTATCAGTGCCGCTTCTCCAGTCCCAGTATTCATGCACTAGATTAACGCTTAGGTGGAGCAAACAAGCTATAGCGAGAGCTAATAGAGCATATAACCAGTTAATGATTCCAGTATAAAGCAACGCCAAGATGATTCCTAGTGTAACTGGAATAATTGTTACTTGAAGAAATGGTGGTCTAGAAGCTAGAATAAGAGCCTTCCATTTCGGCATAGATGGAGCAGCCACGCCTATCCCTCATCTTAGACTTAGTTTAGATTTAATCCAGGGATCTCAAATTTGTTTTTGAGTTAATTTTAAGGATTGCAGGTAGTCTCTGCTGAGATTTTAGTTTATTAATGAAGACAGATCTCAGATTGCTAAGACTCATAATATAATGGTGTTATCTATAAATATTGCGTCTCAGCTGGTTCTTGGAAAAACTATATTCAGGCGGCCACAGTTCTCTAAAAATCAGTTCTTTCATATGCTCTTTACCAACTATAACCACTTTTGTCTCCGGAGAAAAGAATTCGCTCATTACTTGACGACATGCTCCACAAGGCCACGGCATAACATCTGGACTGTAAATAAGTATTGTCTCGAACTTTCTTTCTCCCTGAGCTACAGCATTAAATATCGCTACTCTTTCTGCACATATTGTTAGTCCATACGATGCGTTCTCTATATTAACACCGTAGTAGAGTTTTCCGCTCTTTCCCCTAACAACTGCAGCGATTCTTATTTTAGAGTAGGGAGAGTAGGCGTTATTAATTACTTCCTTCGCCACTTTAATCATATCATCAATATTCTTCATCCTACTCCACCAGAAAGCTCAGATAGTATCATTTTTAGCAAGGCTTCGCTCGAGCTTAGCGAAAGCACGCACATGAGTGCCTCGTAATCTAAGTGTTCATAAATTGTTTCTGTAGGGAGGTATCCGTAGTATCCGTTTGAATAGCAAGCCACTATCGTTGTTTCCACACCAGATTTTCTCTTAATCTCTAAGCCGTATCTGCAGAAAAGTTCTAATGGGATAAATACTATGGCTACGTTTTCCCCGATGAACAAAATATCGATCCCAATCCTTATCTTTTCACCAAAGGTTTTCAGGAAATTTGCAAACTCTTCATAGTATCCGAGGATAAGTTGTGCTGTAAACAAGTCCTGAGAGATCTTCCTTCTCTCACCTTCAGAAGAGGCCTTCTTCATCAATTCCTCTAATTCCTTAATACGTTTTTCGATACGCTCTCTAAATCTTTCTTCTTCAAGATTTCTCACTTTAACCTCTGCTGTTAGACATTTTATTCTAATGCTTTTGCCCTCTATCGGGACTAGATTATTAAGAACCGCACAGACCTCTTTCCCGAGAATCTCTCCTAGTCTCTTAGCTTCCTCAACACTTTGATTCTTACGGACGAAACGGGTACTCTGATCGCCTGCTGCTCCGTTTAAGTATACTGGAACGAAAGCATCTGATGTACAGCTCTTTATTACCTGACTCGTATAGGAGAGAAAATCACCGCTATACAATAGATTATCAGCCCCAAGAACTGTGGGGTGGCAAGTGAATGATATTATACTACCTCTTCTTTCAGAATCAGTTAATATCACGATTTCGTCGTCTTTTTCTAGATTAGGATCTATTCTATTCGTGCATAAGTTCTTCACCCTTCCTTTGCCTAAAAGAAGCTCGGACTGGGTCGCATTATCTTTTGCTTTTTTAGACGCCTCTAAGAGTTTAGTAATTAGGAACTCGTTATATTCCTGGGTTAGTTTTAAATCCTCGGGAGTTAAGAATGATTTGAAGAGTATCATTTCTGCTATAGTCGCTGGAGCACTATGAGTATGTGTGGCTGAGAGCATTATGTGTTCTTTCGGGATTCCAGTAGCTTCGTGGATAACTCTTCTCGTAGTAGTTATGAACAAATTATCGAATGCAAGGACTTCTGCCGAGATTATTAAGGCTTCTTCACTCCCATCACTGATATACATTGCTCTTGCATAAATGTCGTTTAGTGTTCCCTTAGCTCTTTGCTTGGCCAAGAATCGCTCAATATATCCTCCTAACGGATAACCAGGCTTAGGAGTAATATTCTCTTCCGAAAAACCGATCAGCACTAATAACACCAGTTGTGAATATTTCAGAAAAATATTTGAATTAAATTATGGTACGACATTAAAAAGTTTAAAGTTTCTATCAACGATGACCGATCTTAGGGCATAATACTTTGGTAGCGGGAAATAATTATTGTTTTTGATAAACTATTGAGCCCTCAACAATTGTTAGGATGACATCAAGATCTTTGTTAAGGATGACTAAATCAGCGTCTTTTCCTATTTCTATACTCCCTTTCTGATGATCTATCTGCATTATCTTAGCGGGAACGTAGGAAGCCATCTTCACGGCATCTGGTAGGGACACTCTTAAATTCCTCACGACATTTTTAATAGCTTTGTCTAGTGTTAATGTGCTCCCAGCGATTGTACCGTCGGGTAATCGAGATATCCCATTCTTTACTATTATCTTCTGTTCCCCTAACATGTATTCTCCATCCGCTAGTCCAGTCGCCATAATGGCATCGGATATCAATGCCACCTTATCAACTCCCTTACACCGAATCACGATGTCTCTCGCAGCGTAATGGTGATGAACTTCATCAACAATCATTTCAACAAAGACATCATCTCTTGTGAGAACGGCACCTAGGACTCCAGGGTCACGATGATAGAAGCTTCGCATACCATTATAGATGTGGTTAGCTAGTTTAGCGCCAGCATCAATAGCTTTTATGGCTTCATCATAGGTAGCATTAGTATGGCCTAGAGCTACCACTATCCCCTTACTCCTTAAGAACTTTATTGTTTCAATGGCCCCTGGAAGTTCTGGTGCCAATGTTACTCTTTTTATATACCCTTCACTAACTTCAAGCAGTTCCTTAACCTCCTCAACACTAGGCTCTCTTAAATATCTGATATCTTGGGCACCAGCTTTTTCCTTACTGAAATATGGACCCTCTAGATGAATACCTAATATGCTTGCTCCACCCACACCCTTCCTAATAGCCTCTACAGTAGCTCTTATCGCCGCTTTTATTCTCTCAATCGGAGCAGTAACTGTTGTTGGGTAAAAACCTGTTACTCCTTTACTTGCCAGAAATCTAGAGATTTTTTCTAGGGAATCAACCGATGCATCCATTGTATCAGCTCCAGCAGCCCCATGGATATGAATATCTATGAATCCCGGGACTAGTATACCCTCAGGATACTCTAGGATTTTATCAGCAGTTTCATGTATGGATCCCTGGGGAGCTATTTGAGCTATCTTATCGCTGTGATCAATAGCTATAGAGAAATCATACAAGCGACTAAATGGTGTAATTATCTCACTTGCATTAATTATCAACTTGTATTTCATTGTCAACACCAAGGTGCAAAAATATTCAAAATAAAACGCTTCTCAAAAATACATATAGCATTATCGTCGAATATTTGATTCTTGAGATAAAAATTGAGGGTCAGGGAGGGTCTATGCCCTATGTATTTCTTGTACAACATGCGGAGGCTAAGAAGAAAGAGGAGGATCCTGAGAGAAGGATCACTGAGAAAGGTGCTGAAGAGACTGAGAAGATAGCAAAATATTTCAGCACGCATATCAAGATAACAATAGACAAGATAATACACAGCACGAAGACAAGAGCTAAACAAACAGCTGAGATTCTCGCTAAGTACTTAAACCCTAAAGAAGTTAGGGAGGAGAAAGATCTAGAACCATTAGCGGATCCCAAGATATGGGCAGAGAAAATAAAGAATATAAGCGAGAACATAATGATAGTTGGTCACTTACCTCACCTAAGCAAGCTATTATCCCTACTAGTCACGGGGAGAGATGATTTAGAGATTGTGAAATTCAGATACTCTAATATCGTATGTCTAGAGAAAAGTGAGGATCAGAACTGGCGCATAATATGGATACTAAGACCAGATATCATCCCATAAGCTTGTTACAGAATTTGTATAGTGTATCTCAGCAGAAAGGAGTCGAAGGTACTTGATAGTGACCGCTTTACATTACTAGTCCCATTCCGCTTTGAAATTATTTTTGGAACTCTGTTATTTTTCTCCATTTTATCTCCTCTAATCTTGAGTATATCTCATCATAACTCACTATAGTCATGTTTTCGATTAATGCTACACCCGCATGAATTGCATCAAAATACGTGAGTTCACGATACCTCATTCTCAGAGTTTCCCCACTAATTATGTGTTCACTTTTTAGCGGTATTTCCCCTATATTGCTAGATCTCAGGAACTCCCTTACTATGCTGAGCGCTTCTAGAACCTCACTAGGCTCCTTACCTCGCGAATAGAGTACTGCTCTAAACTCCATCAATGCTGATGTCGGAATAAAGCAGTCTATAGCACCATTCTTACTGAGTCTTACTATATTAATAACATAGTCGTGAAGTTTATCTAGGGGATTTATACCGAATAAAAAATCCGTTTCTACTAAGATTCTTTCTCGCCGACTTGTCGAAGAACCCATTCCTCAACCCTCTTACGAACTCTTCTATCCCACGTAATACCCCGTAGAATCTCCGAAAGTCTTTTTAATGGATCCTTAATAGGCTTAATCAAGATTCCCTCCCTCAACGGTATGAGAACAACAATAGACTTCTCTTTAAGTCCATATTTCCTCCTCAAATTTTTCCCTATCAAAACTCGCCCTCTATCATCGAGAGTAGTAATCTCAGCCATAGTTCTTCACACGAATGTAATTCATCCCATTAGATAATATATTATGGGAAAGAATATAACTATTTCCCCATTTATGAGTGATAGAAACAGCTTCAGAAATTTCTCTGCCCCAAGAAAAATTTAAAAGCTACTAAAACGGATCTATCACCTAAGACTTCAGTATCCGTTCATATACTTTGGGTCTCCACTTTTTGAGAAGAATAGCATTGGTTATTACCGAAATTGAGCTTATCGCCATTGCTAGCCCTGCTAGTTCTGGTTTCAGGATTATTCCAAGTGCGGGATAGAGTACACCCGCAGCTATCGGGATTAGGACTATATTGTAGATAAATGCCCAGAAAATGTTTTCTAATCTTATTCAAGTCGCTATAACGCCCCAGATAAAAGTATGTGCTAATTGTGGTATCAAAATAGTTGGGGAAGACTACAGTGAAGAAGTTGATGGAGAAGTGCTTACATTTTGTTGTGTACATTGTGCGGAACACTATAAAGCTTCAAGAAAACATCGATCCAAGACTAAGAGTTGAGGAACCAATAGTTATGATTTAAAAATCTTCATAAGCTTGAGAAGTAAAAGAATGTATGATTCATTGTAGATCCCGTAACTATTGTATGTATGAATGATCAATACTAATGCACCGAGAGAGTTGAGTGATTTGCTAAGTGTTTTCTCGCTGATACTGTTGATTATAGCCACGACGCTTTTGTTGAACAGTATCTCTAAGAAAAGGGAGCTTAGCGCTAGATTATCTGCGGCTATTGCTAGTCTCTTCACATACAGGGGAGCATTCCTTTTTTCGATGTATTATAGTTATCTTGATTCTGCTGTAATGTTTCTCTTCGCACTCCTAACTTCTTCTATAACATTCATAATCATTCTTCTCAAGGTATTATTTGATCGCTTTCTGAAGGATGTTAAGAATAGTTTACCAATACATCAAGTCTTCTTGCGAAATGGTTACTGGGAAATAGCCAGGAAATCCTTCCATAGCGTAGCTTTGTTGTTATTGCTACCTCCTCAAATTCTATGGTCCCTCTACATATCTTTTTCGCTTATAATGGAGCTTCTAAGCGGGAAAGGACTCCCATTGAACTACTTAGCATTCATAAAGTACATGATAATAATCATTACTGGTTCTTTACTCATATACTTCTTCCTACTAGAAGTGATCAGAATATACTTCAACCTTAATATCTTTCCAGAAACTTTACTGAGGCCCCATGAGAAGAGATATTTCGCAACATACTTCTATACAGCCACAAGTCTATTCTTTATAGCTACCTTATTCCCCTTATCAGTAGTTGCTAGGAGTATAATAGCTGCATTAGTATACGATGCTCTAGCAGCAATATTTGGTAAAATTACTGGAAAAAGAATAATTATCAAAGATAGGACCTTGGAAGGCATACTAGCGGGAGCTCTAGGAACATTCATAACACTCCTGATAGTTCCTCATACCCCGATCCTCATTTCAATTATTGCCATAGCTGGTCTAGTGTTTGTAGATATCCTAAACGCAAAAATAGGAATTGACGACAACTTGATTTTTCCGCTCATTATCGCTGTTATTTTCCAAACCTTAAATGTATGAAACTTAGCGGAATATTCTTGCTCGCTTTTAGTACTCTCTTCTTAATCTTAAAATAATATTAAATTATTGAATAATATTAGCACGATTAGCCAATAGCTATAGGCTTAGCAAGTGCTTCTTTCGATAAAAATTTGTGCTGAAAAATTTTCTAACTGCTTAATGTTTAAATACTGAGCATAAGTTCTTTTTCGAGCCAGTAACTCTTATTCTTCCGCTTCACTGAGAAGCAAGCTTCGGCTTGTTTCCTTAATCATTAAAGGCGTGCTGAGAATTTCCCCTCCCTCAGATCTAGACTTCACGATCCATAAGAGCTTCCTATATCTGGTTTTCTCCCACATGATATCTGTTATTAGGATATTATCCATCAAGGGGTATAAATTGTCTCCTTGCTTAGGATTTGGACTCCATTTAACGAGTATTATTGTTAATCCAGCTGATTTGAGTTCTTGAATTCTTCTGTAAGTGTAATTAAAGGCTTCTTCCTTCCCTAATGCTGCTTCAAAAATCTCTAACCCGTCAAGAATGTATATATCTGGCTTAAATTCCTCGACAGCACGTCGAGCAATATAGAGGATCTCGTACTCAGACGATCCAAAGGGATTTAGGCTCAGAATCCTAACTTTTTTATCAAGTTCACTCTCGTCTACACCAAGTCTAATCAAGTATTCTTTAAGAATCTCGTCGGGTTCCTTAAAAGTAGTAATGATAACCCTTTTTCCTTTTCTAATGTTATTAACAGCAATAGTTAATGCTAGAAGGGTCTTTCCAGTACCTGAAGGACCCACTATTAATGTTGTGGAACCTTTTAGTAATCCTCCGCTAAGACGATTATCCAGTGCTGAGATACCAGTTTCTAAAATTTCCTTACTATAGCGTCCGTATAGTCTTGTTGATAGTGGAGAGACGACATAGAATCCCCTTCCAGTTATTATATAAGGCAACACGTAAGGCTTTACCGTCTTCCCCCTACTCTTCCGAACCTCCATAACATTTGTTATTCTATCTGGTCTGATCCTTTGCTTCATCATAATAACGGTATCAGCGATGAATTCACCCACCTCATTCTCTATCACATTTTTCCCGTAAGGTAGGTCACTAATCAGCATCGTTGTTACTCCAGTGCTTCTAAGGATCCTGCTTATAGTATTACTGAGAAAGGCCCGGATTTCACGTTCTTTCAGACCATAAATAACTGCTGAGACAGAATCTATTACGAGTCTCTTTGCATTAATGGCAAATATTTTCTCGACTAATAGCTTAAATATGTTCTCTAGGCCGCGGATATCGAGAGAATACAGTCCCTCAATATACTCGAACTTCCCTTCCTTCTCCAGTGGTTCAAAATTCATGCCTAGAGACCTCATACGAGCATAAAAATCCCTTTTTCTTTCAATAAAATTTAGATAGATTCCGTTCTCTCCATACTTGACTATCCCATTATACAAGAAAGTAGCTCCTAGTATTGTTTTTCCGGTTCCGGGATTCCCCTCAACTAGGATCAGTGAACCTCTCACAAAACCTCCACCGAGAGCACAGTCGAGTCCCTCTATTCCCGTATAGACCCGCTCGAGCATATTATGTCAGCCCCGTAATATAGTTAATAAGAGCATACCACCTATCTGGAAGAATATACATCTAATTTATTTGTTTTTCTGCCATTTGCCTACAAAGTCTACAATAGTTCTACTTGTTTAATTTTTAACTGCTTATTGTTTAATAAAATGTTCTGCAATAATTTCTAAGAGTTTTCTCCAAGCTATTATAGCCTTTCTATCACCCAATAATAATTGCTTAGTTAATTGTTTCACCTTTAATGAATAGTCTTTTAGAGAAGTTTGCGGTATCCTCGGATAAAGCGTTGTAATTTCTAAATAGAGGGAAGTAATGAGTAATTCTGCACTATCCCACCCAAACATTTCCAACAACTTTTTCAAGAACTCATTTGGCCATAAAATAGCGGCCAGAATAGGATCTTCTCCTAGTCGTCTCCTTAATACCTCCATGGCAATCTCGGGTACCATTGGTCCCAGTTTCTCAAGAAGCCTAGTGATTGAAGCTGTTAGATAATCTGGTATCCTTAGCGCTTGACTAATTATCTTATCGATACTGACCTTTATGTTCTCGATCTTCTCTCTCAGATCTTTTCCCTCGACTATTCTCAATAGTTTCTCTATTTTGTTTAGAATATACACTCCTCTAAGAACATCAACTCTTTCAACATTATCAAGTATGAGAACGAGAAACAAATCTCTAATTATTGCCCCAGGAATAAAGAATATCACGGCCTTCTCAAAATACGTTTTCACAATTTCTTTTCCTCCCATCTCCATACCTATACCTCTAATCGCCGCCACCAAGGGCTCTATAGGAACTTCGCGGAATTTTATGTCAAGAACCTTTTTATAAAGGGTGTTGCCCTTGGAATCTATTAGTAGTATCCCTAGTATCGTCATGAGCTACCCTCGTAAAGAACAGATAAAGTTTTCCTCTCACAAAGTATTTAAATCATTTGTACTGTTCTCCACGCTCTTTCTTATATCAATATTCTTACTTATGAGCGATAGATAGAGGATAGCTATAAAAAACAATACTACTAAATACGGAACTAATACTAGGCCGTACAGATCCCCTAAAACCCCTCCAAGGATTGTGCCTAGGATTCCCCCAACTAATCCTATTGAAAGCATAATACCGTAGGCTAACCCAAGGACATTCTTCGATACGTTATCTGCTAGTAATGAATATGTGCATGGATAAAACCCATAAATCACGAATCCAAGACTTATTACACTTACTATTGCTAACAGTAACGCACTACTATGAATCAGAATCTGCACCACTAAAATACCTATCAGTGCGAGCATACTAATCAGCGCTCTCGCATCATAACTATCTACTAAAGTCCCGATGGCAATACTACCTACTATACCAGACAATGTCAGTAACGCAATTACTAAATTAGCAAGTAATAATTCAAGTCCTTTTTCGATGAGAATGAGAGAGGTATACCCGTATACTACTCTGTAAGCTGCTACAAGGAAGAATTGGATTCCCAAGATCGGTATCAACGAAACAATATTTTGCGAATTCATTTTTTCCGAAGCTATATTCTTATCTACAGGACTTTCTTCCTTTACTAACAGCGGAAGAATGCTTCCTCCAATGGCTACTAGACCAAATAGGAGGAGAGGCGTTCTCCAACCGAGTCTAGGTGCTATATAACCGTTTACAGCAAATGTTAACAATACACCAATATCCCCCATACTACTCTGGATACCTATAGATCTACCTCTTCCCCCAGATTCATAAGATATTGCTGTTAAGGCATAGCTTAGTGGATGATAGAAGCTACCTCCTAATCCTATAATTAACTGAGCAATCAATAGCTGTGTAAAAGTTTCTGCTAATGAAGATAGTATACCTCCTAGACCAAGAATAAGGAATCCTAGAGATAGGAGATACCTCCTCCCTTTAATATCTGAGAAATACCCGAGGGGGGATTGAAGAAATATTGTCAACACTATGGAGGAACTTAATAAGATCCCTACCTGAGTATAGGATAAATGGAACTCTCTCAAAATTAATGGAAGAACAGTTGGAATAAGCAATATATTCGCGTCATTAATTAGATGCAGGAGAGACACTACCACTAGTAGCCTCGTTCGGTCGTTCATAGCACAATCTCCCGAGAGTTTCATCTAAGAATGTTCCCTATACTCGATACTCACGAGATTTCTCTATTGCCTTAACTAGTCTATATAAGGTCTCATTTACAGGTGTTGGGACTCCCAGTTCTTTACCCAGTTTTACAATTGCCCCATTTATAAAATCTATCTCAGTTCTTTTGTTTCGGAGAATGTCCTGTAGCATAGATGATATATTCTCACCAGTCTCTTTTGCTACAGATAGGACTATCTCCTCCAACTTACCTAGGTTAAGACCCTTCTTTTTTGCAATTTCTTTAATCTCCCTACATACTCCCCTGACAATGCCTCTAAGTTCTGGCAGATCCGCAACCCCCCTATTCTTTATCCTTAAAATCGCTGTTAATGAATTTATTACAGCGTTTATAGCCACCTTCCTAAATACATACGGTGTGATGTCTCTTACGTACTCCGCTGGAAGCCCCACTGAGTTGAACAATTCCGTAATTCTTTTCCCCCACTCAATTTTTTTCTCTCCAAATACTCCACTTATGTATGTTTTTCCTAGTCCAGCATGGTTAACAACGCCTGGTTCTGGGATATTAGCACCATTATTGGTAAGGGCCCTAATAATGTTTCTGTTTCTGATTATTTTTGCGGCTAGTTCCTCTATTCCTAAACCATTCTGGAGAAAAACATAGCAATCAGCATCAATGTTATTGCTAACAATCTCAGCCAAAGCATTTTCCAAATCGTAGGCTTTCACACAAACAAACATAGCATCGAATCTTGTTCCAGTGAACTCTTTTAGACTCGTGGATACTTTAGCAAGTTTAACATTTCTAGTCTCTGATTTGAATAGGATTCTCAGTATCAAATACCCTCTCTCAATTATTGGTTTAACGTGCCATTCTCTCCCAACAGCGTAGACGTCATAATTCTCAGCAAAATAACCAGCTAGCATAGATCCTATGGATCCAAGGCCCATGATAAGTAAGCGCATTCTCCGACAACCCCTCTACCTAGGAAACTTTCTCCCACTTGTAAAGCTCTATAACTTGGTTTAGAGTTGATCCTCTCTTTATCCCCTCTCGAATTCTATCCTCTCGCTCCCTAACATCCAGGGCCCTATTCGCGACTTCCTGAACAATTTCTTGCGGAATAACTATTATCCCCTCCTCTTCAGCTACGATGTAGTCACCGGGTCGTATCTTAACTCCCTCGATCTCTATTGGGACATTTATTTCTCCGAATCCTTTAGGCTCCCCAGCTCTTGCGCAGAAGTGTTTAGCATATACTGGCAAACCTATTTTTCGAATATCCTCGATATCCCTAACTCCCCCATATATGATGACTCCAGCAACTTTCTTATTTTTCGCACTCCAAGTAGCGAGTTCTCCCCATACAGCTGTTTCCTCGCCCCCGGCATCGATGACTATCACGGTGTTCTCCATGGCATAATCTATAGCCTCAACGGGTTTAGCCCAGTCCCCAGGATAAGTTCTCACAGGTAAAGCTCGACCGACAATTTTCGTTCCCGGAATAACTGGTTTAAAACCCGTCAATACACGTGCTCTATGCATGGCATCACTAATGTTCGGAACAGAAACGGTTCTCAAAATTTCTAAGATTTCCTCTTCTCGCTTAGCCTTTTTTCCCTTAATAGCTTTGATAGATGTTCTCTTAAGCATTGCTTCTTTAATAATCCTAGCAGCCTCAGTAGCGTTTTCAGCCTTCGTAATTGCTCCACCAACAATCACTATATCAGCACCTTTCTCAACAGCGATTCCCGCGGTCTCACTCGTTATTCCACCAGCGATAGCTAGAGGAATAGATACCTTCTCCCTTATCTCTTCTAGAAGATTTAGGGGATCTATTCCACGCATTTGCTGATCAATACCGACGTGGACACATATTATATCGACCCCCAGCTTCTCTAACTCAATGCTCCGTTTGACAGGATCTGTAACATTTATTATGTCAACCATTATGAAACCCCCATAGTTCCTGGCCGCTTCAACAGCTTCCTTAATCGTGCTATCATCACTCACACCAAGAACAACAGCTATGTTCGCTCCAGCCTTGAAAGCCATCTCAACTTCTAATCTCCCCGTATCCATTGTCTTTAGATCAGCAACGATCACTCTATCCCTAAATTCTCTCCGCAAGGTTCTGATAGCGTTCATACCTTCGCTCTTTATTAGGGGCGTTCCTGCCTCTAACCAATCTACCCCTCCTTTAATGGCTTCTCTAGCAACAACTATAGCTCTTCTTAATTCTGTAAAATCTAGCGCTAATTGGAGGATAGGTTCTTTACCAAGCTTTGGATCAATCAATGCTCTCCCCTGCTTCTCCTCCATAATAATTATCAATCATTTATTCTTATGATTTTTAGTCTAGTTAATAATGATGCATATAAGAGGGAAGACCCATGACTATATCGACAAGGCTAGCTACCCTTGACGATGCCAAAGGAATTACAGAGGTTCATTGCTCTAGCATCACAGACTGGATCAAGATAGTTAACGGCAAGAAAATAAAAGCGAGCTATGATGAGTTAACCATAGAAGAGAGGTGGAGCCATGGAGGCCCATGGATGAGTGTCGAAACATGTGCTATTCGGTTAAATTATTTGCTTATCCATGGTCAATACCCTCTCGTAGCAGAAATTAATGGTAAGATTGTTGGGGAGTTAGAAATGTATATAGGTGATGAGGCAGATTTCCTCGGGAAAAACGCTTACATTGATGTTATAGAGGTTCACAAGATGTTCAGGCGGAGAGGAATTGGTAAAGCATTGATAGAGAAAGCCATAGCAATTGCTAAAGAGAATTATTGCGACACAATCGCTGTTTGGCCCACTAGGGAGGCTATAGGTTTCTACAAAAAATGTGGCATAGGAGATATAGCTTATGACATTACTATATTAGAGATTGATCTCGACCAGTTTAGGGAAGAGAATGTACCATCACTAGATCCCTTCCCGTGTAGATATGAAGTAGTAAAAGATCTCATACTGGTCACTCCTAGAATATTCCCATCCTTCCCAGCATGGTTGAAACAATGGATGATTTTTGATACGGAGAAACGCAGGCTAATAAGTATTAAAGCTTCAATAGATGAAGGTACAGCCGTATTCAGTATTGGAAGTTTGTGGAGCGATAAAGAATGTGGAAACTTGTATCTTTGGGTAAAAAATCTACAAGACCTTCCAGAGATTCTGAGAACCGTCGCTAGCATAGCTAAGAAGGCTGATTTTAAAAGACTAAGATTATACGTGGATAAAACCATTCTTGATGAATATTTTTCTCAATATAGTTTTAGGGTTATTGGAGACGAAGTATTACTATTTCGTAAGCTTAAGACATCTTAAGCGTAATTGTCTTTGAGGTGATTTATCTTGATCGTTTTCTTATCCGTGGATTTTGATGCTGATAGCGCGGAACGTTTATATTATAGTGACCAGCCCGTGAAAATATCGAAAGCAGTCTTCTCCATACGTAAGGGCTTACAACGTGTCTTAGAAGCTCTAGACATTTTCAATATCCGAACAACTTTTTTCACTCCTGGATGGGTTATAGAGCATTATCAAGACCTAGTTAATACAATCTTGAGGCGTGGTCACGAGATTGGTATGCACGGTTATCAACATGAGAAACTCAACGAGTTATCCGCTGAAGAGGAATGGAGTATCCATGAGAAATCTTTTAGGATAATAAAGCAGATACAGGGGCATGTGCACGGTTTTCGCCGCCCTTACTGGGAAATATCTCCACACACATTGAAATACATTACGGATCTAGGTCTCCTATATGATAGCAGCTTATTATCTGATGATGAGCCTTATATAATGAGAATAAATAATAAGGAATTAGTAGAGTTACCCATACACGAATTATTCGACGATTGGTTCCTATTCGAGATTCAATATAGATCCACTGACGAAGTATTAAGAATATGGAAATACGAGTTCGACGCGGCTAGAGAAGAGGGATTATGGTACTTCCCAATCATAATCCATCCTACCTGCATAGGTAGGGCTTCAAGAAAGAAGATGTTAAAAGAGTTTATAATATACTTGATAAAAAACGGTGCCAGTTTCTTGCGGGGAATAGACATAGCTAGAAAAACAATCGAAAAGACTAAAAACGTATCTCAAAATCGGTGAACTCTCCCTTATACTTTTCCCAAATAACTTCAACTCTCTCAACAACAGCGCCAGGGGGTCCCCTCTTGCTCCATTCTATTATCTCGAGAACAGCTCCTCTTGGCCCCTCCACAACAGCTTCAACTCTGCCATCCGGTAGATTTCTCACAAATCCTTTAAGCCCTAACCATTTCGCTCTCTCCATAAAACTCCAACGAAATCCTACACCTTGGACAATACCAGAGATAAACAAGTGCGCCCTTACAAGCTCTTTCTCGCTCATCTTTCCAACACCTACATCATTTGTATCCTATTTTTCAACAAAGTATTCTATCATAATAGTATCGAGGATAAAGATTCAAGTTTTTTCATGAGTAGCGATATACTAGACCTCCCCACTACTTCTCTTAGTGAAAAGTTTTGGCTTGTATAACGGGTTGCTGTGACAGATTACCCTAAATATATATCTAGACTCTTGATATATACGATGAATTAATTATCATTACTACTCCTCTTAGAGTATTTCCTTTATCTATATTTGGAGAGAAGATGATGTGAAAGGTGAGAAATATGACAGTAATCGTGATTAGGGCTTTCGATCGTGTAATGAAGGAAATTAATGTTGAAGACACTAAGATAAATGACGCTGTGGACTATGTTACGTATCTTATCATCGAGCTATCTCAAGTGTTGTACGAAGGTAACTGCATCTGTAAACTAGACGGTAAATACTTAGGAGACGAAAAATCCTTGAAAGAATCTTTAAGAAGGGCCTTAGTGAGTAATAAGGATGAAATCGTTGTAGAACTCGTACCGGCAATGATCGAGAAGAAACCGCTAGCTGAAGAATTGATCACAACAGAATCTCTTGTTAGAATAGAGACACTACGTAAAAGAGTGTAAAGAAAAAATAGGACCAATTTATTGTGCTAGGTTTTGTTTAATAGTCTCGATAACTTCTTCTATTTTTTCTTTATCGAGTTTTATTACTTCAATAAACCAGTGTCTAGCAACCCTCTCCGCTATCTCGTTTATACTCTTCGCTCCAATTATCAGAACATTCTTTTTCGCAAGTTTCTCTACAGCTTTTGCTTCTGGAATTTTTTCATACTCATCAAACTTTAAATCAATTATTTCCTTGTTTAATACTCTTCCAGAAGGATACTCAAGCGTAATTATCGCTGTCTTCTCGCTTGGGAAACTTGCTACTGTTTCTGAATCCATAACAGGAACAGCTATGATCACTTTTTTGGGCTCCTTGGTTCCTATCAGAATCCTTAGATATATTACTGTACCGAGCCTATCTATAAGCTCCGTCAACATGAAATCCGCGATGGATTCAATGTATTCTTCTTCAAGAATCTTCGAAACAGTAGCTTGTAAGTGAATGACGATAAAGTGTCCAGCTACGTCCATGTATTCAGTCTCAACACTGTGAATTGCCGGTATTGCTTTGAATGTTTCTTCTGCCACCTTCTCGAGTGTCTGCAATAGATTATTTTTCTTTCTAACGAATCTTATCTCACCAATTGTTCTCCAACATTCGATAACCGCATAAAGCACAACGAATATAGCGAAGAACGGATCCATTATGCGAACGCCGAAGAATGCTCCAGTGGGGCCTATTATTGCTAGGCCAGCAGAAGATATTATTCCTCTAACCCTATCACCTAGAATCCTAGCTGTTCGCCAGTATTTTTCTGGAATCCTCTTCTCCGTTAATTCCGAGGCTATATATGTGATTATTATGAGAAGAATAGGCACTGTAAGTGCTACTTCGAAGTGCGTTACCGTGGGTTTCGTTTTTATGTTATTATAGATCAATACAACGTTTTCAAAGATTAAGTAGGCTCCGATGATACACAAGACCGAGTTTATGAAAATCGAAATTAATGATATTCTCTCAACCTTACGTCTTCCAAGGAAGTATCCCAATAACGCGTTCAGAACAGTTGAAGACACAAAAAGCGTGGTTGCGAAATTAGCTATTAGGCTTGGACTTTGCGAATAAATGGCTGCTATCGCTGAAAGAATAATCATGATAGCTAGCAATGAAACAATAATTAACAATTGTTTACCCATTTCATCAAAACTAATTTCCCTAGTGACAACCACTACTCATCCCTCCTACTGATATAGCCAACAAGCTACTTCCCTATCCTTTTCAACCTCAACTAGAGGAGGCTCTCTTGCTTTGCAAATAGGCATAGCGTATGGACATCGTGGATAAAATCTACACCCTGGCGGTAGATGAATAGGGGATGGAGGTTCTCCCACGATCTCTTTACGCTTTTTAGCTCTAGTGATTTTTGGATTAGGAATTGGCAGAGCATCAAGCAACATCATTGTGTACGGGTGAAGAGGCTCCTCAAACATCTTGTCAGAGTTCGCTATTTCCACAAATTTTCCAACGTACATTGTCGCAATTCTATTACTCATATACTTAACAACTGCTAAATCATGAGAAATAAACATGTATGTCAAACCGAACTTCTTCTGCAGATCTTTTAGCATGTTTAAGATACTCGCTTGCACCGATACATCAAGCGCACTCGTAGGCTCGTCCAGAACAATAAATTCTGGGTTAACAGCTAATGCCCTAGCAATCGCAATTCTCTGTTTCTGACCACCAGAGAATTCATGCGGATATCTATAGATATGCTCTCTCTTGAGACCTACGGTCTCAAGCATTTTTACGACAAATTCCTCCGGATCTCCAACATCTATATTATGGATTCTAGGTCCTTCAAGGATTATATCGAAAATAGTCATTCTAGGATCAAGAGAAGAGAATGGATCTTGGAATACCATTTGAGCTTTTCTCCTGAATTCTTTAAGCTCTTCACCTTTTAGTTTTAGAATAGATTTACCGTCGTATATTATATCACCAGCTGTTGGTTCGATTAACCTAAGTATTGTTCTTCCAAGCGTGGTTTTACCAGATCCCGACTCTCCTACAACACCCAAGCACTCCCCTTTATAGATGGTGAATGTTACTCCGTCAACCGCCTTTACATAATCCTTAGAAAGGAGAAATCTCCTGACCGGAAAATATTTCTTAAGATCTTTAACCTCTATTAGCGGTTTAGCCACTTTTTTCAGCCTCCTTCCGCTCTTCCTCACTTACAAATAACCAGCATTCAACAAAGTGTCCAGGAGCTATTTCTACTCTGGGTGATCTTTGTTTCTTGCAGATATCCATTGCTTTCGGACACCTTGGATGGAATCTACAGCCCGGGGGAGGGTAGATTAAGTTAGGAATCGTTCCAGGGATAGGTTCCAGGCGCTCTATTTTCTTCAGAGGATCGGGAACACATGCAAGCAGACCCTTCGTGTAGGGGTGCAGGGGTTCCTCAAATATTGTCCAGATATCAGCTATCTCAACCACATTGCCAGCATACATTACTGCAACTCTGTCAGCAATCTCTGCGACAAGACCCATGTTGTGGGTAATGAGCATTATCGTTGTACCCTTTTTCTTCTGAAGTTCTTTCAATAGATCAATTAACTCTGCTTGAATCGTAACGTCTACGTTTGTTGTAGGTTCGTCCGCAATCAAAATCTTAGGATCGTTCGAAAGCGCAATGCTTATCACTACACGCTGTTTCATACCACCAGATAACTCATGAGGATACGTCTTTACTCTTTCTTCGGGAGCCGGTATCATAGTCTCCCTCAGCAGTTCAATGGCTTTCTTCCAAGCCTCGTCCCAATCTGCCTTATCGTGAACAACCATAGTTTCGGCTATTTGATAACCCGTAGTGTATAGGGGATCCAGAGCGGAGCTAGGATCCTGGAATATATAAGCTATTTCATCTCCTCTAATTTTTCGGAGTTCATTCTCATCTAGTTTTAGTAGGTCGATCCACTCACTGTTTTTCCTAAATAGTATTTCTCCTTTCTCAATTCTTCCAGGTGGAGGGATTAAGCGTGTTATGGCTCTGCTAGTAACTGTTTTTCCACAACCCGTTTCTCCTACGAGACTTATAACTTCTCCTTCGTAGACGTCTAGGTCAACTCCATTTATTGCTTTAACAACTCCCGCATATGTGTAAAAGTTCACGTATAGGTTCCTTATCTTTAAGATTTCTTTATTCCTAGTGCTCATTCCTCTCCCATCCTCTTAGCGAGCTCTTCTCTCACCATTTTTAGTATAACACCTACAAGCACTATCATGGCTGGTATTACTCCGCCACCAACCATATAAGGAGATAATATTCTGTAAGTCCCCAAGTACGCTAAAACCCCAAGAATTTGCCCAATTCTCAGTCTGTCAAATAGTCTAATTAAATTCAGTCCTTTCCACACCATATAGATTATGAGAAGCGGTCCTGTTAGTAATAAAGCTCCTGGAACATCCCCATTAGCAACCATCATGTAAACTATGCCACCAACAATCGCGAGATCACCAATCAATCCAACAATATCGAAGAGTTTTACTGGTCTCTCCTTTATACCAAACTCAATACTTCTCCTAGTTCTTGGGTCAAGAACGTCTCTTAGAACGTCGCCAAGTAGGTTCCATCCCAGACCAACAATGAAGAGGAAGGTACCTGGAATAATGACTAGCCACCACTTATCGGGCCAATACTCTCTACCGTCACTTACGATTCTCCCTATCTCACAAATTGGTGGTTGTGCTCCAAGGCCCAGGAATGACAGAGCGGCTTCTAGAATTATTATAGAACCGAGATCAATGGTAACCATTACGAGGATTATCGTAATCACGTTTGGAAGAATGTGCTTGAACATTATTTGGAGATCGGAGAGACCTAGAGCCTTTGCCGCTTCCACATACACCTTCTCCTTCTCTGATAACGCAACAGCCCTAACCATTCGTGTATATCCTGGCCACCACACAATAACCATTGCTAGGATAACCGCCAGCATTGCACCCAAGTTCCCGCTATGCTCTATCCTAATCGCGAATAAAGCTGCTAAGATATGTTCTAGAAGTGGATACTTAAAGATGAATTGGGAGATCGTTGACGGAAGAACAGCCGCCATGGCAATTGCGAGCATCAATGCTGGGAAAGCATAGAAAATATCTACGATCCTCATTATTATCTCATCTACTTTACCACCATAGTACGCAGAAATTAGTCCAAGAATGATCCCTAGTGGTGTTCCGAGAGCCACAACCAGTATTCCTATTACCAAAGATACTCTGGCTCCCCAGAGAAGGGAGGATAACAAGTCACGCCCCATATAGTCTGTACCGAAAATATGTCCCTCCCAGCCAGGAGGCATGTTTCTTGGATGAACGTAGAGTTCCCAGTATGGTTCCGGTGCTAGGAGGGGACCAAATATTCCCAAGAAGAAAAACAGGAAGACAAGTGCGGCTCCGAAAATTCCTAGAGGTGATCTATTAAATGCTCTAAGCATTAATTTTGTTTCCTCAATCTTTGATCTATTCTTTACCTTCCATCCAGGCGAGATTGATTCCCTAATGGCGGCATATGCGTCTACGAGTTTATCAGTTAGTTTATCTAGTTGTTTAGAGAATTTTATCCAGAATATACCCATTTAGAAGGCCTCCTAGAACCTTATTCGCGGATCTATCATAGCGTATAGAATATCAACTATCAAGCTTATTACTACTATTATCACGCCCGCGAAAAGAGTTGTCATGACAATGACTGGAATGTCCAGGTTTCTTATTGATGCGTAATATAGAACACCAAGTCCTGGAATGTTAAACACCGTCTCAGTTATTACCGCTCCGCTTAATAAACCACCAAACATAAAGAAAATAACGGTGATGACCGGGATCAACGAGTTCTTAAGTGCGTGTCTCCAGAGTCTAAATGGAGGAAGCCCCTTTGCTCTTCCAAACCATATGAAATCCGCTGATAATACGTCAAGCATGGAGTTTCTCACATATCTAGCTAGTCCTCCCACAGAGATGAATGCAAGAATGAATGCTGGGAGCAATAATCGTCTCAAAATAGCAATGAAGATATCCCATTCTCCCAAAATCAATGCATCGAGAGTATATATACCAGTAATCACTTCAGAGGGTCTGGGAAGTCCTACTAGGGTCATCCATCCCAGCCTATTATAGAATATCCACATGAAGATGAAAGCTATCCAGAAGCTCGGTGTGCTGTAACCTATAAGGGCTAATACTCTCACAGCATTATCGATTGCAGTATCTTTCTTCAGAGCAGCTATGATTCCCAGCGGAATGCCCATCGCAACTATCATAAACATCGACATGACGGCTAGGTTAAGAGTTATCGGAAATCTCCGCGAGAATTCGTACCATACACTGTTATGAGTTACTGGAGAGTATATTTTGTTAGTCAGTATATTTTTGAGGAAGAAGTAAAATTGAATCCAGAACGGGTCATCTAGGTGATACATCTCTTTAATGTGCTGAACAACTTCTGGACTAGCTTTTTGTCCACCCGCCCATGTCCTAGCCGGATCCGCTGGCATCACAAACGCTATAGTAAAAGCTAGAAATACAACACCAAATACTGTTGGAATAAACGTTAAGGCTCTTCTTACGAGATAACGGCCAAGACCCGCCATGAAGGTACCTCGTTAATACCTGAAAGCTTTATAATAATATCATATTTTTTAAATCTAATCTAGTTTTAAATCTAATCTAGATACGCTATAAAATTATCCTCAAAATATCTCTCCATCCCATACTCCTGTACGAGGCTCGCCAAATGGCTTTTGTTATCTGCGAAAAATTAATCAAAATTTATAAAACAGGTTCTTCGGAAACTGTAGCTCTGAGAGAATTAACTATGAAAGTTCGGGAAGGCGAGTTCAGGGTAATTGCAGGTCCTTCTGGAAGTGGAAAGACTACATTACTGAATTGTATTGGAGCCATCGACACTCCAGATGCGGGTATAATCCTCGTTGACGGGGAAGACATAACTAAATACACCGAGAAGAGAAGAATTGAGTATCGCAGAAAACGCGTTGGTTTCGTTTTTCAGCTCTTTAATCTTATCCCATACCTTACGGCACTGGAAAATGTAGAACTCCCAATGGCTGCTATTGGTATTCCACGTGAAGAACGGATTAAAAGAGCACGTGAACTCCTTAACTTAGTAGGTCTCGGAGATAAGCTATATAATAAGCCCCATGAGTTGTCGGGAGGAGAACAACAGAGAGTGGCTATCGCTGTAGCACTTGCTAATGATCCGCCTCTTATTTTAGCTGATGAACCAACTGGAGAGCTAGATTATGTGACGGGAAGACAGATTGTCAGATTATTTAGGGATCTTCACCGAGAATTAAATAAGACAATTATCATGGTTACTCATGATATCTCTATGGTTACCTATGCTGATAGGATTAGTATAATGCGTGATGGTCGAATATTAGAGACCGTGACTCCTGCAGAAAGAGATATTACTAAACTTCTATTTTCAGATACTGACGAGCTACTAACAAGCCTTGAGGAAAGGAGAAAAATCATTTTGGAAGAAATAAAGAAGCTTGAAAACGATTATCGTAACGGTTTATTATCTCTTGATCAACTCGTCGAGAGATATACCGAGTTAAAGAATGAGCTAAATAGGATTGAGAAAGAATTAAGGAGAATGTCTATTTAGTAATGTATACGGAGTTGCTGAGCAAAATTGTACCGAAGAGCATACCGCATTGCTACTTTTGCTGCGATATAGATAATTACTATTTGAGCCGCTACCACCCATATGAGGTCTATTGGAAGAACAGCACCTATGGGCTCTGGTGGTTTCAGGAACCCTATCAAACCAATGTTAACAAATTTTGCCAATGATGTGCTAAAATCATAAGCAATAATAAAGCCAACAATCATTGAAAACATCGCTGTGAGAAACGCTTCTACAGTAGCTATGGATGCTATTTCTTCTCTTTTAATTCCTCTAGCCCAAAGCAATGCGAATTCTCTTCTCCTAGCTATGTATTCTGAGACGAAGATTAGATATATTCCGAATCCAGTAAGCGCTATTAGCTCCAAGAACTCTAGTCTATATATTGTTGCGATGATCCCTGGTAGGGAATTTTCTAATGCAAGTTTCAGCACTGTTTGGTACGGATAAATTGTTGCTAGAATTCCATTCTCGCCTAAGAGGGATGCTAGTTTTTCACCAAATGAGTAGTGATCTGTTTCGTGAGGCAAGTCTATTAAGATTTTACTCGGCAATGGTAAGATATCCTTTATAATGTTCCTACTTACGAGCATTATTACATAATCTGCTTTTTGGGCGTCATAGATATCGAAAAGAAGTCCTGGGAGAAAAGAAATAAAACCTGCTACTCTGACTCGTATTAGTTTTTTAGTAAAGCCGTATCTGGCTGAAACGACTACTGATAGATTATCTCCAATATTTATCCCTAAACTATCATGCGCAGAGATGCTGAGAAGGGCTTCTCTTTTAATGAAGAGAGACTCATAAACACTTTTTAGGTCTACCCCTACGAAGTAATTTTCATCCATAAAAGCTACTGAGAAATATTCTTCGTCAACGCCTATCACTTTTATATAGAGCGATCTTCCAATGAATCGTGTAGAGCCCCAAGCCTCTGACGCCTCCGATACCTTAGCTTGATTCTCTAAACCTTTGATTAATAGTTCTAGTTGGGAAGAGCTTATAGGTTGGGTATACCTAATGATGTCTACTCTACAGTCAGCACCCACAAATAATTGTGTCTGTTTCTTAAGGGATGATATAGTTATTGAAGAATTTAATCCTGCCTCTATTAGAAGTGCGAGTACTATTGCCGTAATGAATATCATTCTAGAAATCCTAGAGGGTCTTCTTGTAAAATGTTTTACCGCTGTATCAGAAATATTCTTTGGAATTATGAGAGAGGATAACTTGGAGAGAAGACCTTCCATTCTAGAAGAATAGTGAGAAACGACCATACTCAGGCTATATGCGAGAAGAAATGGACCGGTAGATAGAATCACTGAATCGGTAACAAAGATAATAAAACCGAATACTTGTAGTAACGCAGTTGCTGATCGCATTAGGTTATTTAGAGCTAGCTTAAACACTGGCAAATCCCAAAGAACTTCGATAAAACTCCCTATTCCTACAATTAGTCCAATAAGGATCCAGCTGGATAGCTTCTCTTTCTCGATCTCTTCTAAGTACTCAGAAAGACCCTCCATCACGTTTATCTTAAGCGCTTGAATAGATGAGGGTATAACTGCTAAGAAACCTAAGATGAGAGAGTATATAATCGCGGCTGAGAGATAATTCGGAGTACTAGAAAGAATTAATGGAACCGGATCATATCGCGATGAGAAGTATGGAAGGAAGAACTTGGGGGCTATGCAAGCTATAAGAGTGGACAATCCCAGCCCTAACAAGCCACCAATAATGCTAACAAAGAAGTATTCCAAGACTAATAAAATACCTATTTGACGATCAGAGAAACCACGGATCCTGAGTAATGCTATCTCTTTTCTACGAGCATTAAGAAATATCCAACCGATTATTATCGAGTATAAACCTCCAGCGAATATTACTAAGAGAATCGCATAGGTTAATTGTAGTCTAAAAGCTGAAGGCCAAGCCAAGTAATCCTCAACAACAGTTTTTGCGTAGTTATAAAAGGTTATCTGTGTGATTCCCACGTACTTTAGTGCCTTATCAACTATTTTACCCTCAATGTTTTTGATTCCTCGTAATATCCTGTCTGGATTCCAAGGATCAAAGAAGAATCTTCTATTAAACTTCATAACATACACGGGTAGGCCGGGAAAGAGCCCTCCTATGCCCTCACTGCTAACCATACTCTCTAGGCTAAAAATACAAATCCCTAAATATTCTCGAGAAGTGTTCAAGCTCGTTAGAGGGATGCGGTATTGTATTGGATAGTCATTATAAATTATCTTCGAAAGTAAGCCGCTCAGCTTGATGATTCCAGATACAACAAACTCCATAGATGCGTTTCCATAAATCATTGTAACCAGTATTCTATCACCAACAGAGATATTAAGAAGAGCTGCTAAGGCTGGATCTACAGCTACTTCATTTATACTATTGGGAAAAACTCCCTCTAAAATACTTATGTTATTTACCCATTCAGAACTATTCATACCTAGCAACAGTAGTTCCTTACCCATAGTTTTTGGATAGAATGAAAGTTTCTCCTTCTGAATGATTATTTCAAGTTCTTCACGGCTAAAGAATAGACCCTCCCAAGAAACCTCTGGCAATGAATATATATCAGCGTATAATTGCTTATAGGGTTTAAAATTCGTTGTCCTAATGATCATTTTCGCATCAATAAGTGCCCTATCCAGACTATCAGTCAGTTGGGCATAAGCCACATATTCGCTCATCAATAATACGCTCAGCATGATTGTTGAGACAAGACAAACTGTTAGAAAGAGAGGAACGAAGAGTCCTCTTTTAAAAACAAGCCTTAACATTATTGTCACTCTTTTCTCTTTAGTAAAACTAATACCTCTTATTAAGGAAGTGTATAATTATTTAAGTGCCATGTAATAATTGGTGTTAAGCCTTGGTATATTATGCTGTTCCCAAGAAAATGAGCGAAATAATCCTAGAGCAAGGAGTCCTTATCTGGCAACCGTATATAAGAATAATTTACGAAACTCGCAAAAAAAGGAATGATATCCTAGTGGATGCTCTCTTACCAGCCATATGCAATGATCCTATAACAGCAATATTGTTAGCTAGAAAAACTAGTCTTATGAGACTTTCTGAAGAACAGATATTAGGCAAGGGTATTTTTCTAAAACCAGCACTAGATGGTCCTTCAATAATTGAGATAATAAAACAAGCTTTTGACAAAGTCGAGGAATTATTAGAGGCTTCCCAATCAAGTTTTAGAGAAGAGCTACAGCTAAATATTGATTGGCAAAGGTATAGGGCAATATTCATTCCAACAAGAAGATTAATTGAGAGAAAAGCACCCATCTTCCGATACTTTCTAGGCAGAACGGAGGCTCATCCCTACGCCATCGCACTATTCCTAAAGAACCTAATCAGAAATGGTCTTAATATAACAGATAGGAACGATATTAGATTAATCTCCTCCGAGAGAGCCTATTACCCCCTAGTAATCACAGACAATTTAAAGATTTTCGAAATAGCTTGGAGACTACAGGAAAGTCTCACATATGATTGGGTAATTAATCATTTCCCACAAGCTAAAGAACTCTATGAAAACATTATTAAAGGAGAGAAAGAACCGTGAATGAAGAAACTACGCTTAGCCAATACCTACGCCTCTTTGATGAGATCTCCTCTCGCTTCAAAATAGTAACTGGTTTCTATATATTGTACCTCGTAGCCCCCATATATACCCTCATACTTTTTGAAAAAGCAGTAGACGAATTCCAAAACCTACTTTTACAAGCGCAAAAAGAGGCTGCCTCCCGATTAATCGAGATAATTGTCGAAAATTTCCTAGTTCACTCAATTACTTTCTTTTGCTCACTATTCTTTCTAGCATTAGCGTTGCTCCTCTCCGCAAATTCCATTAAGAAGCTAGGACGCATCCTAGAAACGAGAGCAGGTTTTATTCTCTCCATAACCTCCTCTATTCTGCTGATTCTATCATTACTAATCGTTATCTATCTCCTTTCGATATTGCCAGCGATAGCCCATATTCTTAAAGAACAATTAGAAGCAGCTATTCAATCGGAAAATACAATTATTCAACTTAAGATACCATATATCCTAGAAGAATTAATCTTTGTAGACCAAGTGCTTTTAACTTTAGTGATCCTCGTAAAGGGTATATCCCTGAGATACTTGATAGAAGAAAGTGAGCTACTCCAATACATGAAGACAGGAGCTATATTATTAATCATCGGAGGATGCATAGAATTGATAGAAATGACGTTAGGAGGCCTTGGCATCGGGCCCATAATAATTGCTCTCGGATTCTTACTACTCACAAAAAAGAAAGAAATAGAAATTAAACAAAAATGGAAGTAATGAAGGAAGATTATTCTTCTTCGTCATCCAGGTATAGTGTGATCGGTAGGGCGATGAATGCGAATGGTGCTGGTAGGTAAGCTGCAGTGGTCTGGGGTGCGAAGATTCCTGATTGCTCTATTAACTCTCTAGCTTTGTCTAGATCGTATGTATAGTGCTCGATGTTATAGTCTGTCCAGCCAGGCATGCCCTTTGGAATAACTCCGTATAGTGGCACTAGAAGGTCGTTGTAGATCTCTTTGTAGATTGTCTCGTATGGGGTAGCGTATGCTAAGGCCTTTCTGACTAGCGGATTATTGAATGGGAACTTGTAGGTGTTCCATACGATGAATACTATGTCGTATGTCAAGTAATCAGGATTCTTCTCGATTAATATCTCATAGTTAGTACCTGGGTAAGTTGTTCCGTTAACGTCCTCAATCCTCTCCAGAGGCACAGCACAGAAGTCAGAGGCACCTGTAGTGTACATTGCTATTCTGGGCTCGGCTTCGCTGTGGATAGCGTAGATAACATACTCAATCGTACCATAGTTGGGGTTCTCGTCGTATAATGTCTGGTTCCAGTAGTACGGATTCTTCTTCAAGATAATCCATTGGTTCTCCATGTAATCATATACGTAGAATGGACCAGTAGCCACGGGATATTTGTGTAGCAGTCTATGGGATGTCTCGTTATCACCTTCTTCTCCGAAGATCCAGTTAGCGAAACCTTCTGGGTTCTTTCCGTACTGAATATCCTCAAGTGCTTGAGCGTAGTCCCACTTAGCAGCGTCAAACACATACTTCATTGGAACTACGATTACGAAACCATCTGCTAGGATTGGTAGAATAGCTGGATATGGCTCATACAACTTGATGTGAACTACTCCAGCAGTATCAAGTTCTTCAGAGCCGAAGAATTCTAGCAAATCTGTTAGGTTCTCTGGCTCGTGGGTCTGACCTTTGTAGTCTGTTACTAGCTCACCACTCTGTAGGAGAGCATCTAGCTCCTCCTCTGTTAGCACCTCTGATGCATTGACATCTATGTACTCCGTGATCATCCAGCTTGGATCCATCTCAAGCTCCGCGATCCTCCACAAGCTGAATAAGACGTCAGTAGCATTTATGTCGTATACCTCACTGGTAGTTCCTCCGAATTCTGGATCATTCTTAATAATATCAACCCATGGGTTGTAGGCCTTCACGCCTCCGCGAATTACGAAGTAGTAATCGGTACCATTGGGTGTGTAAGCCCACGCGATAGCTAGATTCTTCTCTACGTACTCCGTAGATGTTCTCCAGTAAGTAACTAGAGTAGTGCCAGTCTCCCAGAAGATCTCCCATCCAAATGTCTCGTAGCTTGCTGCTGGATCAAAGCTCTCTGGCCAACCGAAGGTAGCTATAGAAATAACGCTCTCGTTATTGTAGTACGTAACCGTGGGTGTCTCAGCAACTCCGCCACCGAGGTCACCTATCTCAACATCGGGTGCCTCCACGTCCTCCCAAAGTAAGTCATACCTAGGTGGCATTATTGGATGATAATACCATCCCTGTACCCAGGTCCATTGACCATGGAGTAGTATATCCTGACCTAGCCAGAGCAACGGTAACATTTGGTTGGTGAACTGGTGAACAGCGTTATAGATTGCCTCTCTCTTGGCTGGGTCAGTTTCTTTGACCCCAGCAAGAATTAAAGCGTCACCAGTAGCGTTTCTGTACATTCCTGGATTGATGTGAACCCATGGAACTGACTCATTGAGAGGCAACGTGGCCTCCTCATCAACCTCATACTGAACAACTAGGATAGGCTTTCCAGCTGGGACTGTAGGTGTCGCTCCTGTACCTTTTTCCCCAGCAACAACGACATAATTTGGTGTGTCAAAGACCCATGCAGTCTTTAGATAATTCGATATCTCCGCTGCCGATTCCACTTCAAATATCTCAAGGGTCTTAAATCTTGTTCCACCGTAAGCCATTGGATGTGCATAGTTATCTGGGTCGATATAGTCAGGTGCCCAGCCTATAATGTATACATCAAACTCTTCTGGGTTCATAATCTTATCCAGCAGTACTGGCCACTCAAGTCCCTGTACCGTTACTTTGAAACCTAGTTTGCCCCACTCGGATGCTAGCAAACCGGCTATTCTTTCTCTCTGAACGTTTCCAGTGTTGTAGTAAATCGTGAAAGCTATTGTTGGTTTCTTAGGTCTGGTTAACCACCAATAACCAACACCGGCCGCTACAAGAATTACTATTATTATTACTCCGATTATGGCTTCTTTCCTAGCCAAATTTTTCACCAAGAATTAAGTTTTAAAAGGTAGACTAGTTTTCATTGAATATTTTTATGGTTAACCATATATAAGTTTTCCTTAACAACTCAAAAATAACACACAAATTATACATTTAAATAAATTTATTTTCTCTTGATTCTCTCCAAAAATGAAAACAACACATAAGAACTTCCTACACACAAATAAATTTTGTTATGTCTCTTTAATTTTTCACTTTTTCTAACACATTTTCTTAGAACTTGTTAATTATTAGTCAAACATTTTCTTTCCTAATGGAGACCTTCCAAATTCTTCACATGATACAAATAAGAATGAGAAAGAATAATTGCCAAAAACTAGGCTTTGTTTCAAATTTATCTTTTTGCCCCTTGTCCCGTTCAGCCTTCTAAGCCTCTCTCAGCCGTTTAATTAGGAGCTTAGCGCGGTTATCCTAGCCACGTTGTAGGCTAGGACCGCGATGAAGGCGTCACAAATTCTTGCTTCCCAAGACTTACTATGGATAACGTCCCTGACCATGGCCTTTAGGGAGGAGAACGCTGCCTCTACGAGACTCCTAACATTACCAACCAGGCCTCAGAAGGTTTCGTAGTTCATCCAAGCCCTGAGCCTAGGCCCGCTCCTAGGCGCCAGCTTCCCCGTCCTAGTCGGAATGATTGGGACAAGTCCACGCCTTTCCAAGGCCTCTATGACGTCGGCTGCATCAAATCTCTTGTCTGTGAGAACTCCCCAGAAAATCCCAGCGTTCACTAAGGCGTCAAGAAGATAGTTCTTGAAGGCTTCGATCTCGGAGAACGTGTCGGGAGCGGCGACAGCATCGAAGAAGGCATCGATCTCTGGAGCGTACAGAACAGTCAACAACAAGTATTCTCGTCGCTTCCTCACTCGCTTTATGTAATGACTTGACGCCCTCCCGAGCTTGATGCCTGTTCCGTCCACGATCACTAGTGATTTCCCGTGGATCCTCGTCCTTGCTAGTCTGTAGAAGGAGAGTCTTATTAGCAGGACTGCCGTGGCTAGGAGACTCCTCTTCCACCTACTCACCGATGCCGAGCTCGGCACTCTTTCTAGACTGATTCTCCTGTACATGCTGAGTCCTTTAAGGTCGTCTAGTGCTCGTCTACAGCTCTGGTGGCTGAGGACTACCCATGCCAGAACGGCTATCTTTGAGGCCGTAATATACATCTTTGGCCCTCTCTTCCTTCCTTGGCCCGGCAAACTCTTCTTAGCCAGCTTATAAATGGCCTTTATAAACTTGCCGAGCCAACATATTTGCATCGGGGGGTGCCCCTTTTTCATGAGGTCGCAAGTAATACGGCTATAATACCTATAAAGGCGCCCCCGCCACAAAGTCACGAGAAAGGCGTTAACTGGCGAGAACTAGGCTGAGAGAAGAGATAAATTTGAAACAAAGCCAAAAACTACAGTCTCTATTATATTGGTTAATTATTTGAAATAAATCTCCCTTAGTCCTAATCTTTTTATAGGTTTTCTCTTATATATTATATATTTTGGTTATTGGGTCTGACCCCACGGCTAGAGGGGCTTAACGGAGGTGAGCCCCTATGAGAGTCGTGTGGGTCAGAGACTGGAGAATCAAAGATAGACCACCCCCATAAAAACATCACAATTTTTTAATGATACTCATAGCTTTGTGCCATTTAGATAACTGTTTCTCTTTCTTTGGTTCGAAAATTTTCTCGATTTCTGGCTTTTTATGTATATTCTTTATTTCTCTTTTTTCTAGTCCTCCTTTCGTCAGAAGAAAGACTCCTCTTGATGTTCCTTCCAGGTTTTTTACTCGTATTATTCTCTTGCCCGAGAAGTCAGCGATTGCTTGTAACATATAATCGTTTCTTGAAGCATTACCGTCAGCAATTATTTCCTTTATTTCTATCTTAGTAATTTCTTCAAGGATTTTAATAACTTCGCTACATCTGAAGGCTATACCCTCAAGTAGCGCTTTAATTACATCTTCTTTTTTAGTTGCTCTTGTTATGCCGTATATTAATCCCTTAGCATTAGGGTTCCAGTAGGGTGTGCCTAGACCTGCTAAGGCTGGGATAAAAATAGTGTCTTCAGAAACTGATTTTTCTGCTTTGATCGAGGCTTCTTCAGGGGACTTAATCAAGCCTATACTCACTAGCCAGTCTATTGCTGATCCGGTGCTTTGAATTATTCCTTCCAAGAGGTAGCGTACTGTTTTTCCGACCTTTAACGCAACTAGGGGATAAGTACCGAGCCTAGCTGGTTGAGGAGTTTCCCCTACGTTAATATCTATAAATGTTCCCGTACCATTCGTCATCTTTACAGTGCCTTTTCTTAATCCACCAGCAGAGAACAGGGATGCTTGCTGATCCGCTATTACTGCTGTTAGAGGAGCACCGTCTAGAATTGTTATTTCCCCGAAATACCCCATATTATCGATGAGTTTTGGCAGGATACTCTTCGGTATACCTAGCATTTTTGTTAGTCTATCGCTCCATTTCATGAAGAATGGGTCGAATAACCCAGTAGCACTAGCGTTTGTATAATCAGTTGCGTGAATTCCAATCATTTTCCATATTATCCAAGAATCTATCGTACCGAATGCTAACTCTCCATTCTTTGCACGCTTATAAATATCCTCTATATTCTCGAAGAGCCACTTTAAGTGAATTATGGGTTGATTAGGACCGAGTTTGAAGTTAGCTAGAGTTAGGAGGTAAAGGATTCTTTTATTTCGAGAATGTTTTACTACTAGAGAAATCGTTTTACCAAGTGTTCTAGCGAATTTTAGCAATAATTGTTTATTGTATTTCTCTGCTATATCTATTGCTCTCGTATCCTGCCATGTGATCATATTGTAAAGAGGCTCTCCCGTTGATCTATCCCACACTATAGTGGAGGCTCTCTGGTTAGCCAGCCCAACAGCTAGTGGTTTACCGAATTCGTTATAGATCTCCATAATCACATCTCTAACCATTTCCCATAATTTCTCAGGATCTTGCTCCACCCAACCAGGTGATGGGAATCTAACTGGTGCACTTTTCTCAACTTTCTTAAGAATCTCTTCGTTAGGAGAATACGCGAAAGCCTTAACGGTTGTTGTGCCGACGTCCAATACGAGATAATACGTCATTTTATACATCCCTCTACTTAATTATTTCTGTCAGAAACTCTACAATATCATAAGCTTTTCCACCAACTAGTTCTAGGCCCTTCTTTGCGGAGGGAGATGCCGTTACTATGATGTCTGACTCTTCTAGTAATTCAGTAAGTCTTTCTCTGTTAATGTTCTCCAGAAGCGCTGGATCAATCCAGTAAAGAGGATTGAGAATACCAGCGTAGAATGTGTTTTCTCCATGCCTCATAGGTAATTTTAGTTCTAGCCCTGGGATTTTTGAAAGAATTTTAACAAGAATATCCTCTTTCTTAAGCCCTATGGCGAGTTTAGGAGGTTCATGGATAGTTACTGTTTCATGTTTTTCGGAGAAGTTTACTACGTTTAGTCTTTCTTCTAATATTTCTGTGATGTGTTTTACTGGTGGCTTTACATTCACTTTAAATCGTGGATAAATCACTCTGTAGGTATAGACACATTCGGGACATAGGGAAACGATAGCTTTCGGCTTATAACTATTTATTATCTGGGAGTTCTCAATAGCTATTTTAGTGAATGTTTTATCATCACCAATTTCATAAAGCAAATAGCCACAGCACATTTCCTCAGGAATTACGAAGGGTTTGAAGCCAAGACGCTCTAAAAGATTTACTGCTTTATTAATTAATTCTGGATAAAAACTCCTTGTTATACAGTCCTGTAGAAGTAATACCTCACCGCCCTGGGGGTATTGGTTAAATTTCTTTTCGATTTTCCCAAATGGATTTCTATTATCTACTATTTTATTATATAATGTCTTGATTTGCTCTGGAACATTCCCACTTTCCAAAGCTCTGTTTCTTAATCCCCTAGTAAGCTCTGAGACTCTAAAATTAAAGAAACAATGAACGTAGCAACCGTCACATGATAGACAATAGTACAGAGGTTCAATATTCTCAGGCAATAAGTCTAGATGGTTTCTGCTTAGTAGATAACCGATGCGAGATTTCCCGCTTGGCGAAGTAGTCTCTCTGCCATCTACGATAGCTACTGGACATGCGTATCGGCACATATTTGGACATAAGGCGCATTTTACAATATCTGGAACCTTTGATTTTTCGAAAAGAATCTTTCTGAGCGCACTTAGTTTTGTTCTAAAGGAGCTTCCTTTGATAGCTTCGAGTATCCAGCTACCCATATTTATACCCCCATATTACCCCTATTTAATATCGCCTTATTATCAATTGCTCGCTTTATCTTCTTCAAAATATTCATAGCGGTGTCACCTAGATATTCTTTAATCCATTTAGCTCGCATTCTACCAATACCATGATGATGACTAATTGCTCCTCCATGCTTTAGAGTCGCCTCCATGGCCGCCTTCCACACTTTTTCGTAATACTCTGTTGGAGAACTCCCCTTAGGAGGTAGTCCACCAAAGATGAAGTAGAAGCATACTCCTTGAGAATAGAAGTGCGATGCGTGGGCGTAAGCTATTAGTGTTCCTTCAACACCTCTTATAGCGTTTATCACGTCATTATAAAGAGCAACAGCTTTTGACCAGGGAATAGCTACTTCAATCGTATCGATTACTATTCCCAATGGAGCGTATTCTGGTAACTCACGTACATCAAATCTCTTATCTAACCAGTACTTAACTGGTTCCTCTCCCATAGGTTCGGCATTGCTAAACTCTTCCTCAACTATCTGCTTCTCCGCTTCCACTAATTTTTCATCGCCTTCAAGTATTATTATTGTCCCGATTTTCCCTTTGGCTTTCTTCTTCATATGGAACCATTTCAGTGTTTCTACTTTGTCATATATTCTAATAACGGCAGGTCTTGCGCCTCTCCAGAGAATATTTCTAACCGAGTTCAATGCATCTTCAAGTGTTTCGCTAGCAAATGAAATAAAGATTCTCTTTCTAGGATATGGGTGAATCTTCAAGTACGCTTTCGTTACTATCCCAAATAACCCTTCCGCCTCTATGAATAATTTCTTAAGATCAGGGCCAATAGCTGCTCTTGGGTCAGGTCTCAATAGGAGGACTTCTCCAGTAGGAAGAACTGCTTCAAGACCTAGTAGCATGTCTTCAATACCCCCATATTTGGTGGAGAATTGGCCAATTGCTTTAGTGCTTATCCATCCACCGACCGTGGATGCGTATAAGGACTGGGGAAAATGCCCTAGCGTATATCCTTCCTTGTTAAGATATGTTTCGAGAATCATACCGTTGATTCCGGCGCCTACTTCAACGTAGAGATCTTCTTTGAAAATTTTTATGTGTCTTAACCTCTTGGTATCGATTACTATTCCTCCATATTCAGGTACCGCTCCACCCAAGACCCCTGTGCCGCCTCCGTATGGATATATGGGTATATTGTTTTCATACGCATATTTAACGACTTTAACAACATCCTCCGTGGATTCAGGAAAAACAACAATATCAGGAAGAGCTGGCAAACGTCCCTCGAGAAACCATAATAGAGAGATAGGCCAATAATCGTGACTATAGGATACTAGATCAACAAATTTCTTAGATACTTTTCTTGGACTTAAAATGGTTACGAGATCCTTATAGATCTTATCGATATTTCTCGTCTCTTTCTGAGAAAACACTTCTTTAACCAGCAATATTCACCTCAGAGAAATTTATTTTTCTTATATTACAGTTTATGCTCCTAACTAGCTACTTTGCTTGTATTATCAAAAATTTTTCTAAATGCATGCTCTAAAAAAGATTCACATGAGCATACAGAGGAGGGCTCTATCACCATATCAACGCTAGATTAGTTTAAGGAACTAGTTATGAGATATGATCTAGATTTCAACGCTAGGTATATGATAGAGCTCATAAAAGAAAAATAATCAATACAGAGCTTATCCATGATGAAGAAACTTAAGAAATTGCTACACAAATGCCACTAAGGTGAGGCTGCGATCTCGTTATCCGTATTGATAAGAAGTGAATAGAGGATCTATTCCTTGCTCATTTCCTTCTGGATCTCCGGTGGAATCGGATTCTCTATTATTAATCCGTATTTTGGTGCTTTCTTTATTATGTCCTTATCATTTGTAACAATTACCGGGATCTTTTTCTCCAAAGCTGTCGCTATCAGAAAGCCATCCCCCAACGGAATGTTCTCCACCATAGCTATATCTAGGCCTCTTAGAGAGACTTGAGTGATTTTTAGATGCGTCACAACTAACTTGAGTTTTTTCAATAGATCTTTCCTTGGCTGAACCTTGTAGTACCAGTAAAGAACATTATATGTTTCTAGTATCGTGATGGGTGTTACATAAACTTCTATTACGCCTCTAATAGCTTTCTCAACTATTTGCCATGCGTAAGGGTGGGCGATGTGGTCATCATAAAGAGCATAAGATAGCATATCCGCATCTATTATTCTCATCCATTAACCCCAGTACATGTGTTTGCCTTCTTCGGCATTTGCTTTAATTTTTTTCTTATCCCCGCGAAGTTTGATACTCTTTATCTTGTTAATGATTTCCTCCGCATCCTCTGCTTTCCTTACTATTAGCTCTCCCTCCGGAGTCATCTCAATAACCACATTCGTCCCTGGAGGAAAGACCTCTCTGAAGACCCTTGGAATTAATACTCTACCCTTTCTATCTATTTTTGAAAATCCCACACCCAAATCCCACACCCCCTACTATTAGGAATATTAGATAGAAAAAGAGTATAAATAGGTTCCGCAAAAGTGTCTTATTAGTAGGAATATAGTGTTCTAACTTGCCTTATTTAATTACTGGAATACTCTTGAGGATATCGTTTATTGATTCTTTTCTTTCAGCGGCCAATCCAGCTACGAACAAATCTTTGATCGTTGTCTCCAAGTTCTCACCTTTTATCGGTTCTAATTTGCTGAAATCAATACCAGCTCCAACTTTCTTAATCAGAATTAGGTCTGGTAGGAAACCCTTGCTGATAATAAGTGTATCGCAAGAAATCTCTTCGATATCGTTGCTATCGTTCTTCATTACCTCTATTCTTTCTAATCTTTTTACTCCATGCAGTCGTATAACTTGTGCGTAATCTATGATTTCTATATCTTCCCGCTCAATAAATTCCTTGGTATCCTTTCTAATATCTCTATGCTTCTTGTCAGTTACTAGATACTTTATATTCGAGCCTAACCCTTTTAAGCGTGTAACAACTTCTTTTACGAGTTCATTGTCTCCGTAGATTACTACATCACGACCAATTCTCTTGTTAAATAAATCTACTAGTTTAATAGCTAATAGGGCTGTGAATACTCCTGCTGGCCTACTCCCAACTATCCTGAGATCGTATTGATTTATCTCTTTTCCACCAGTTGCCAGAACCACCTTTTCAGCATTAACTAAGGTAACTCCTTTGTTGGGATTAACACATATTACCTTAAAACCTTCCTGAAGATCGATCACTGTAGTCTCTTTCCAGATTTCAACCTCCGCACTTTGCAATTCATTATTTAGATTCATTAGAAGTTCTTGCGGGGCGATCTCTTCTCCAGTGTCTGGATAAGTAATGTTAACGTGTCTCAGGTGTCTAAGTATTCCACCTATGGAGGGTTCACGCTCTATTATTAATACATTATCGAATCCATACTCACTAGCTTTTATTCCGAGATAACTCCCGGCCAATCCAGCACCTACAATGATAAGTTCTTTAGTAATCTCTTCCATAAAACTCACCTAAAGATCTCTGATCCAGCACCCTTCATCGTGACCTTATCTACGGGGATTTTAAGTTCCTCACTAAGAATCCTAATTATCTCTGGTAGACACCGCGATCCCTGGCATCTACCCATGCAAGCATTAGTTCTGAACTTTATGGAGTCTATTGTCTTAGCACCTCTTCTTATAGCTTCTCTTATCTCGGCTTCGGAAACATTGTTACAGAGGCATACTACTTTTCCGTATCTAGGATTTTCCCTTATTGCGTTATCAATTTCGTCAATACTCATATTTGATAATCCTTTGATAGCCTTGCGAACCTCTTTAAAATCGTCTTTTCCAACAAGTTCTAATCCCTCAGATTGCAGGATTTCTACGATTTTTTTAGCTATGATGTATGATGCGGTTAGACCTGGAGAGAGGATATAAGCAGCGTTTATGAACCCCTTCACCTCTGTCGGACCTAAAACAAAGTCCCAAGTATCCTCATTAACTGGTCTTACACCAGCATAATACTTCATAACAGCATTTACTGGGAAATCTGGTAAGAGTTCGTGAAACTTCTTTATGATCATATTTATATCCGATGAATCCACTTCAGTATCTTCTTTTCCCTTAGCTTCAACAAGATTCGGACCCCATATCGGAATCCCATCTGGGGAAATAGAGATTGCGCCTCCCTTTGTTCTGGGATCCACTCGAAGGGGCATTGGGGCAATTAAATGATTATAATAGTTCTGGAGACCTTGATCAAATACCACCATTACTCCTTTACCATGCCACATCTTCCGTTTTCTTATTCCAGCTAATTCCTCTATTTTATCAGAATAAACTCCAGCGGCGTTTATTACAAATTTAGTCTCAATCCTCCCCTTATCCGTAACTACGGCTTTTATCTCGTTATTTTCTATTTCAAAACCAACAACTTGAGTATTGAGGAGAAAAATTACTCCGTTTTCAGCGGCATTCTCAGCTAGAGCAATGGCATACTTCACCGGATCCGTTACCCCTGCGGTGGGAACATATATAGCCGCTTTAGCTTTCCTATTCAGCTTGGGCTCCATCTCGAGAAGCTTCTTCTTCCATATCCACTTAGCATTTATCTTCTTAACAAGACGCAGATACAAATACGCGAAGATCAAGGCAAGAAATTGTACAAATGATAGCGCCACAATCAGAAGACCTGGCCGCTTAAATGGAATATCGAGCTCCTTAGCCAGTTTTTCAAACTCCTTGTTCCCTTCTAAGCACATCCATTCCTTATACTTACCTTTATGAGGAACAAAGGGATGTATAACACCCATATTACCCTTGGTGACACCCCACCCAACATCTGGTTCCTTATCTATTGCAACCACTTTTAGTCTATATCTAGAGAGCTCTCTTGCAATTGCACAACCTACAACTCCACAACCAATTATAACAACATCAGCTTTTTCCGGCACCTCCTTGGATATCATTTCATAGCTCCCCGAATAACATGAGTCCTTTGATAAAATCTCTATTACGAGTTTAAAAATGAGCTATATTTATGCCTCAGAGAACCAACGAATTTTTCTTAAATAGTCCTTTAATGTTTAAAATTCGCCAGTATTGAGTTATGAAGAGGATCAGCCTAGTAATCGTCGAGCCAGAAACTCGGATAATTTTTTAATATCGTTCTCATTTCTTATTTTGAAAAGCCTTGCTCCTTTTTCCTCTAATTGTATTGCGAGCATATTGTACAGTGTTTCTGCGTGGAGAATATAGAGTTCATGTCCCTCTTCAAGTAATTGGAGGAGACAGTTCTTGGTTTTCTCCTGATTGTAAATCTCGGAATCTGTTATAAAAAAGACTAGTACTTTTCCTACAGCTTCTTTTATTAATCTCGTTAAAGCTTTGCATGGGAATTCTGTTCCATTAGCTTGATAGATTCCGATCGTGTTCTCTATTTCTTCATGCTTAGATCCCCATCTACTAATTATTGCTTTTCCAGAAAAATTCAAGACCGCTACTCTCGCTTTACTCTCCTTCGCATAACTAAGTAAGATATACGCTGTTAAGACTGCTAGGTCAAATTTACTGTTTGGTGGATACTTCATCCCAAGTCTTTTCATCATACGTTTTGTTTGTTCGTCTATTCTTTCAAGTCTCCATCCTGGAAAATACCCCATACTTCCAGAACTATCAATGATTATGAGGATATTATGTTTCGGAACACCACCTTTCTCATCTACACTCCTTAATCCATAATGATCCCATTTGCGGGTCGTTAAATTGGGTATAAGTAGAGGAAAAGAGGATAACGAGAGGTAAATATCTAGTTTTTCTGGTGGATCAGTTACTTGCCATATTTTTGGAATCCTTACCGCTTCTCCTTCACGACTAACTCTTTTCTTCGGTGGCTGTTTAAGAAAGTCTTTAGCCCTTAATCGATACCACTGCTTAAGTAGCGGTGACGGATTTTTAATCCCAATAACTTTCATAGCTGGTGTAGCCTTTATGATGTCTTTTCCAGTGGCCTCTAAAGCAGCTGTTATTAGTTCTAGCAAATCTGATGAAACCTCCCTCCCATGATATCTCATCAACTGGAAAATGTCAGGAACATACGGATTTCGATACAAGATATTTTCTACTACCTTCTCTCTCCCTATAATTATCCGCGAAAACACTGGTTTTTTACTCTCCGAAAGCACCTTTTTGAGAGCTCTAGAGAAATTCCTTACAGCCTCTGGCCACTTCTCCTTTAAGAAGAATCCAGCCGATTCGAGAGCTTCATAAGCTTTTTCACAAGCTTTTACAAAAAACTTATCGATTTTCTCCTTATACTTACTAGGGACTATTTCCTGCTCAGTGATCTTCTCCAATAGTAGGGTAAAGACCATAACTTTCTTGTTCTTAACAACTCGTTTCCAATCAATGCTCTCATACGATTTTTCAATAAACCATATTGTCTCATCTGGATATCTCTTATGAAGATACGCGGTAATAACTAACTCAACGAATAAATTAGCTAAAAATACCCCCGTTTTCTCATCTGTTTCAGAAATAGCAATAGTTAAGATCTTTGTGGCATTAGCAGCGTCATAGGGACAGACAAGATAATATGCTATGCCACGTCGCCAAATCATTTTTAAGAAACGTGGTAAAGCTCCGTCAATCAATCTCCTCGGAATTCTAGAAACGTTCAGTTTTAGTACCCAATTCTCCTTATCAACACTAATAATACTCTCTCCCTTACCATTATGCACAATTATTGGTTCTGGAATAGAAGGGAAATAAAACTCTGCTAGAACCTCTTTGTACAGTTTCTTAGCAAGTTTTACAAGATTCTCTCCAGCACTCATATCAAGTATCCTCATGAAATAAGCGCTTTCCTAAGCTTCTCATGGATTTCTACAACGTTACTAAGCCCATATATGTCTATGTAAACAGGGCACCAGTCCTCGGTTCCAGTTATATGAATATTAACTAGTAGTCCATTCCCAGTAATAGATACTAGGCCCGGAGAGATTAATATATCATACCTTTTTGGAAAGTTAACGTACTCGCTTAGAACATAAGCAACTGGCTCGATTATCTCTCGCCAGCGACCATAAGTAATCTCTATCGTCCTATGATTCTTCCTAATAAGCTTTTCATACACATGCATGAACCTCTTCATCAATGGGTATGGCAGATTTCGTGCCTTAGACAAAACTTCTTTGATCCTAGTCTCACTACCCTCCTCAATAGCATCAATTAGCTCCTTTATCATTACTGGATAATCAGAGTTCACAACTACTCTAGCTGTAGGGTAGAGATCCATGGCAACTACGAGATCGCTATCACTGGATTCTTTCAAAGCATTTATTGTTGAAATATCAATATCTCCCAGCAAAATTTTTTCGAAGCCCTTGTAAAGTGGTAACCGAGCCACAAAGTTCTTTAAAACAGTCTCTACCACTTCTCTAGTAGCCTCGAAAACATTTCCATGAAACTTTTCTAGGTATTCTGACTCGAATGTTAACCTATGCCATAGGACGTATGGTGCAATACTAGCTACGATCTCCAATGTTACTTCATCCAGTCCAAGAAGCCACGCCAGCGCTTTTGAGTATCTTACTAAATCCTGCAATGCTCTAACACTCACAAATGTTAGAACTCTATTACATACAGATTCTCTTGTGTTAAAATGACAGCCCTCGCAAATGCTTTTACCTATTTGAAGAAATGCTCCAGTTTCTTTTGGTACTCTCACACATAAAGAAAGAGATTTTGTTAAGATACTTATGAATAACTGAGCATCATTAGAAACGGGTATTCGAGAAATCACGTGCCAAAGAACCATTAACTCATTCTTAGACAATAAGGCTGGTACATTATAATCATTCGGTGGGAAGAGCTTTGTATCAGGCACCTCAGTAAGATTAAGGATTTCGTCAAACTTGGGGGAAACTATAGGAACAGCTAATCCAAATCTATCCAAGAAAGGAAGACCTAGAGGGAAAGTTCCTACATCCCTAGGATTTATAGTTGCGTACAAGACATAATTGTCTACTCTATAAACTTCATCAAAATACTTTACTACACCCTCGCTAAGGAGAGAAAAAATAATATCTTGAGCATTTGGTGGTAATCTATTTATCTCATCAATGATTTTCCAGAAACTTTCAACAAATCTCCGCCACACAATTTCCTCCTTACCATCTCGGAGAAGCTTAGCTACGTGAAGCCTACCAACCATCTTCTCCTCCGTTATCTCAGGATGCGCACGAATAATTGCTTCCTCGATGGCTTCTATAGAATCGCCTGTCAATAGTCTTCCCAAGACTTTTACTAAGGTCGTCTTTCCGCCTCCGTATCCACCCACTAGTAGCATTGCGCCCTTGGGGACTAAAGCATTCAATACACATAAGGTAGCAACTAATGGTAGTTGCCGCTTCTCCCCATTTTTTAGGTACACTTCCAAAACATCACTGTGCACAAATATTTTATTCTCATTAACGAATTCAATTACTTTCCAAATCTTCCCCCTTAGATTCGCTACTCGGTCACTCGCTTCCATATCATTCAACTCTTGCGATCATTCTCTTAAGTCTCTCAACTTCTTCAGATCCGATAACTCTGGATAGGTTTTCAAGGGCATTGTTAAAAATCTCAGTAAACTCCTTATCACTATAGATTTTAGCAAACATTGTGGGATGAGATATATTTTTTAATACACTTGATAAAGCAAGGAGGATATTATTATCCTTAGTACTTACCAACATTCTTAGGAATCTTTTTAGGATTTCATCCTTCCCAAAAATTCTTCTTAAATCAGATACTCTCCCATAAATTGCTAAATTCCATATAGCTTCGAGAGTTTTAGCATAAATCGCTCCTGAAAGAGAATCTTGTTCTTCTAGAATATCAGCAAGCATAATTATGATTTTCTCGCTGATTCTTCCCCGCTGAATGATGATAGTTAGCGTATCCAATATATCATAAAGACCTATAGAAAAAGATTTCAGGTGATATAATTGTTCTCCAATATTCTCTACATCCACTTTATCTATCAATGCCTTTGTAGCCTTTGCGCTGATTTTTATTGCTGCTTTTTTTAGATCTGCATTCTTAAGAAGACCATAAAGCTCAATTACTTCGTAGGAATTCATTCCCAAAAGGCTTATCAATGACTGGACAGCATTTCCAGGAGCAATTCCTCCTTTCTCCGAGACAAGGATTTCATGCAACGACAAGACAATAGCGGAAATAGCTACGATAGAGAGCTCTGGATTCCTAAATATTGTCAAGAATAGGGACTCAAGCTTATCTCTAGGTACATCATTTAGCCAGCAAAGGATATAGAACGAGGCGAATGCACTAATCTTATCAAAATTATTTCCGATTCTCTCTAAACTCTCGATAAAGCTTTGAGAAAACTCTTTTGTAAACAGCTTATCCGTGGTTAAGAGTAGAATTCTTAGACCCTCTACTACCTCTACTAACTTTTCATCAACACCAGAAAATTCCAGTAGCTCTCTAGCTCTATTCATTATTCGTTGCTTAAACATTTCTAGTCTTTTCCATATCTCCTTACTCTTAGCAATATCTCTCAATATATCATCTAGTCCAATACCTAGCTCTTCACGAACCTCCTTATTGAGTACTAGTTCCAGCAGTTTTAGTATTTCTCCACTAACTAACTCGTATATTTTAAGATCACAGACACGGCCTCTAATTGCTAACGAATTCCTTAACACGATTCTGAAATCAACTAAATAACCCTCCCCACAGTTCTCCTTTAAGAAATTCATAAGAAAAGGTAAGGCACTATTCCAGAGCTCCATATTAATCGCTATCTCTGGCAAAAGTGCACATAGTTTTCTTAAGTTTTTTCTGCTCTTTTTAGCACTTTCTAGCACCTCGAGTAGTCCCTTTGGATCATCATTGTTTAAAAGTGACAAAATATATTCCTTTGCTTCTCCTAACTTGTCTCTTGATAAAAGCTCTAGAAAGTACTCCTCGCCACCCATCCCTTACCTACTCCCGTACCTTGCAACGCTGTTATAATGATTTTAACATATTTTGTGCCTTAAATATATTTTAATAGTGATGCTCCGTCAATATGTAAAGAGGTGATGGTTATTGGTCGAGTATATAACTCCTATACGATCAATGGACGAGTTCCTAATCGATTATTCATTAGTATGGTATCCAATGAAATTACTAGAATACTCGGTCAATCGAAAAAAGTATAGATTCCTTTTCGATGCTTACCTAGCCAAAAAGATTGGTAAAGATGATGTTTACGTACTACTTATCAGAAATCCTAAGAATTTTCAATTTTCTCCTAAAAAACCATTCGAAGGACTCGAATTAAATCATATAGTGACAGGAGAAGAGATTTTGCAATCGTTATTAGCCTTTAGGCGCAGAATAGATAAGATAGAGGCAGAGCTTTATGGCGACTTGTTAAGTGATCAGGCAAAACTAGCAATAGGTTCTGGTTTATTATTTGTGCCACCTCAGAAACTTAGAGAGTATGATGCTAAGTCACTATATTATTCTTCGATTCTCATGGCAAAAGAAATATTGCGGAAAATTGGTTTCAAAAAAGGATATGAAACAGCCACTTTATTAGGTGAAAAGAACGTTTATTACCCGCTCCTACTTAGTGCATCCCTAGATGAAGTAATAGAAATAGGACTAACGAACGAGCCCAGCAGATCCTTAACCGAGCTACTAAAGATAGAAGATGTTAGAAAAATTTTTGTTGAAATACTTAGTAGGTAGTTATCCACTATACAAGTGGCATGCAACGAATCTTCCCGGCTCCACCTCAACTAGTTTTGGCACCTCTTTTCTGCACTTATCAAACGCTTTGGGGCATCTTGGCCAGAATCTGCATCCCTTTGGAATCATTATTGGGGAGGGTATCTCTCCCTTTAAGACCATTCTGCGTTTTCTTCTCGCTTCTTCAGGATCGGGGATTGGAATAGCCGATATTAGAGCCTGACTATATGGATGCATAGGATCCTCTAACACACTCTCAGATTTTCCTTTCTCCACAATTTTTCCCAGATACATTATAGCTATCCTGTCTGTAAGATAAGCTGCTGTAGCGAGATCATGCGTAATGTAGAGGAACGATATACCTAGTTTCTCCCTCATCTCTAGCAATAGGTGGAGAATGCCTGCACGAATAGATACGTCAAGCATCGAGACAGGCTCATCCGCCACGATGAACTCTGGATTAGCTATAACTGCTCTAGCAATCACTACTCTCTGACGTTGACCTCCGCTGAGCTGGTGAGGATACTTATCAATCATTTCCTCCACGGGTGTTAACTTTACAAGTTCTAGAGCCTTTATTATTCGCTCATCTCTTTCCTCCGGTGATAGGTCAGGTTCTAGGAATTTAAGTGGTTCCTCTAGGAGTTCTCTAACGCTCATTCGTGGGTTTAAAGCCCCGTATGGATCCTGGTAGATAATCTGTAACTTCTTTCTAAACGGCCTTAATTCTTTATGAGGTAAGGTTGCTAAGTCAACTTTTCCTCTCCAGATAATTTCTCCCTCATCAGGATCGAGCAGTCGAATCAAAAGTTTTCCAGTAGTTGTTTTCCCGCTTCCACTCTCTCCAGCAAGTCCAAAGATCTCCTTCTCCTTTATCTCAAATGATATGCCATCAACAGCTCTTACCCATAGTTTTGGTTTGCGCGTAAGAACGTCCCAGAACGTTCTACGAACCGGGAACCATTTTCTTAAATTTCTTACAGAGAGGAGGACTCCATTAGACATTACTATTCAACCCTCCATAATCACTTTCCATGCTTCTAAGGGCGATATATCTTTTAACTCATCTGCGAAGTGACACCTAACCAAGTGCCCATCTATCTCTGTTGGTTCGGGTACGCTTTCTTTACATACGTCCTTAGCGAATGGGCATCGAGGAGCGAATGGACATCCCGGTGGTGGGAATATAAGATTCGGAGGTGCTCCTGGAAGAGAAATTAGCCTTCTCTCCTTTGCCCTTTTTATCGTTGGTACAGATGCAATAAGCCCCTTAGTATAGGGATGCACAGGCTTCTTGAATACACCGAAAACATCTCCAACCTCTACGAGGTATCCAGCATACATAACAGCTACTCTATCAGCGATTTCTGCTATTACTGCCAAGTCATGCGTAATGTATATCATCGATAATCCATATCTCCTCTTTAACTTGCTCAAAAGATCCAGAATCTGAGCTTGGATAGTAACGTCTAGGGCCGTTGTAGGCTCGTCAGCAATTACAACGGAGGGATTAAGAGCCAAAGCCATAGCAATAACAACTCGCTGTTTCATTCCACCCGATAACTGATGAGGATAATCCTTAATTCTTGATGGGTCAAGACCCACTTGCAAGAATAGTTCTCGAACTATTTCATAGGCTTCTTCCCTAGTCACCCTCTCGTGTAACATTAGTACCTCTGCTACCTGGTCACCGACGGGGAAGACTGGGTTCAGTGCATTCATGGCTCCCTGGAAAATCATTGATATCTTTTTCCACCGTATAGCCCTTAGTAATGCCTCATCCATATTTACTATGTCCTCACCCTCTAGGTATATCTTCCCGTTAGCTATGTAGCCGTTCTTGGGTAGGAGTCTCATGAGTGATAGTCCCAAGGTTGATTTTCCGCACCCACTTTCTCCCACTAAGCCTAATGTTTCTCCTCTTTTTAGGGAAAAACTTACATTATTTACAGCCCTGACTTCGCCAAGTCTAGTAACATATCTCACAACAAGGTTTTCCACTCTCAATACTTCGTTCGCATTCATACCCCTACCTCCCTACCTATACCATAAAGCAATTATTTAACAAAAATTTTATTCAACTTCCTTACTTTCTTCCTTCCTCATACTTTCTTTAATCATCTTAAGTTTTCTCTCCTCCTCCGCCATCTTACTAAGCCGCCTCGCTGCCTCCTTATAGCCCCATAACCTTGCTGATACAACAAAAAGTGCTACCATGGCTGAAAAAGCGAGAAGGTATAGGTAAAGCGCAACATTATACCACTCAATCATTGAAAAGTAATATCCACCCGCGATTCCCAGGATAAAAAGGATTATTGGAAGAAGCAATCCCATTATATCGTACTCTGCTTTGTATTCTTTCTTCCCCTCAGTAATCAATTAGGCTCACCAGTCTAGTCAAGATAGACCAAGTGCGTTAGTAATCCAAACGTTGCTATTCCTATAGCAATTACAGTGAATGGCTCAACCCATAGGAAACCAGTCTCGAACTTAGCTAATGAGAGATGCAGAGGAAGGAGCGTCTTTAGCAGGAAGCCGAATAATGTCACCAGTGCAATTAGCCAGAGGAAACCTACTAATAATTTTATCCGTGAGACATAGGATATATATACGGGCAGTAGTTTGGATCTTCTAGCAAGCTCGTCTGGAGGTAAGTCGAATCTAATAAATTCCTCCGCACGCATCAGAATCCCTGGAGCCGTCTTTGTAGCCGCGAAGATCGTTAAGAAAACTACCAATACAAGCATTATCAGTGCTACAAGAGCATAGATATCAATAGTGATTGCTCTGGAAATGCTTTCACCAAATGTTGTTGTTACCTTCAAGAATAGGAAGAATACCCCAACCGTCCCAGTAGTACCTGATAACTTAACGAAACCAGCAATAGGGTATAGCATCATTACGAATGTCATAATGGCAGAATCGATCCTTAGCTTCCAGGCTGTTCTTAGCCTGTACTTTCTAGTCAGTAGAGGATAATGTACATTAAGTGTTAGGAGAATAGCCGATAGTAGAGCCCATAAGAGGAGCCCAGGAGCTACATAGTAGGAGTACTTGAGAGATACCCCTGCTTGTTTTAGTACGGCAAGTGCTGTATAAGCCTTAAAAATTGCAACTTTAAACTCTCCAACTGTGGAGTATTCTAAGATAAGATTTATCCCCCTCTCAGGAATAGTAATTGCTAATGCTGACGCCTGGCCTAGTGAAAACATGTTAACTAACAAGCCGTAAATGACGCCTCCCAGTACAGCGAGACTTGATCCTATAATACCCATTAAATCCTTCTTTTCAGAAAATATCCTTATTTTTAACACACCTCCGTCCGCTAACCCGCTCAGAATGGTTAGTAATGCACCAATGAAACTGACTATTCCTATAGCAAGCGGTAGTGGACTCAAGTAGTAATAGGCAATATTAAAGAGAATACTAGTCATCATTTGTTCTCCCACACCGTACTGGTAGTCCATCCTCCCAATGATTCTTAGACCACCGAAACCATTCCCAGTGAGTCTTAGGTCGCCATAAATAACCCCACTTCGGTAGCTAGGAGCTGTAGCTGTTAGTGAAACATTGATCCAAGGAAGAAGCAAGGTGCCCAGTAGTATTAATCCAATAACTACATTTAAGAATCCGACAAGAGTGATTTCCCGTCTCCTTATCTTAATTTTAGGTTCAACAATAATACTCATTTAACAACCCTCCTCTTCTTCCCGCTAAATACTCCTTTCCTCACAAGGATAGCAATTACTACAATAGCTACTATAACACCAGTCACGGCTAGTGTTAACCTATGCTTCGGAATAGCATTAGTATCCTTTAAACTAATCGATAAAACATACCTTGTACCATAGTAATACCAAGAAGCTCTCAGGTTGAGAACTACTCCAAGGGATTTATCAATAGTTACTATGAATTCCATAATGGCTCCTTCAACGTACTCAGCCTTGCCAGTATATAGCTCTGCATATATTACATATCTAACAGTTCCCATTATAATGTCCCAGCTCTCATACACGATCCCGGGAACCTCTGTTAGCCCCTGCTCCACAAAATTTCTGACCTCCTCGAGATTCTTAACATTGAAGAGAGTAAATACTGAAAGCGGCAAACCATTCAAACCATAGGCAGGGTACTCTGGATTGAACAGCACTAGATCTACTAATCCCGCCTTGGGAACCTCCTTGGACACAACTGTGACGTTTCTAACCCGCTCAACTTCTTTGCTAATATCGAATATTACGTGAGAAACATTGGCTGCTACCTTTATGTATTCACCACTATCCTCGTAGCTTAGAATTTCCATTTCCTCATCAATATCCCAAACTTTCGTACCAGTTATGATCAGTGAGCCCTTCCAGTGGAAATAATAGCCACTTCTAACTCCTAGTGTTTGAGCCTTAACACCAACAACTGTTGTTGAAATCATAATGCTAACTATTATAACGCCTAGTACTAACCTCTTGATAGTATTGTTCTGAGCACTTTTTAAATTCATTCCACGGCACCGCTAGGAGCTAAACTACTAACAAAGCACAAAAAAAGAATTTAAAATTTAAGTAAAGACAGCACCATAAGACACACCAGTCAAAGCTATCCGGAGTGATAACTATAAGAAGAGAGAGCTAAAACTCTGCAAAAATAGAGAAAAAGAACCAGAAATAAAGGAAAGAAAAGTTAAAGAGTTTAGGCAGCAGGTCTCCTGCGTAAGAGAACAGCCGCGACGATGATTACAACGGCGATTACAACAATACTGCCGATGATTAATTCATAGGGAATAGCAGGTCCTGTGACCTCCCTGTAACCGACTATCTTGACACAGTGCATGATTGTCCAGTAGGTAATTACTGGGATCTCCTGGGCCTTAACGATACCAGCCCACGCGCTAGCGTTGTAAGCACCCACCGTAATAGGCTCTACTGTGATGATAGCTGGTTGCTCCCAATATAGGATCTCCTGGGCCTTCCAAGCCCACTGCTTGGCCTCGGCCAGTGTTGGAGCGCTAAACATCTTGTCGACATACTCGTCATAGGTTTCGTTGAACCATCTATAGATCAAGACGTTGTAGACGTAGTCACTCGTCCAGATTCTTAGGATTGTTGGGATTCTACCCATTGACCATCCGAAGTATGTCAGCTGGAACTCTCCACTGAACCAATAATCGATTAATGATCTGAAGTCCATGAACTTGGGCTCAAGTTTAATACCGGCAGCCTCGATGCTCTCCTCTATAATCGTGTATATTTGCTCCAGGATGGGATCTTCTGTCAGGGCTAGCTCTAGAGTAATGTCTGAGTCAGGATCATTCGGATCCAGCTCATAGAATGTATCATTGTCAACGTCCTTTAGACCCAGCTCTTCTTCGAGAATTCTTCTAGCTTCTTCTGGGTTAGCATCATAATAGCTTGGGCCCGGTTCCTTACCTAGGTACTCTAAGCTCCAGTCATAGAAACCAGGCACTACTGGTAAGTCCACGGGAATTGTCCAGCCCATGTAAATTTCGTCGACTAATCTTCTCTTGTCAATAGCGAAGGCTAGAGCCCTTCTGAACTTAGCATTCTTTAGTAGTCCATTGGCGACTGTCTGGTTGCAGTTAACACCTACGTGACCGAATGATCTTACTAGACCAGTGTCTACCGTATAGCCTTTCTGGAGAAGCTCTGGTACCTTTCTTCCAAACCAGCTACCCTGGATCATATCAATTTCTCCATTAAGGAAGGCGCTGTATTCATCTTCAGGCTCGGTAATGACTTTGTACACTAGTCTCTTGATGTATGGACCGTGGAGATCTATATAGTCCTGGGTGATTGGTCTCCATTTGACTAACTCATTGCCATTCTCATCAATAGCTCTTAGGTAATAGTTGGGGTTCCTCTCTAGGATGAAGTATCCGGCTGTGGTAACGTCTTTACCGGGTTCCCACTCTTTTAGATAGAAGGGTCCATAACCAGTTAAAATTGGATCCTGTGGGCTTTTTGCTACGTAGGATCTTATGACATCAGCTGTTAGGTTCCAGTTGGGGAAGTAGTCATAATCGTCGTCGTCTACGACGCCCCATGAGTTCTCGTCCCCATATATGTGCTTGGGCCAAATCGGTGGCCAGAGAGCAGCCCATGCATAGATAATACCCGTGTGCCAAGTGTAGATCTTTACAGTTGTATCATCTACGATTGTACAGTTAATTACTTCCTCCGGGATGTCCGTCCAGTACATATCTGTTAAGCTCTGGTTGTAGTATAGCCAGTCTAAGAAATCATAGGTGAACTTGACGTCCTCTACGTCCAGTTTCTCACCATCCGTGTAGTAGACATTGTCCCTGATTTTAACAGTCCATACCCCTATAGAGCCCAATTCGCTATCGTTTACTACCTGGAATACCGGTCTCTCTGCAGCTAGTAGTGGCATATCATTTGCTATGTCTGTCCAATTGTATGGATGATATACTGTGAAGCTGTCCCATAGCCAGCCTAAGATGTCCCAGTCATAGGCGGTTGCAGTCATTATTGGGTTTAGGGACTCTACCCAGTAACCAAGTGCTATTCTTAGCTCACCGTTTACGTCGTAAATTATTTGTTGCTGGGCTTCAGCACTTGGTAAGTTAATATGGGTTGTAGCAGCAATTGTTGCTTGCAAGAAGAGGAGAACTAGCAAGGCACTAATAATTTTTGACTTCATATCTTTGCACCAAATTATACTTATTTAACAAGTTTGGGTGGAAGTCAATTATGTGTTAAACATTCTTGTCTTTTTAAATCTTTTTGAGAAATACCTATTTGCGAGACCATTGTTACATTTTATTCACTACTATTAAGAAAACAATTTCACTAAATCAACGCACTATAAAATATTTGAATAAAAAAGCATAAAAAATAATTATCGCTATTTTTTCCTTATTAAATTATTACACATGAAAAAATGTTTAGAAATAAATAAAATGAATAAGAATGCTTACTTTTTCCTCAATTTTAGAACCACTACTATCAAAGCAATTAAAACTACTCCGATGATTATGGCTACTATTATTGGTGATATTTCTATGCCTTTTTTAGCAACATAGAATAAATAGTCCTCCTCTAATTTGTTGAGGTTTAGATCCTTCGCCTCGATAGATAGTTGTATGCTGAATGATTTCTTAGAACTTAGGAGATCCGAAACTATAGATTCTGGCACAATGATTTTGAGAACAATTGTTGTTTTGTTTGTTTCTAAAACTTCGATAATTGTTTCTGTTATATTTGTATTTATTTTCACAAATTTTTTGTTATAAAGAATTCCATAGTCATCCTTTATTGCAATTACTATTGTTAGATTGCCCTTGCTGTAATATATTGTTGATTCGTTATCGTATTGCGGAATAATTTGTGGTGGATTATTCTCGCTTTTCTCGATGGTGATGAAGGATGCTCTGTGAATCGAGTATCCATTATCCAGAGTCCCTTTCACAAAGATGCTTGTGTCACCAGCTACTCTAGTTGTGTGAGAAGCTGTCCAGCTAGTATCTGTTGTTGTGAATTGGAGATCAACTTTTCCTATGTAATCTGTTATGTGTCCTTCTATACTGGCGAGTGTAGTGTTTACTTTGATACTTATTTCCTCACCCATTTTTACAGTTTCTGGAGATATTGTAAATGTCATTTCTTTCTGGCTTGTCACTAAATCTACGATATTAGTAACAAATTGTCTAACCTCCTTTGTAGAGACAGGGTATAAGCCTCCGAATGCCCAGTTATCGAAGAGGAAGTTTGTAGCAATTGCAAGTACGAAACCTCCCCTCTCTAAAGCACAGACAGCCGCAACAGGTGAGTTACGGTATTGAGCTATCGCCATTCCCGCTTCTTTGACTTTTAGCGCTACTCCGTAGAACGGAATTGCTGTGACGTCTCTTGTTAATAAGTGATCACCAATAGTCTCCGCTTTAACAGTTTCTCCAGGTGGTGTTAGCATATTTTGAGTAAATTCTACTCCAAAATTCTTAGACAATCTGCTCAATTCCGTCATATTGTTAGAGTCTGGCGTCATTCCAATTAGTATGAGATTTCCACCATTCTTTACATAAGTCACGAAGGCATCAATCTCCTCACTAGTAAACTTTGCTGTATGTATTCCTGTAACAAAGCCTGCCTTGTCAAACACTTCATAGTACGAAGCTGCGTCAGGCAAGAATACAACATCATATCTCGATAGTATCTCTAGAGTTAGATGTTGCCAGCTGAAATACCAATGTTCCACGGATATATTGTTTGACTCAAGCAAAAGGTAGAAATTCTTGTACTGCCCATATTTGAAGTCAACTGTCCAACTAGTATGTTTAAGGTCAAATAACCATCTCATCTTTGGTCTGACTAGATAGAACTCCATGGAGACATTGAAAGTATCCGCTTCTGTTGAGAAAATTATCCATCCCCTATAGTAACCTTCTGATGTATCTGAAAGAGTAGCGTTGAATTCCCAGAGAGTCGCTGGAGAGATGACATCTATTGTTGTCGGTGAGTAAAGGTTAATAACATCTGAGATATTACCTACGAGTTGAATTTGAACTGTTGTATTAACCGTTGCAATTATCGTGAAGTTAAATTCTAGTCTCATTCCCTGGAACAATTTCTTAGCATACGGGAAGAAGACATCTTCATTAGATTTACCAGTAGGAACTCTCATAGGCATTACAAATATTCTTTCGGGTATTGTACTTGTCGCACCTATTGTCGCTTCTAGGAAATCATAAGCAGCCTCCAAGTCCACAAAGCCAGCTCCAGCCCATAGTTCGTAATATTCAGTATCGCCATAAATTATCGGTCTAGCAGTTTTCATTAATACATACTTTATGATCGCTGGCCAGTACTTCTTATCAATACCCGCATTCTTCAAGTATTGAGCTATGAGCGCGGCAGCTCCAGCTATGTGAGGAGATGAGAAAGATGTTCCCTCTGCTGGATCTCCATAAGGAGGTGTTTCTCTAGACTTCGTGGATATTGGAGCGGCAACGCCCGTAGGAGCAGTTATATCTGGTTTAGCAGTCATTAATATTGTGGGTCCTATTGAGCTGTAACCTACTCTAATCATTGTCCCATTAATATCCGCAGCGGCTACACTAATCGCGTACGGAGAGAATGCTGGAGAACCTACACTCATCGTTCTGAACCCGTTATCGCCTTCGTTTCCAGCGGCTACAACTACAGTTGTTCCAGCCTCGACTGCTGCCTTTACAGCTAGGTTTACTGGATCAAAATAACTGGCTCCTCCTCCTAAGCTCATATTAATTACATCAGCTCCCTGGGAAACACACCATTCTATAGCAGCAATTATGCCAGCAAGAGTAGCATACGTTTCTGAGCCAGAGGGGAATACTTTAGCCGATATTATTAAAGCCTCTGGAGCCACTCCAGTCCCTAGGTTTGGATCTCCTTTACCCGCTCCCGCCGCTACTCCCGCTACACGTGTACCATGCCACACGCCAATGTATCCATCCGTGGGATCCGTATCATCAACGTCGTAGCCATATTCTTTTTTAACAAAGGATTCCATAGCTATTACTTTTCCTTCTAAGTCGGGGTGGTTAGGATCTACTCCAGTATCTATTATCCCTATCTTTATACTGGCTCCTTTATACCCGTTTGCCCAGAAAGTGTCTGCTCCTATAGCTTTACTACTCTCGAGCGTACTAGTTCTTATTCCCATTACTGGTTTCGTTGCAAGTAAGTGATATCTGCGGTTGTAAAAAATGCCTACAAGACCTGGTAAGTCGCTAATTCTACTTATCGCATCTTTACTTGTTTTCATGACTATTGCTGGAAACAGATTGTATTTGTGTAAAATATTTGCGTCATGTTCTCTGAGATATTGCAATGCGTCACGCATCGATTCCTTATTCTTGAGCCAAAGGATAACCGTAAATTCCTTCTCATCTGTTTCGTAGATCTGGGGATCTACTATGGGTTTCTTTGTGGCATTATCTGTTAATTTAGCTATAGAAGCTTTCACCGCTCCAGTATTCGGATGCGGAAGAAGGAGCATTACTAAAAAAATCGCAACAACTAGTGTTCTTAGGAATTTTTTATCCATTGATGAGCCCCCTAGCCCTAGCTCATTTTTTGATGGGTCAATATATCTCTAAACAATTCGAATTAAAAGTTTTATTTAGTGTAATGCTATTCTCTAGTTTCAAGATTTTAATAGGTGATGCGCATTAATTTTGAATACCTTTTCGCTGATAGTAATCGTCTCTTATTGGTGGATATTGACGAAGATTCTAGAAAGGAATTATTAGTTGTTTTCTCGTACATCATTACATGTTATAAGGGGCGCAAAAAGCTTTGGGAAGTACAGGTGGAGTCTGAGACTAAACCTAGAGAGCTTCCAAAAACAGAAGATGAGAAACTAATCGAGGAAAGTGCCAGTAGAATAGGGGACGTTATTTCTAAAATTCTGCCAGTTAGATACAAGGATAGACAATATATCGTGTCTACAAGCATGAATGGTGCCGTGTTCGTAATAGATGCTAAGAGTGGAGGAGTGGTAGAAAGGCAGGAGTTAGGAATCTATGTGGCGGATATGGTATCAGAAGATGTTAATAATGACGGGTCTGATGAGATCTATCTATTGACAGAGACTGGCGATCTCTACGAGCTTAGGAAACTGAAGAAATTAAAGAGATTATTCTCCCTAACTAGTGCTGAGGGGGAGGGCCTAGGAATAGGGGATGTTTTAGGAAGTGGTAAAAAAGAAGTCATCATAAGTACTAGTGATGGTCGGTTAATTATCCTGGATACTCGTGGAAAGAAAATTTATGAAGAGTTTGTATCTAGAGCTCCTATAAAATTCCTAAAGATAGCTGATATTAACAATGACGGCGTAGCAGAGATAGTATATGGAACAGATCATGGTGAAATAGCACTCTTCTTTGCCAAGAATAACGACTTCAAAACAATTCATAAGTTTGAAAACGAGATCGTAACTCTCTCAATTACCGATATCAACAATGATTCATCAGATGAGATCCTTGCCTGCGATTACTATGGAGAATCCCTTCTCTTTTACCCACAGAGTAATGAGAAAAAAATCATTAAGTCTTCAAGAAGCTTTGAGCGAGATATAGATAATGATAACCACGCCGAGACAATAGAGATTTACAGTAAAAGTATCGTAGTAAAGAAAAAGGAATCGACCATCAGAAAGTTTGATAGTCATAGGTGGATCTCCACGGCTACTCTTCTCGATATTAATGACGACGGAATGAAGGAAATACTAGTAGGTTCTTTTGATAAGTCAATCTGGGTCTACTCCATAAAAGAGAGAGATCCCATCTATCGAATACCATTTACCGGCGTTCCATTGTCAATAATTCCCGACGATTATGATGGTGATGGTAAAACTGAACTACTCGTCTTTACTACTGATGGAGTTGTAGAAGTAAAGCTTACTTAATTAGCTCAAAAATCTCTTCTCCTACCATCCTACCAAGCATACTTATTAGCCCACCTACAACCCCTGTTATAACTGAGAAGATCGGTAATATCAGTCCTGTCGAGAAAACCACGAATACTGTAGGGAATAAATATCTCGAGCCTAGAGGAAACATTATCAAACCAGTTATTACCGAAGGAACAAATAATGTGAAGAAACCCGTGTAAAACCAACTCTCATCATCACTGAATATTCCTGCAATAAACGGCGAAACTAGAATAGCGAGCAAACTAAGAATATCGTTTCTAGTCATTAGACCCCATATGTACAAGATGCAATATAAGGACAATCCAGAAGCAAGACCGAAAGTAAAGCCTACTCTCCTCCTTAATGCTGTTTTTATGATTTGTCGCATTCTAAAGCGCCCCAACAGCATTATCTGAGTTAATTATTTCTAGTCTTAAATATACTCAGAACAGAAAAACATTGCAAACTTTTCATGGGTGGTAAATTCTTCCGACGTTTCCTAAAAATAGGAAATAGGGAAAAAGAGGTATTTAAAATTAAAAGAGTGAATCTTAGTACTTAACTCTCGGATCTAGTAGAGCATATGAAATGTCTGCTATTATGTTAGCAACTATCGTGGATAAGGCGATGAAATAGAAAGTCATCTCTGCTAACGGATAATTGTCAGCAATTACTGCTTGAACAATTAACTGGCCTACTCCCGGAATGCTGAAGATCTGCTCCGTCAAAACAGCACCTGTCCATACACCAGCAATAGCCAAGATCACCGAAGTTACTACGGGGAGAATAGCATTTCTGAAGGCATGTTTATAAAGAACGGTTCTCTCATCCAATCCCTTAGCTCTAGCTGTGAGAATATAATCTTGGGTCATGACATCTACTAACGAGTTTCTCATCAAAATAGCCCAGCCACCAAAACCGCCGATTATTAGCGTAATTATCGGCAATGACAACATATACATACTATCAAGGAAGCTTAGGATCGGATCCCGAATAGGCGTAGTTGTAGAGTGTAATCCGACACCAGGCCATACCTTTAGGGCATTGATAAACACTATCTTGAAGAGAACTTGGAGCCAGAATACTGGAAGCGCGTAAAGCATCATTAAAATAGTCATCATTGTAACATCGAACCTGGATCCGGGGTTTGCTCCCATCTTTACTCCTAGCCAAATGCCAATTACAATAGATAAGAGTACTGCAGGAGTAAGAAGCATCAAGGTAACGGGTAATCTAGCTAGGAGAAGCCTAGTAACATCAACGTTTGGAACTGGTTGTCCTATTGATTTGCCAAATTTGAATTGAAGCATATTCGAATAATACTTAGCGAAGTGGTGTAACCACACACCTATTGGCGCATTAATCGAGGGCAAACCCCATTGTCTCTTATAAGCAACAATTGTCTGTATAGCCCTAATGGATTCTCTTCCAGTCGGATTATTCATCATTTGGGAAATTCCATAAAGTGTTCCAGGATCGATTCCTATTATAAATACGGGAAGCCTAAAGATGAACCAATTAGCTGCTATAACTACCAAAAGTGTTATGAGTCCCGTAAAGACTCGCCTGATCGCATATTCCTTTAAGCCCATACTCTACACCTCTTTACCAATATCATTATTCAAAGGAAAGTAGTTAGTAAAAAATATTTCCCTAATCTAGTATCCACGGAGCCTTGGACTGTAAATTCTTGTCAAAGCCTCTGCTATCATATAGAAAGCCATTCCTAAGAGCATTAGGATTAGTCCTGGGAAGAAAACCCACCACCAAGCGATTCCTCCGAAAGCACCTGGGCTTACACCTCCAGCAGGTTCTCGAATACTACCAACAGATGCCTCGTTGAGAATCTTTCCAATTGAGTTCCA
>Ga0180301_10000048_pt1 | contig 76289 bp, 63 predicted proteins | sample GuaBasSediGuay16_FD_121797 | JGI IMG/M metagenome (GOLD analysis project Ga0180301, IMG submission 121797) | Subseafloor sediment microbial communities from Guaymas Basin, Gulf of California, Mexico - Guay16, Core 4569-2, 12-15 cm | ecosystem: Environmental > Aquatic > Marine > Hydrothermal...
AGTAGGTGATGATCTGTTCAGCGGCCTGATCGAGTGATGATTATCACCCTCGCTGATGAACTTCGTGCAGTTTTCTGAGTTAAATAAAGCCCTTTAAGACAATTATCTAGAGTAGGCTTTTCTAATGACTGTCAGTATTAAGCAATATTTTGGTAAGAAAGAGCTGAATATGGTGAGATTTATAGGTGGGTTACCCACATTTATATATGTGAGAATATGGAATTATTGTTAAAAATTGACTCTAGAGGTAGAATACTTATACCCGCTGACATTAGAAGGAAACTGAATTTAAGAAATGTTGTTAAAGTACGTGTTGAAGAGAAGCGATTAATTATTGAGGCTGTAGAAGACCCTATTGAGGCTCTAGCAGAGACTGTTATTAAGGGCTCAACTGATATAGAGAAAGAAATGTCGAAGTACAGGAAAGTAGTAGAAAAAGAGGCTTTAGAAAAGGTTAGAGAAAGATGGTTATAATTGAAACCGATATTTTAGTAGCGCTTGCCTCTAAGACAGATAAACATCACAGTGAAGCAAAAAACATAGTAAGTAGACTTAAATCTATTAAGCTGTCGCCGTACGCCTTAATTGAGCTGGATTTACTAATTTCATCGAAACTAATAGTAGTAAAACTTCCTGATTTTTACGAGAGATTAAACGATCTGCTTATGTACTATAATATCTCAGTGCTACCACAGCGAGCATTACATTTTACAAAAGCATGGAAGCTAAGACAGAAATATGGCCTTACATACTTTGATAGTCTTCATGCAGCAGCCGCTATTGAAGAAAATGATATCTTAGTCAGCTATGATAGAAAATATTCTGGTGTTAAAGAATTAAAATACATGTATCCAAGAGACTTCGAAATATACTAGATATTTATATAAATTATTAAAGTTTACGATAGTAGAGATATTTATAAAGAAGTATTATGAACTAATGGATTTATTCATCCCTTTGCTTCTTCGTAAAGCTTCTTCACTTCATCTGCAGTTAGTGCTCTACTATATATTCGTACATCGTCTACTGCTCCGTAGAAGTAGAGGAAATGTGGTGATTTCTTTTTGGCTGTTTTACCGTATCCTATTGCTAGTAGCTCTTTTGAAGGTATATCTGCTAAAAATAATCTCATCTTAGGGAACCCAAAGTTGTAGTGTCGATTAGTTAGCTCAACTTCATTCAAGTAAGCTGTGTTTCCGCGATAACTTACAACTACTACGAGATGATACCATTTGCCTGACTCTAAGTTGACCCGGCTGTCGAAACAGAGTACGGGTTTACCGTTTATAACCCAAGTGACATAGAGCTTTTTATTGCCGGGTTTCGCGTGTCCTATTTCGATTATAAACATGTTATCTGTTTTTTCGCTTGATATGCCTAGATAGAATATGGGTAATATTTCTTGTTTGTTGAGAACATCTATGTACTTAAACCATAATGAAATACTTCCTTTCTTTAGTTTTCCTAATGTTTCTATTGTTTTCTTCGAGAATTTTATGTAGCCCTTTCCATTGAAATATACCGCGTTACCTATTACACCTTTAGCTACTTTTACTGACCCAACTACTGTTCCATGCAGTTCTCCAATAGAATCAAGTATTTTTCCGCCCACTATTTTGTCCAGAGTCCAGTGTGCTATTAATCCCTCTTCTAGAGTATACTCGTATTCTATTTTTTGTCTAAAATGAATATTTACTATAAATGCCATTAGTATCCCAAGAATAGCAAGAAGAGCTGCTGCAATGTATTTAACTACCTTCATCTATATTTACTTATGTCTGCAAGTACTTTTAAAGTTAATGACCACTAAGTCTATGCTCGTACTAAACTATCTTAGTTAAGTATACTCAATATGAAGAAAATTGTGTAGTCATTTATTTTCATGTAGTTAGATATTTTCGTGAGTGTAGTTAGCTATGATAGTAAGTCGTTTAAAATAGGTGGCAAGAGGAAATTCATTTTCAGCGGCGAAATACACTACTTTAGGACTCCTAGGGGCCTATGGTACGATAGGCTTCTTAAAGCAAAGAGAGCTCACTTGAATACTATTGCAAGCTATATTGCTTGGAACTGGCATGAAGAAGAGGAAGGAGTATTTAGATTTAATGGCGATAGAGATATTGAAACATATATTAATTTATGTAAAGAGCTAGGACTCTTCTTTATTGCTAGGCCAGGTCCCTATATTTGTAGTGAATGGGACAGCGGTGGTCATCCTAACTGGCTGTATGCTAAAACAAATATATTCAGAACCATTAGAGAGCCTTATCTGAGCTATGCTTTAAGGTGGTATGACGCAATACTGCCTATCATAAAGAGAACTCTGTGCAGTCGAGGCGGAGCTACAATAATGTTTCAGATAGAAAACGAGTACTTCTGGGGTAATGTTCCACTACACTTCGTGCTGTACGAGAAAGCTCGAGAGTATTTAGGCGAAGATGTTCCCATAGTTACTAACGAAAACAAATATGTTCACTCAACACCTATTATCGATACTATTGACAGCTACCCTGACCCATGGGTATTAAGTGAATTTGAGAGAAAAATAGAGGAAGTTAAGAGGAGCCAGAAAGATAAGCCGTTAATGTTCATGGAGCTTGAAGGAGGATGGTTTAGTATCTTCGGCAAGCCTTTACCTACGGAGAGAGGAAGCTTTCCTGCAGGATGGACAGAAATGCTTGTCAAAACTGCTATAGCCAGAGGTGTAAAAGCAATAAACTTCTACATGTTTCACGGCGGAACAAATCCAGAGTACTTTACCGCAAAGTACATTACTACTACATACGACTATGATGCAGCTATAAGCGAGTGGGGAGAACTTAAGCCAAGATACTATGCTATTAGGCGCCTCGGCTTATTCATTGAGTCTTTTGAAGATCTACTTACAGAAGCTGAAGAAAGTAAAGTCGAGATACTTGAAGGAGACGCCGATGTTTTCTGCAGAAAAAGCAGAGACACAGCTCTAGTATTTATACGAAATATTCGAGATGAAAGTACCTGCGTTAAAATCAGAGTAAGCGATATAGAGATCCCGCGGATCACAGTACCTCCAAAGTATATGAAAATAGTTCTCGTAAACTATGTTTTTCCTGAGACCTTGTTTAAATTGAAGTACTCTACTTTCGAGCCACTCCTAGTAACTAAAGTAGGTGATCGAATAGTAGCAGTTTTTTACGGTGATGAAAACGAAGAAAATGAAACAGTTTTAGAGAGTAAGACTCCTATTAAAGTCAAGTCAGTAAGCTCGGAGAAAATAAGCGTTAATGTAGAAGATAAAACACTAGTAATTAGACATATTCAAGGTAAGAAAGACTATTTAGTGGAACTTACCTCAGGTGGCAGAACTCTACTTCTAGTGTTTACTACAAAAGAGCGAGCAAGCAAAACATGGATATTTGAAAACAGTTTAGGCAAATTCATTGTTATATCAGATATCTACTTTATGAGAGAAGCAGAGGACAGCAAAGTAGTATTTGAAGACTATATTAGCTCTAAGAGAACAGCAACTATAATATCTCCTATAAAACTAGCAGACTTCAACGAAATATTAGAAAAAGTGTATAGCGTTGAAATAGAGTTTAACGCAGAAAAGCTTCCTTCACTCAAATTAAGTCCACTAAATGAAGTATTCTATGAAAATAAACCGCAGTTGAACGCTATGACTGAAATCGAGCCCTATACTCCTTTAGAAAAAGTAGGCTTTTATAAAAACGGGGTCTACGAGTACTTAATTTCGTTTAAACTTAAAGAAAAACCCATTAATAATACTCTGTACTTCAGTTTAGTAAACGACTATGCTGTAGTATTCTTAAACAATAAGAAAATAGGATGCGGCTATAGATGCTTTGAGCTAAAGGCAGAAAACTTGAAAAACAAAAACGAGCTATACATAGTCTTGGAGGCTACAGGACATAACAATGATGGCATGTTGCCGATTTTAAACGGAGTACTCAATGGAATATACTTGGGTAAAATCGATGAAAAAGAAGTTTCCTCGTGGAAGTACTATGAGATACCGTCGCTTAAAGAAGTATATGACAAAGGTATTGTTTCAAGAATAGATTATTCAATGCTCTTAAATAACCCACTAGATACCGAAGAATTTAATAAACTACTAAGATTGAAGAAAGCTCCCAAAGAAGTAAAAGAGTTCAGTGGTCCAGGCATATACGAGTACACCTTCAAGTTAACTGAAGAAGATCTTAGACACAACTATATTCTCGAGATACATGAAGGAAGAGGAGCTATACTAATATTCGTTAACGGAAGACACGCCGGATCATGGCTTTCATGGGATAGAGGAAAGAAGTATAGCTTCGATATCTCAAGATACCTAAGAAGCGGAGAAAACAAAATAGAGTTAATAGTTATCGAAGGTAAAGGTGTGAACAAAGTACTGCTTAAAGTATATCAGATTAAAATCGAGGGAACATGGCATATAATCGAGGGAACTCAAGGTATTAGAGAAAAGTGGTTCGAAGAAAAGCCTTCAACTGCAGTAAAGACTATTGAAAAGTGTTTCTGGAAATACTGGACCCTTCAAACAGATATTCCTCAGAAAATACTAGCTCCCCTCAAAATAACTATAGACAGCAACTGCAGATGCCTCATATACTTTAACTCAAAGCTAGTAGGAAGATATGTTCCCGAAGGCCCTCAAAAAGACTTCTATGTACCAGAACCTCTAGTAAGGAAAGAAAACAAAATAGCTGTAATGTGTGTACCTACAGTAGAAAAACCTAAAGTAGAGATAAAAGCAGGATTCTACACAACTACTGTTTTAAAAGAAATTAAAATATTTCCTTAACAGTTTTCTTTAATTGAACAGCTAACGGTATCGCTATAGTACTTCCCACTATCACTTGCATTATATTAAATGGTACTTCAGCTAATGCTGCTGGACCAAAACCCAGCACATAGTATTCATAGAGAAAGTATCCTAGAACCATCTCTAGTCCAGCAATTCCTAAAGCCATTACTTTAATTGAAAGCTCATATTCTTTCTTATATATGAAATATATGAAAATTAAGGCAACGGCTACAGCAACTGCTATCCATAGGTAGGCCGCCACATAAAGCCCTAGCGTAGCTATACCAAATAAAGTGAGCTCAGCGTATGCGCTATAGTAGTATGTTCCTAAAGCAACTAAGCCTACTGGAATAATAAAACCTATTATAGTCAACTTTTTTTCAGAATATCTTTTCAGCTTGTAGTAAATATATCCCGCTAAAAATCCTTCAATAAACTTTATTACAAATGTAGCTGGAGCATAATGGTAGTAGCCTAACGCTATATCAGCTAGAGCAGATCCTAGTCCTCCAGCTACTCCACCTATAGTAGGACCGAAAAGCAAAGCAATAGTATATACCATAGATTCTCCTATGTTAAAGTAGCCTTTTGTTTCAGGGATGTATATTGAGATAGCAACAGTGCCTAGGAAAACTAAAGCTGCGCCGATCGCAGTAAAAACTATTTTCTTAGTACTTGTATTCTTCAATGCCACATTAGCGACTATGCTTAGGAAGTAATTTAACTTTGCGCTAGCTTCTCTACTATAGAGTAAAAGTACTTTGACTCAAAATGCTGTAACACTTAATCAGCACATTTAACTCATAGACTGCTTTAAGTATGGATTACCGACTTACGTTAAACTATTTGCTAACGAGTTCACTTGCAAAAGACTGTAACATTCAGTAAGGGTGACCTCCCTCACTTCCATCGGTTTTCGGTAGACTCATCACCTTCAGCTACAATTGACTGCTCTCTGAAAATATGTTTTACTTACTTGGAGATAGTTTAAGAAAATAGAAAAACTTATATAGGTAAACCTATCTAGGTTTACTGGAGTTGATATGAGTAGACGATTTAGTTCACATGAAGCATGGCCTGCACCGTATAGTGGAGTTCCGGGGGCTCTCTTCGCCTTATCGATGATATTAATTATCGTAGCTTTTTTACTAAATATAACACGGAGCACTCTCAGTGCGTACACCCTATGCCTATTCTTAGCTAGTATAGTCTTCGCTTTACTTTCTGTAGGGAAAGAAGTACTAGCAGTGAAAGGAAGGTTAGTGCTTGTGTACGGCTACCCTGTAAGCATTTTCAAGTATTCTGTCACCAATATTACAGAAATATCTGCTTTAGATAATCTTAGTAGAGGAAAGATATTCAAGTACTTCAAGCTATACTTAGTTCCTTCAACTATGATGATGCATCTTCCAGTAATCTACGTGATTTTAACTGCTCCATCTATCCCAATAGAGTATTTGACTTTCTTTCTAGCACCAGTAGTTGCAGGACTTATTTTAACTGTTAGATGCATGCTTACTTACTTTGATTTCATGAAATTCATTAAGTACACGGGAAGCATTTTAGGAGCAATTTCTACAATACTATGTTTCCAAGTAGCATCAATCTACAATAAAGTCTTCGGCAGACCTATTACAAGCGACTTACGTACACTAGCCTTCTTGATGACAGGCATGCTATTAACGTTCGTATTCTATGCAATGGTACTTTACTTCTCGACTAGAGGACGCTTAATTGTTATAGAAGATAGCGCGGGAAGACACTACGCTATTGTAGCTGTTGACGAGAAAACTGCACAAGAGTTAGTTAATATTGTTGTGAAAGAGGTGATGGCATTTGATACTTAAGTTGCCTTCCCGTATGGAAGAAATACTAGTTAAGAAAGCTGAAAGTGGCCTAAAAGAAGTGGAAATAGCTAAGGAACTAGGTATATCAAAGCAGGCTGTAAGTAAGGCGCTTAAAGAAGCTAGAGCTAAACTTACTCAAATATTTCTTTCGCTTTCAGATATACTTAATTCAGATATTATTAAGATAAATGTTGAAAAAGGTTTTATGGTTCTTCGAAATAGAGAGACTGGTGAAAAGATATATGTTGTTTACATTCCAGGCCAAGGACCTCAAGTATTTTTAGGGAGAACAGAAGATATTGATGTAAATAGACAGTTCTATCGGAGAATCATTGATGCTGCTGTGAAGTGGGGTCTTCTCGACTCAAATACTATAGACGAAGATGAACTTCTTCTAATTAGAAAGATTATAGATAAAATGGAAGAATAACGCTAAATTTTGACTTAGTAAAATATAAATGCCTTTATTTTAGTACCTTTGCTTATAAAATAGATGTACGAGTACGTTTAAATTCTATTGGAGGCCATATTTTCAGTTTTACAAAGCATTCAATAATGTCTGGTAGCGGCAATCCTACTACGTTAAAATAGCATCCTCTAATTTCTTCGACTAGAGTTCCTCCAAGCCCTTGGATTGAATAAGCTCCAGCTTTTCCTACATACTCTTTTGTTGATAAATAATACTCAAGCTCTCTGTCGCTGAAATTTCTCATTTTAACTATTGTTCTTCTGTAGCCCGATAATACTTCGTCTTTGTATATGACCGCGTAGCCTGTTACAACTATATGTTCTCTTCCTCTTAAGTGATTTAATATTCTCCTCGCTTCATCTTCGTCTCTAGGCTTCCCGTAGACTACACCGTCTATGTAGATCAGCGTGTCTGCAGCTACTACAGGCATGTTTTTAGCGACTTCGTGTACTTTCCAAGCTTTCTTAAGAGCATTGTCTTCAACTACTTTCTTAACATAGTTTAACGAACCTCTTCTCACAATAATCTCTTCTATTACAGGAACTACAAGCAGTACTCGAAAACCGAGCATTCTAAGTAAATTTCTTCTAGCTTTAGACCTTGATGCAAGCACTATTGATCTCTTCTTTATTTCTGGTCTTTTTTGATCGCTCATTTACTCTCGATATAAGAGTTTTTTAACTTTTGTTAAATATCTAGCGGTTTTGACTACTCGCTGGTCCACTTCAACTATTTCTCCTCCCTCAATAACTAAATGTTTTACTGGAAGATTTCCGCCGAATATTTTATTTACTTCTTCTACCATAAAGTGAAGTTGTACGCAATGAGGTGACCCATCAACAGTCAATACTACTATTTCCTCTAAAGACAATCTAGCTACTATAGATGCTAGTTTAAATCCCACTATATTCATGTGTTCTGCTTCAAGACATACTGCTAGGCAAACTCTGTTCTCAGAGTACTTGCGAAATATTTCGGGGTACTCATCGTATACGCACTTACCGTAGATAAGCAGTCTTCGTTTTTCTCTAATCTCTTTAGCACATGCATTCACGTCTATTAATCTCCGTAACATAATCTGAGTAGCAATTTTACTCTAATTAGCGTTCCCTTTTAAGTAAATACACTAGAGCAACAAATATCACGACAATGAGCAATGCTATAGCTGTTCTTTCATTCAAGTACTTCCAGTGAAACTTTTTTACGTTAATTGTTATCGAGGATATTGCCGAAGAATAGTACTCGTTTCCTTTCCAAGTGAACTTAAGTGTCCATTTGCCTGCGTAAGGTACTTTTATTTTGAAGACAAAGGCTCCATTAGGCCCTGTTATCACCTGGTAGTCCAATATAGTTGTCTGAGGGCCCTCGACTGTAATTGATATTACTTGATAAGCTAAAGGTGGAGCTAAACGACCTGATATGGTTACTTCATCTCCCGCATAAACTTCCTCAGGATACTCCAAGATTATGCTAGATTTCTTCTTTTCTAGGAATACCTGAGTTACCGCATACGAGTCTTTCAAATATTCAGTGCCCTGAGCATATAAGCAGAGCCTAATTAATCCTCTTTCTTTAACCAGAATGCTCTTCTCGAAGAATCCTTTCCTGACATATGTTTCAGCGAGGCTTGTCGTGTTGCTAGGCCATAAGACTATTATTTTTAAAGTAGTGTTTACAGGCATTAATAAATGGCCTTTTACAATTATTTTATTATCTTCACAAATAATTTTATCTAAAATAATTTTATTTATTTTCGGTTTTATCAAATATACTTCGATAAACTGACTTAGCGAAACTTCTCCTCCTTTGTAGTAAGCAGTCATCAAGCTTACTTTCATCTTTTCATTAGCTAAAGTAGTTTCTTCTCCCTGACATCTAACTAAAGCTACATAGAATCCATTGGCGTAGAAGTAAGTATAGCCTATGTTACCTGGTGCTTGAGGCTCCAGAGGCACCCAGCCTAACTCAGGTACATAGACTTCACACCAAGCATGTTCTTCTTCTAGTCTTTTTGTAGAGTAAGTTAAGTGAGCGTATCCTGAAACTACTCTGCACGGTATGCCCACTGCTCTCGCAAACGCTGTAAAAAACATTGAATACTCATTGCAGTCGCCTTCTCTAGTCAAATGAGCTGTTAACGCGCTGGTCTCTTTTTCCATAGGCTTATACTTTATGTGATTTTTAACAAATTTGCTGAAAGACCCTAGTACTGAAAGCAAATTGTTTTTACCAGACAAATGTTCTACAGCTTTCCTTGCAATAAGCTCGTTATTGCATTCTATGTGAGTGCTTGGCATTAAGTATTTTTTAACATCAGCTGGCACTTCCTTAAGTTCACTTAGGCTTTTATTCAGATCTATGTGTCTTGCTCTTAGAGTAACGTCATATTCAACTATTATCTGAAGTTCTTTACGAGGTGGAATATGCAGATTTTCGAAGAGGGCATACTTATTTCCATAGCTATCTTCGAGAACTCTCTTGGTCTTAATGCTGAACACGGGTCTCCTTACTATTTGAAACGTTGAATTTGATATTATAGCTAAATATACTTTTGATATTTCTGTAGGTTTAAATGATATATTTTTAATACATGCTTTTTGCTTTAACTTAATATGAAGTATCTTAGGTGTAGCATTAATTACTACGAAATACAAATTTTCTGAATATTTCTTGTTCTCAATAAAGTCTTTAATAACTATTTTAACTTCGTATATACCATTTAAATAATACTCTTTTACAGGTAAGCTTAAGTAGTATTCAAGTGAGATACTGGCGAACTTTGTTTTATTCGAGTATGTTTTCATCAGACTATATAGAGTATAGTTAAGTGAATCAAGTATTTTTATTGTTTAAGAAAAATTGTAGAAATAGTAGCTCCCAGTATTTTTTAGGCTAGGTCTATAGCTCCAGTAAATGTATACATTTTTCCCGGGATAAAATACGAGAGCTGGCTCGATTTTACCTTCTCTCAATACACCTACTACTGCATTTAATTTATTTGGATAGCTTTCAACTTTTATGTAAACTAGATTAACTATTGTCAGGCTTAGCGCCAATAGAAGAAGCTTGCGATTATTTAACACATGTTTCACTACCTGCAGTTAAATATAAGTGTGTTTTATTAAGCAACAGGCTCTAGTGTTAAGTTACTTAAAAACAGTTTCTGGAATTCTTTCTCCATCGGAGCTTCGATTACCTTTATTTTTCTGAATACATCTTTGCAAAGTTTTCTAGCTTCACTTGAAGTTAAGTATAGTATTGCTCCTCCTAAAGACCCGTTGCCTATGAATTCTATTTGTGAAGGATCCGCTTTAGGAAGAAGACCTATTTCTATAGCGTTTACCGGATTTACGTGAAAACCGAAGCTTCCTGCAACATATATTTTCTCTACTTTGTCTGGTGATATACCAGCTTTCGATAATAATATTTTGTATCCCACTTTAAATGCGGTTATTGCTAGCTGCAGTTTTCTAATATCTTTCTGCGATAAGACTACGTTTTCCTCATAGTCTAAAACATATTCAAGTACGCCACTTTTTCTTCTAACACTACTATAGTTTTCGAGAAGTCTGCCTTTTCTATTTAATATTCCGTGTCTTATGAGTTCAGCAAGCAAGTCGATGTATCCCGATCCACATATTCCTTTGGGCTTTCCTCCTCCTATTACTACGTACTGTATGCCTCTTTTTGTAGAAAAGACTCTGTGCACAGCTCCATAAGTAGCAAGCATTCCTGAAGTTAACCCTACTCCTTCAAAAGAAGGTCCTGCTGGAACTGATGTAGAGTAGAGCTCATTGTTTTTCTTCAATACAATTTCTCCATTAGTGCCGATGTCTACTAGAATAGCTGTTTTATCTTCTAGCATTCCTGAAACTAGAATATCTCCTATGACATCGCCTCCAATATACCCTCCCACTACAGGGAGTGTTCTCACTATCGCCTCTTTATTAAGATTAAAGCCTAGTTCTCTGGCTTTTATAGTAAGCATGCCTGTGAAAGGTGGAGTAAAGGGCTTGAATCCCAAAGTATGTGGAGAGATACCCAAGAAAAGTAAAGTCATAGCAGTATTTCCTGCAACAACTACTTCGAATATTCTATCTCTTTTGTTTCCAGCAAGCTCGTCTATCAATTCTTCTATAGTATCGAGAGCCGCTTTACTAACTTCTCTCAGTTCTTTCTCGCCTTTAATTGCATAAGAAATTCTTGAGATAATGTTATTTCCGAAACTCAGCTGCTTATTATACGTCGAAGCTGTTTTCAGAAGCTTACAGTTACTCAAATCTACGAGACCAGCTACAACAGTAGTAGTTCCTAAGTCTACTGCAATACCATATACTTCACTCTCATTGATTAAGTCCAGTACTTCATGCGATTCTCTGTCAACAAGCACTGCAGCTTTCTTCTCTTTATAGAATATTTCCGGTAACTTAGATAGAGCGCAAAGCGATACTTTCTCAGCAGAAATATTTCTCTCTCCAAGCTCCTTAAGTAAGTAATCTAAACAAGATAAATCGCTTTTCATATATTTTACTTCAACAACTTCAGCTAAAGGACACCTATCGTACTTAACTCGAATTCTATAGTTTTCTAAAATATATTTACGCACTTTAGGAATTATTACCTCGATATCTCCTAGAACTCTCACTTGACAAGCCAGTCTCCAGCCTTCTTGAACAAGTCCTCCTAAAACCTTTTTCTCCGCATCAGTAGGCTCAGAAACATTTCCTTTAGCAACCAGTACTCTGCAGAGTCCGCATAAGCCTAGTCCTCCGCAAACTGCCTGCACTTGTATTCTATGTTTTCTTAAAACATTTAAAAGAACTTCATTTTCATTGCAGACTATGACTTTATCTATATTTTTTACATATATTTTAGGCATACTCCTCCCTCGCTGCTTTAACTAAAGCTTTAATGTTTTCTGGTCGCGAACGTAAGGGAATTTCACATCCAGCACTTAGTATATGTAGCTTTCTCTCTCCGTCTTCAATGCACTTTTTAGCTTCATTAAATACTTCATCCGGCGTAGAGTCTACGAAGAGCTTTGTATTGAGGTTTCCTAGCACGCATTTATCTACTAAAATATTCTTTGCCTCCTTTATGTTCACATAGTAGTCCAACTGTATGATATCAAATGGAAGTGACTTGAGATGAGGTATTATCTTGTTAGACCTTCCACATACATGCAGGGCTGAGTAGAGACCTTTTTTCTTGATGTAGTGTAGCAGGGTCTCTAGCGCTTTCCGCGAGTATTTCTCAAAGACTTCAGGCCTTACCAGCGATAAGCAAGGCTCGAGCACCATAACTAAGTCTACTCTACCTTCACTTGCTAGTAAGTCTACATAGCCTCTAGAGTACTCAGATAACTTTACTAAATATTCTTCCGTAAAAGTCGCCTCGCCTCTCATGACTTCTCTAAATACTCTGGTTAATCCTAATAGCTGACATAGTAAAGTAAAGGGTCCTAGAACATAGGCTCCTATGATTTTTGTCGACGATAACTCTCTAGATATTTTAGCTAGTGCGTCTACGAACACCTTAATTCTACCCTTTTCGCTGAAAATAGGCTCAGGTAATTCATGTAAGTGCTCAACTATTGCTGGAAGACCATTTTTAATACTTGCTTTTGCTCCTAATGCCTCAGCTTCAACTGTAGTGTCCATGTAGTGAAAAACCATGTCTACATCATAGAATTTAGCTGCCTTAATTTGAAGGCGCGCCATCAATTCAGAGTTTCTGTAGGCTTCTTCTACAGAAGCACCGTAAAGTACAGCTGAGTGCCCCCCTATTAATGGAGCCACGGGAACAGCTTCAAGGTTCTCGCCAACAACAGCTCTCTCTACTAGCTCTCGTCTATTCATTTTACCGCGTCTATAACTGCTCCCAACGAAATAAAATAATTACGCGAAATCGGCTTGAAAAAGGTAGTATTATTTATATTCAAGTCTTTTAGACTATGTGAGAAAGCTTCAAGGAATAGTTACGAAAATCGAGAGAACAAGCGAGTATAAAGACTATGATAGCGAAAAGTGGGAAAAATGCCACTTTACAGTGAAGCTAATTGGATTCAGCAAGCGTACACCTGACGAAAAACTGCCGGAAGACCTTAAAGGAGCTGAAGTACGCGTAGTTAGGTGGTGTTGCTACGACTGGCACTACAAAATAGGTGCTAGAGTAACACTCACGCCTGAAGAAACAGAGAGAGTTCTTCAAGGAGAAAAAGACCTCACTAAAAAGTGATGGCTATGAAAATACCCGTTCTCTTTACATTTGACTTAGACGGCGAGTCATCTTTCACTAGAAAAAGAGAAGACTATGTTCAAATAACAAGAGGACTATATGGAGTAAAAACTGGACTTAAGCGGGTCTTAAACATACTGAGCAAATACGGCATTAAGTCAACATTCTTTGTAGCAGCTTATGTTGCCGAAAAGCACTTCGATGAAGTAAAAGAAATAGCTAATAGTGGTCACGAGATCGCTTTGCATGGATATCTTCACGAAGACTTTTCTCAACTTATGCCTAGCGACGCAAATAAAGTACTCGAAAAAAGTATAGCTATTTTAAGTAAAATTCAGAACCCTATAGAAGGATTTAGAGCCCCTTACTGGAGAATACACAAATGGCTCCTTAAGCTACTTGTAGAAAAGAAAATAGTCTACGATAGCAGCCTGATGGACTCTGATGAAGCCTACATTGTCGATATCGAGGGGAAACCTCTCGTAGAAATACCTATATCCTATCAGCTAGACGACTGGGTTCTTTTCGAGGATCATCAATATCCACCTGACCTTGTATTAAGAACATGGATATACGACTTAGAGTGGAGCTTAGAAGAAAATGTATCATTTGTATTAACTATGCATCCCCAAGTCATAGGGAGAAGAAGTCGCTCAAGAGTACTTGAACAACTATTGAAACTAGCAAAGAAAATGGAAAAAGCCGCTATTATTACTTGTAGAGAGTACGCAGAACAGCTACTTAAGATCCGCAAGTAGACGCTTAACTGCATTCAATATTATTTTCTCCCATCCTTTCTTGGGAGGATACGGGTATTCTTTATAGTACTTAAAAGCATTTTCTATCTCATAGCCTCCTTCATCTATAGCCTTGTCTGTTGGAATATATCCTATGTCGCCGTTAGCATATCCCACTACAAGTGCTCTTTTTCTGCAGAGCTCCTTTACAGCAAGCCCTAGCTCAGAGAAAATTTCTCCAGACAGCCCTACAATAAATACGTCGCCTATTTCAAGAACCTGTATTTCTAGCTCATATTCTGACTTAACTTCTCCGCGCTTAACTAGCTCGATTGCCTCCATGGTCCATGATAAAAAGGCTTCTCTGGAATGTATTTCGACTGCTTCACGAACATCGGCTATTACCGGAATTTCTTTTCTCAATTTTCTTAATTCTTCTTCAAGTCTAGCTTTTTCACTAAGTAATTCATTTAAGCTAGGTAGTTCCTCAGTCTCGAGCTTAACTACAGTCTTAACGCATTTAATTTCTTCAAGTAGAGCTTCTCTTGAAGTTTCAAGAGCTCTTATGACTTCTCCTGCTAAGGCTCTCCCCATTCTCTCAGCGTACTTGTAGCCTCGTCCTCTCCATACAGGATCTATGTTTCCGCAAGCACCTGTCAAGAAGACTGTAGTAAGCTGTTTTCCGTAAACTCTGCTTAAAGTATCGTAGAGATAGCAAGGATAATCCGCGCTGACGAGCAAGTTTTCTTCTCCAAGACAAACAGGATGGCAAGCATAGTTTACTATAAGTCCTTGAAGAGCATTCTTCTTAAAGAGAGCTATAAGAGGTACCTCCGAGTCTACTGGGCTTCCCTTTCTTCTTCTATCGAAAGCCAGCTTTTCAGCAAAACCTTTAGCGAAAAACACTTCACCTTCAGAGAGATTACTTAACGCTTCTTCAATAACAGTAATAATTTTTCTTTCAACTAAATACACATATTTTTCATCGACTTTCTCGCCAGCCCTTCTCAGAGGAACGACGGCAGGCCCAGAGTGTGTATGTGTCGCAGCTATGATAATGTTTTCTGCAGGAACTCCGTATTTCTCAAAAATTCTTCTTTTTACATTCTCTACTACTTTTCTAGGAATGGCCCCTAAATCTGCTGAAATAACAATGGCAGTAGTTTCTCCATTTGAAAAGACTGCTGCCTTCACCTTTAAGGGATCATGTATACCTTCTGCTTCAAAAGTAATTCTGCCTGTATAGCCCCACAATTCAACGCCTTTAGGCGGAGTAATATCGGCTTCACTAACTCCTATTTTCCACACAAAATCGTAAACTACGAACCAAATATAATAGTTAAAGCTCTATTCCCAAGATCTCTTTAGCAGCCTTTTTTATTTCAGGAGAAATCGTAAAGGGCAAGGGATAATACAGATACTTGTAGTTTCTCTTACCTAGAATTTTCTTTCTCTCGACTAGTTTATGTGATATTAACTTGTATAGCGATTTCTGTATAGAAGACCTGCTGTAGTTTAGTTTCTCTGCTAGCTCCTTTACTGTAGCTCCCCTAAGCTCTGTTAAAGCTTTATATACTTTTATATCTAAGTCATTTAAATTATAAATACACTTGATTAATTGCAGTTTATCTATATCCCTTTTGTTTTTGTTTTCATCAGTAGGTATTGTCATACTTTTTTCTCCCATAGTTTTGTCAACTCATCTACAATCATTTCTTCATATACTTCTACTTTTCCATCTTTACGATGTACTTTAACGCCAGATCCTTCACTTACCTTGCCTATCATACGCACTTCAACACCTTCCCTCCTAATAGCGCTTATGACCGACTCAAACATTTCTTCTTTAACTGTTAATATTAGGCTTCCTGAGCTTATTAACTTAAGTGGGTCTATATTGAGTGCGTCGCATATAACTCTAGTTTCGCTTCTTACAGGTATTTTATCTTCATATGCTTCAATCATTACATTAGATGCTTTCGCTAGCTCTACTAGTCCTCCGAGAAAGCCTCCTTCAGTAGGGTCATGAGCCGCAGTGACTCCACCTGTCGAAATAGCGGCTAAAGCTTCCTTTACTACGCTCACTTCATCTATGAATGTTTTTGCTCGCTCAATAATTCTTATAGGCACAGCTTTTCCCCGCAAATCTTCCTCAAAGTCTTCTGCTATAATAGCAGTTCCTTCTAGCGCAACACTTTTAGTTGCTAATACAAGGTCTCCAGGCTTTGCTCCAGCTGCTGTCACAAAACGTTTCTTAGAAACTACTCCAGCAGCCGTCGTGATGACAATAGGCCTATCCAGTCTTGGAGTAACTTCAGTGTGTCCTCCAACAATACTTGCCTCTATTTCTTTGGCTGCTTGATCTATATCGCTTGTAATCTCATCTAGTACTTCTTCACCAGCACCTTCAGGTAACAGGATAACGGGTAGTAGCCATCTTGGCTTAGCTCCACACACAGCAACATCGTTGGCAGATATGTGTACAGAAAGCCATCCTATTCTCTTTCTAGCTTCAGTTATAGGATCACTGTGTACCACTAAAACTCTGGGACCTATATCTATTACAGCTGAGTCTAGTCCTATTCCAGGTCCGTAGAGAACTGCCTCGTCCTTAGCACCTAGCTTAGTAAAGACCTTTTCTTCGAGTATGTTGTATGGGACCTTGCCCAGCGCTAATGTCATTAAGACACCTATAGAACTGAGAGCCCTTTACTTAAAAATTTTATCGAGAACACTTTAAAGAAAGGTTTCAAAAAAGAGTTTGCCTAAGTTATATAGGGCGGCTTACCTGACTTAGACTGAGGCTGCTGTGGAGCAATAGCTGGTATTGGCACAGGAGGAGGTAATCCCAGCTCTCTCGATAGTAACATTACTTCAAAGAAAGCAAACTGCATAAGAGAGTTAATAATAAACGGCGGCACTCTCCTGTTTTTGATATCCTTTTCTATCTTTTTAAGCTCCGAAGAATCTCCTGATATAACTACTACACCCTTCACCGTGATATTGGCTACAGGAGGATTCGTCGCAAGAGACACTACGTAAGGAACCTCAAGCCCTTGCTTCTTTAAAATGACTTCCCCGCTAGGTAAAGTTACCTGAAGATGAACTTGAAGCTCTTTAGGTGTTTCTTCAACTAACTTTTCTCCATGAATATATGTAAGCCTTATTGAAACAGATACTTTCTGCGAACTCACCTAGTAAAGTGAAACAAAGCATTATTTAAATATAGTCTTCCCCATAATACACTAAATAGCGGAATGATGAGCGGCGAAAAAGCCGAGAGATGATGGTAAGTCGGTGCTCTGACCTCGACCAATAATACTAGTTACATTAGTAAATTTACTTAATGAAGTCTGTCAAACGAGGCTATTTCTTGAAGTCATATTTCTAGTAATAAGTTAAATTAGCTCTGCTGTAGCTATGTAAATGGTGTCGATTTGATACTTGGTGCTCCCGGAGAAAAACTTCTTCTACTAGGCAATGAAGCTATCGCAAGGGGCGCTATTGAAGCAGGTGTACACGTAGCAGCAGGGTACCCTGGCACACCTTCCACCGAAATTATCGATACTCTAGCTGGAGTAGCAGATAAAGTCGGCATGACCGTAGACTGGAGTACTAACGAAAAAGTAGCGCTAGAGACAGCTTACGCTGCATCAATGTGCAGACTGAGAGCTCTTGCTACAATGAAGCACGTAGGACTTAACGTAGCAGCCGATGTCTTTATGTCGATAGGCTACAGCGGAGTAAGAGGCGGTCTCGTAATAGTATCTGCAGACGACCCTGGCTGCCATAGTAGCCAAAATGAGCAAGACAACAGATACTACAGCTTAGCTTCATATATACCGTGCTTTGAGCCCTACTGCCCGCAGGAAGCTAAAGACCTTATAGTAGCTGCCTACGATTTCTCCGAAGAAAACGGTACAGCTATCCTCTTTAGAGTAACAACTAGAATCTGCCATACTAGAGGAGAAGTTGTTTTAGGTGAAATAAAGAAAATTGAAAGAAAAGCAGTGTTCGAGTACAATCCGTCGAAATGGGTCTTACTGCCAGCTAATTCTAGAAAACTTAGAGTAAAGATAATAGAAAGATTGAACAGGATAGAAGAAAAGTTAACTGAATTTAAGTTCAACAAGATAGAGGGAGAAGGTAAAGTAGGTATTATAACATCCGGCATAGGATACGCTTATGCAATTGACGCGTTAAGAGAACTCGATCTTTGCGGAAAAGTGAAAGTACTTAAACTCTCTACTCCTCATCCGCTTCCAACCAAGCTTCTAGAGAAATTTACTGATGGGTTAGAGAAAATTCTAGTGGTAGAGGAAGGCGACTTGTTCCTTCTGCGAAGAGTTAAAGAGAAACTCTACGACTTCGACCTCAGAATACCTATTTACGGAAAAGGTGACTTACTGCCTCTTGCAGGAGAATTAGATTTACTGACAGTAATGAGAGCTGTAGCTAAAATATGTGAGAAAACAGTACCTGAGCCAATCGAATCTATTAAACTTAAAGAAGAATTAGAGAAAGCTATTCCAGTACGCCCACCTACGCTTTGTCCAGGATGCCCTCACAGAGCTACTTACTATTCTCTTAAACAGGCTTTAAGAGAACTTGGCTTAAAGATTCCCTGCACAGGCGACATTGGATGCTACACTCTGGGATATAATCCGCCTTTCCAGCTACAAGACACTTCCACATGCATGGGCGCTAGCTTAGGTGAGGGAGCAGCTATAGCTAGATTTACAGACAAACCAGTTGTAGCTGTTATTGGAGACTCTACTTTCTATCACGCAGGAATACCTGGACTAATTAACGCAGTTTACACTAGCGCACCGCTCCTCGTAGTAGTTATGGACAATAGTGTAACCGCTATGACAGGACACCAGCCCCATCCAGGCACAGGTATTACTGCTACAGGCAAGCCCGCTAAAATAATTAAAATCGAAGACATCGCGAAAGCCTGTGGAGTAGAGTTCGTTAAAGTAGTCGATCCCTACAATGTAGGAGAAACAAAGCAAGCGATCAAAGATGCTCTCGAGTACGTTCGGCGCGAGAAAAAGCCTGCAGTTGTTGTTGCGAGAAGGCTTTGTGCTCTTGTAGCAGCTAGAAAAGGTCTTAGAGGAACTCCACCTACTGTAGAAGACTGCCGCGGATGTATGGTCTGCATAAATACTTTCGCTTGTCCAGCGCTCATAGTCGAGGAAGGAAAAGTTAAGATAGATGAAGGTTTGTGTTTCGGCTGTATGGTATGTACACAAATATGTCCTTTTGGAACAATTAAGGTGAGAAAATGAGCACTATTATTATTGCAGGTGTAGGTGGTCAAGGTATTCTCACTTTAGCCAAAATCATAGGGGACGCTTTAGTAAAGAAAGGCCTTCGAGTAAGAGTTGCCGAAGTACATGGTATGGCTCAGAGAGGAGGCAGTGTCGTTACTTACGTGAGATACGGTAATATCGACTGCCCTAGGCCCTCCTACGGCATGGCCGACGCAGTAATTTCGCTAGAAATGCTTGAGTGCTTAAGATCCCTCTACTTCCTTAAGAAGAACGGAACTATAGTAGTTAACGACTGGATATATCCACCCAATATTCCAGGAGTAAAAGTTCCTTCGAAAGACTACATTCTAAAGTATTTAGACAAAGTCTCTAAGAACATTTATGTAGTACCAGCTAACCAGATAGCTGATTCTCTAGGATCAAGACTCATAGCAAATACAGTTATACTAGGCGCCGTCGCTAGGCTAAAGGTATTTCCTTTAAGCAAAGAAGATCTCATAGAGTCTTTACGCCGAAATATTAAGAAAAAATACATAGACTTAAATTTACTAGCATTTGAAAAAGGATTTGAGTCAATATCTGTGTGAAATAAATAGTTTCATTAATCTTTATAAAAACACTAATATCATCTCAGTAGAAAATATTCTGTGGCAAGTAGTGAGCTCTTAGAGAAAATTGTTTACACTTCTTTTCGGAGAGCATGGGAAGAAGATAGAGGAGGCTTTCCTCCGCCAAGCAATATAGTCTACGTAACTGAAATCACTCAATGTCTGCGCAAAAGCTGGTATCAGCGTACTTTAGCTGAGCCGCCGAGTGATGAAAAAGTAGTACTAATGGTTATGGGTGACGGCGCACACTTCCTGCTTAAAGAAAGTTTTCCACTAGGTGCTGGAGAAGAACTTAAAGAAAAAGAATACGAAGGAGTAAAAATACGAGGAAGAGTTGATAGACTACTTGAAGACGCTATAATAGAGTTTAAGACAGTAGCCAAAATACCTCATAAACCTTATGACTCTCATGTAGCGCAGTCACAGCTATATATGTGGCTTTTCGATAAACCTAAAGCCTACATAGTCTACGTGAGTAGAAGTAATGGTAAAGTAAAAGTCTTCGAAGTAAATAGAAATGAAGAAGAAATAGAGAAACTCTTGAAGAGAGTAAAAATGTTTTCAGAAGCCTTATGTAAAGGATGTATTCCAGAGCCCGAAGAATCTAAGCTATGTAGTTACTGCGAATACTTAAATATATGTACCGCTAACAGAGAAGGTAATGTTAAAAATAATTCAAGTACCGAAAGTAGTTGAATGTAAAATCATTAGGCGTGAAACTCTCTTCACAGTACTGATTGAAGTAGAAAATAGGATATACAGGGCTCTTTTAAGAAATACCGGTAGATTAATCAACCTAATTAAAAGAAATTCTAAAGCAATTTGTATACCGAAATCTCATGGTAAGACAGAATATGTATTGCTCGGCGTCGAAATTAAAGGAAACTTATGCTCTATTCTCGACACAAATTACCACATGAAGGTATTTGAAACCTTAGCTAAGTCAGACATATTCCCTTGGATTAAAGACTGGTCTATAGAAAAAAGAAATCCTAGGGCATATGACTCTGTTCTAGATTACTTAATTAAATCAAGTGACAAAATAGGTTTTCTAGAAATTAAAAGCGCCGTACACTCCAGCGGCATTTATGCGATGTACCCTGATGCTCCTTCTCCTCGTGGAATAAGACATTTAAAAACTCTAATTAAGTTGAAAGAACTAGGTTACAGAAGTATCATTGTTTTTGTAGCATCATATCCAGGAGTAAAAGCATTTTCTCCGCATGCAGACATTTCTCCAGAGTACGCAAAGCTACTTAGAGAAGCCTTAAGTAGAGGTGTTGAAGCATACGCCTTTAATATAGTTATGAATAGTAAAGGAGAAGTATTTTTAGAAAAGCCTCACCTGCCTTTAAATCTGCCTCTATAGCGCCTCCTTCTAGCTAAAATCACTTTAATGTTCCTTCTGTTGCTGAAAACATATTTCATGATTCTGACATATTTTCTTGAAGGACAGTATACTCTTACCCGGTGACCGGGATGTGATTCAGCCCACTTCGCTATTAATTTAATTATACTCGGCTTAATTTTACTTAAGTAGAACACATCATACGATATTCCTTTAATAACTCTAGTTAAAAGAGGCCCTGGTCTTCTATGAAGTCTCAACGGCAGTTTACACATCGACAATATTGTATTTACTTCGTATACTGAAAGGTCTCCTGGAATAACTACTAGCTCTCCTTCAATTGTTTTGAGTTTTACTTTAACTTTGTCTTTCCTAATACTTAAAGTAATACATGCCACTTTACTGTCGTTTAGTATTGCTTCCCTAAGCGCGTCAGCTGAGCTAGAATTCTCTATAAAGTATTTATTTCCGCTTATTCTAGGAGATTTGCTCCTTTTTGTTGTAATTCGGAATTTTCTCTCAAGAAGTGATAAAGAATAAGGGTCAATAATCATATTCATAGTTTCAGCCTCATATTTTCAGACGAAATTATTGGATTGTATGCGTGTAGGTGCTTAGCCAAAGCTTCTTTTGATTCTCTGCTTCCGTGAATAAGGAGTATTCTTTTAGGCTTTACTAGTCTAGCAAATTGAAGTAGTCCTCTTTTGTCACTATGAAGTGATAGCGGCAATATACTTACTTCTGCTTTAACTTCTACTTTACTGCCACCCATCTCCAGTAATCGCTCTCCTCGCACTACATTGTATGCCAGTGTTCCTTCGGGAATATTTGTTGTAGCAAAAATTACGGCATTTTTCTCTGAAGGTGCTATTTTCTTAAAGTAAAAGAGACTCGTAATACCGCTTAAGTACTCTCCACTAGAAATTATTACGCATGGCTCATTTTCTTCAACTAATTTTTCTCTTGTAATAGAATCGACTTTCTTTACTGCCTTAGAAAGCACCCTAGCGTTTTTCACTCTAGTAAATTTTCTAAAAGTTATCAGTGTATCATAGAGTTTTGCTGCAAGACCGTCTATGTATACTTCTAAATTCCAGGGAATTAACCCCTCTTTTTTGCATTTATCTATCATAAGTGCTATTTCCCCCGGCTTGTTTATTGCACCTGTAACTATTAGTACTTTACCTTTTCTTTTTACAGTTTTATTTATTTTATTTGATAAAATCTTTAAAAGATCTTTAAAATTTACTACTTCCCTATTGCCGTAGCTAGACTCCATTATCATTAAATCGCATCTCTCGAATTCTTCGTAAAGCAAAGACCCAGCTATTTTGCTTTGAACACCGTAGTGGAGCATACTTTTTTCCCACTTAAAGTCGCTAGTTATCAGAATCGTTTTCTCTCCTCGTATAAGTACCATTGCTGAGCCGATTATATGTTCTGAGCTATAGAAGCTTACTGTAAAATCTCCTACATTAATTTCTTCAAAAAACTTCAGTGCTTTCATTCCTTTCCTAGTTTCTAGAACATCTTTTACGCTATAAGCTGAGTTTTCTCCAAGCACTTTAACACTATTAAGTAAGACTCTTTTTACTAAAGGTCTTGTAGGCTCTGTAGAATATATTGGTCCCGAGTATCCCCATTTAAGCAAGTAGGGGAGAGCCCCCACATGGTCTAAATGTGCATGAGTAATGAATACTGCTTCAATTCTATTGACTAGATTTTTTAACTCTACGGGAAACTTCTTTGGAACAATTTCGTCGTCTTCAAATACCTTCAAGCCAAAATCTACTAAAATAGCTCTTCCTCTATTATCTTCTACTAAAATAGATGTTGCTCCGGCCTCGCTCCCGCCTAGTACACTAACTCTCATTCCCACTATTCGATTTCACAATGAAAAATATGGTTTTCCACACGATTTTTCACGAGAATCCGATGAATAAAAGATTGTTAAGTTTCTGTGCTTTATTATCGAATATATGCTATTAATTAGCAGATTCTGAGAGAACTAGCTCTCATCCTATCATGTTCTTTCTCAATAAATGCAGAACTGAGAATTTAATGCCACAAGAAAAGATAGCTATATTGCTTTTATTACCTCATGTCAGAGGGAAAATACCTTATATTGCTTAAACTCTATGTAGTTCGTGCCTATATGTCCTATAGACACATCCAGATACGGTAGTCCTGAGATAAAAGAAATTTTTGAGGAAAAAACCAGGCTAAAATATTTACTGCGCGTGGAGCTAGCTTTAGTTAAAGCTTTAACTGATACAGGTTTTATTCCAGAAAATGTTCCCGGCAAGATCGAAGAGAACTTGAACAAAGTAAAGCTTAGCCGAGTGAAAGAAATAGAGAAAAAAATTGGGCACGAGCTAATGGCAGTTGTTGAAGCTTTATGTGAAGCATGCGGAGACTACGCAAAGTATATACACGTAGGTGCTACTAGCAACGATATACTCGACACCGCTACAAGTCTCCAGCTGAAAGATGCCTTGAATATTATCGAAAAGAAACTTGTAAAACTAATCACTCTTTTGCGCGACAAAGCAAAGAAGTACAGAGACCTAGTAATGGTCGGTAGAACTCACGGCCAGCATGCATCACCAGTAACTCTCGGTTTTAAGTTCGCTGTCTATGCATGTGAGATGGCTAGAAATCTCGAGAGACTCCAAGAGTCAAAGAAAAGAGTCCTTGTATGCAAATTAGGAGGCCCTGTAGGAACTATGGCTGCATACGGAGATAAAGGATTTTTAGTTGAGAAAAAGTTCTCAGAATACGTAGGTCTGCCTCCAGCTGAAATATACACACAAGTTCTTGACAGAGATAGGTACGCTGAGCTTATTTTGTGGTGTTCTCTACTAGCGTCCAGCCTAGATAAAATAGCCACTGAAATAAGAAATCTTCAGCGAACAGAAATAATGGAATTAGCAGAAGGATTTAAGTATGGAGTTCAAGTAGGTAGCAGCTCTATGCCACATAAAGCCAATCCAATTAAATCAGAAAAAGTATCAGGATTAGCTAAAGTGATGAGAGGACTTGTTGTACCAGCGTTAGAAAATATTCCTCTGTGGCATGAAAGAGACTTAACAAACTCATCTAGCGAGAGATTCACTATACCTCTTGCACTCATTATTTTGGATGAAATGCTTAGAACTATGATTGAAGTTATTGAAACTCTTGTAGTATTTCCAGAAAACATTAAAAGAAACCTGGAGCTAACTCAAGGCAGAGCTATGTCAGAGGCTATAGTCATGAAGTTATTTTCGAAAGGTGTCAGTAGAAGAGAAGCTTACTATCGAGTGAAAAAACTTGTAGAAAAATCATTACTAGAAAAGAAAAGTTTCAAAGAAGTGTTGATGACAGACAACTTTATAAGAAAATATCTATCGCCAAACGAAATTGAGGAGGCTTTAAAACCAGAGAACTTTCTCGGAGAATATTCAAGATTAATTGATAGAGCGTTGAATTATGCTAATAGAGTAATCGAGAAAAGTTCTTAACTATTTTTCCCTCAGATATTCGTATTCGTCTATTTTTGCTAAAATATCGCAGAATCTACTCATTATATTCCATCCTTTAATTAAGACACTGTTCAAAATCTCAGCCACTATCTTTAGGTCATTTACTATGACTATATCTCCGCGCTTCAGGGGTATGTCGACTCTATCTACTGCCCTCAGCTCAACAACTACTTCTTCTTCTAAAGAAATAACTCCTCCATGCTTAAATCCTACTCTCCTAGCCATTTTATTTAACCAGTTAGCTGATGAAATATCTCTACAAGCTACATGCACTATAGGCCCTTGGGCAGAAGCCCAAAGAATTCTTTTTGCCTCTTTTTGTAAAATTTGTCTAAGATATTCTTCTGCTACAAGGTCGTGAGTCTTAGCTAAAACATCTCCGTGGTCAAAGCCCCAAGGCGCATCTGAGTCGTAGAAAATTATTCTCCCACTACAGCTACTCGTCGTACTATAGTCTGGCAGCCTGTTTATATGGTTTACAAGTTCATCTATTTTTTCGTCAAAATATCCTATTCTTTTATCTCTCTCTATTCTCTTTAAGCGATTTCTTTTGCGTTTGAACCATTCTCTAGAACTTATCACTAGTATACTTAGAACTCAATAAGTTTAAATTCTACGCTTCTAAAAATATACGAGAGTATGAGTGAAAAGAAAAGCATTCCAAGATCTAAGATTATAGGCATGCAAGTGTATGACCCTGAAGCTTACTACGTAGGCACTGTAAAAGATGTAGGACTTGTGCCGGGAGAAACAGCTGAATTTACACTTATTATTCAGGCTAAAACAGGCGCCACAATAGAAGTTCCCTGGAAAACCGTTGAGAAAGTAGGAGACATAATTATTCTTAAAGAAAAAGTAGAAATACCGTCACCACCTACTCCGCCAGCTGCTCCTGTTGCACCAGCTCCCACACCCACGGTTGAGGGAAAAGGCAAAATATCGCTACCCTTCTTTAAGAAGAAAGAAGAGCGCATATGTCCTAAGTGCGGTAAACCAGCTACTTGGATAGAGCAGTACAAGCGCTGGTACTGCTATAACTGCAGAGAATATCTTCCACCGTAAAAAACAATTAATTCAAATTAAAAATTATTTATTTTTAATAATCTTTGTAGGGGAACTTAACTACTTCATTTTTCTTGCCTGAAGCATATATTGCTAGTATTACTTCAATAGAACGCTTGCCCTCGTATCCGTCTACATAGGGTTTTCTATCTTCTCTTACTGCCTGAGCAAAGTCTTTAATAAGTCTAGCATGATTCTCGGGTGGAACTAGCTCTGGCCGGGCCCAGGAGGCTAACTTACCTGTCTTTTCTTCCTCTATTTTGAGTTTCTTGCCTTCTGCTTCAGCAAACTTCACTGTTTCTCCTTCAATCAGTATAGCTCCTTCAGTGCCGTGAATTTCAAGTCTCGTCGGGAAGCCTGGATATGTTGCAGTGCTTCCTTCAATTACTCCTATAGCTCCGTTCTTGAATCTTATTACTGCTGCAGCAAGATCTTCTACTTCAATGTTATGTGCCACTGTGTCTATTTGAGCCCAGAGATAATCTGGCTCGCCTAGCATCCATACTAGAAGATCTATAGTGTGTATTGCTTGGTTTATTAAAGCTCCTCCTCCTTCAGTAGCCCATCTTCCTCTCCAGCGACTTTTATCATAGTATTCTTGAGTTCTATGCCACTTAACTACAGCTTCCCCTAATATTATCTTGCCGAGCTCTCCTGCATCTATCAATTTCTTCATTTTTCTGAACTTAGGGTCAAATCTACTCTGAAGAATTACTCCTAGCTTAACTCCCTTCTTTTCGGCTCTTCTTATCATTTCATCGGCTTCTCTAATGCTTATAGCCATAGGTTTATCTACAAGAACATGTAGCCCCTCGTCAATAGCATCTATGGCAATAGGGAAGTGCAGGTAGTGTGGAGTACATATTGCTACAGCCTCTATACCTGCCTTCCTAAACATTTCCTTGTAGTCTGAGTACCACTGTGAAATACCATGTTTTTCGGCAAAAGCTTTAGCTCTTTCAGGACGAGCGCTCGCTACGGCTATTAGCTCTACTACATTTTCTTCTTTTATTACGGAAACTGCCCTAGCAACAAAGTCTGCTCCTACACCGGCTCCAACGAGACCTAGTTTAAGAGGCTTCACAAAAATAATTCTTTTAGAAGAAATTTAAGCCTTTAGAGCTTAAATGCTAGCTCGGCGCGAAAATAATATAAGTTCAGACTTAAATCCCCGTCATTTTTGAAGAACCTCATGAACAGTATAATACACTTAAGGATTGCGAGTGCTAGAATTCTTAGAGAATACCGTGCAAGAGCATTTACGAGATTGAAAGAGCAAAATAGTGAGAGTTTCGGCAAAGATCTAGACAAAACTAGAAGCTAGTAGGAATAGAAAAGAATCTTTTTAAAAAAGTAATAAATAGTGAACTATACAGTAACACATATTTAACTTTAAGAAATAATTACATAATTTTAAAAGCATAGTATACTAATCAATAACAATAAAGTTTATCAGACCCTAGTAACCTCTTCATCAAGATCAGAGGGCTGCATATTCATCATTATTTTAACATTCATTCAATTAATTCTCTAGTTATATTTTCTTCATCCACTTCAATTACTGGTATATTCACGAAACGGGTATCTCTGTTTACTTCATTACCATACGATATTCTTCCTTCTAAAACATTGTAATGAATATATTTCTTGTTTATAGGCTTATCTAAGATAACATAGTATACTATAAGTTTTTGGCCAGCAGTACCATAGATATAGTAAACGTGTTTATTTTCTCCGTAAGTGCTGTGAAAAAGTAGTGGTCTTTGGCTTGTCACTATCAGTCTTACTAAGTCTTCGAGCGACTTGAACTTCATGTAGGTTATGTTTTTACTCATACTGTCATATATTTCAATTTACACTATTTATTTAAATTATTCTAATGACTCTCTGTAGCCAAATATTCTCTTTAACTCACTGGGAGAAACTTCTGTTACCTCTAGCTTAGCAAAAGACCTCTCTTCTTTCTTAGTTTTGCTCCTCTTGTCTTCTATGAGCAGTATTTTCTTCCCTGCTTTAGATGAAAGAATAGTCAAAATTACTCCAGCTAGACCCGAGTCGTAGCCTACTGCGATGTACTGCACTTCACTTAGTAAAATTCTTAAGTCTTCCTTTAGTTTAAATAACTCGCTTAGGGAAGATAATGAATAGACTCTAATAGCAGGTACTCGAATTTTTTCTTTTACAAGAATTTTCTTAGCATTTGATACTGTTTCTATGCGCTCAGGAGTAGTTAGAACTATTACTTCATACGGGTCATATTTTTTCACTATAGTGTATAGTACTGCAGGGTTTTCTCCTAGAGCCACGAGTATTCGTGTGGCTCTCGAACTCCACTCCAAGGCTATTTTACGTAGAAAAGATAGTGTTTCATGAACATAGTAGAGTCCCAGCTTACTGTGCTGGGTAACAGGCTTTGATGTAGCCTTAGCTCCGTAGACATTATCACTGATCTTATATAATATTAAAGTATTCTCAGTAAAACACGACTTATAGCTAATATCGCTTCCCTTGTAGTACTTGAATAATATTCTGTATTCTTCACCTATTTTTTCCACAGAAATTAAGTCTACTTTCTGCAAAAGACCTGTACTCAGTTCTCTGAACTTGCTTACTACATAGTTCACAAAGTCTTCTACTCTATTTGCTGGTATTCTTATTGGAAGTGTTTGTGTCAATCCTCTTTCAATGAAATCTTTCTGTTCTTCTAGTTTCCAACGTCTTTCAAGACTAGGAGTAACCATGACCGACGCTTTTAGCGCCGGAGGAAGAGACGCAGTAATCGATACTAGCGTTGCTGCAACTACTGTAAACAATAGTTCTACTGGAGATAACTTAAAGTCTACTGGAACAAGTACTTCCGCTAAACTAAATGCTTTAAATGCAATAAATCCTGCAAACATTCCGAGAGCAGATCCCACAAAACCCAAGACTGCTCCTTCGAGCGAAAAGAGATAAGCTATATTCGATGGATTTAGACCTAAGGATGCTAGTATACTTATTTCTCTTTTTCTTTCATATACATTCTCCATTATTGAAACAAATACTGTTAGAAGAGCAATCACTATCGGAATAATAAGAGACTCTCCCTTAACTACAATAACTGTAGATACAGTATAGTACTTTACTTTTCCTCCCATGTTTATGAAAACCAACGAACCGGTTAAAATAGCGGCTTTTCTTGCGTAGTCTTCTGGATTTCCCAAAACTTTTACGTAGATTTTGTAGCGCGGCAGTTTAAGGCGTTCTCCTAGTAACTCGGAACAGATAATAGTGTATTTGGCAGGAATTACTTCAAGTCTCCATGACCCTTCTTCCCGAGTTATCATTACTGGCAATATCTTTCCTCCATCAAGGTCTCTTATTTCACTAAGTTTATCTTCATCAAATATTCCTACAACAGTGGCCTCAATACCATTAATAGATACTTTATCTCCGCACTTTGCTCCAAGGGCACTCGCCATTGTTTGACTTAAGAGAACTTCACTTTCCTGACTTGGAATTTTACCCTCTATTACGGCTTCTTTTAGAGGGAGAAAATACTTTACTTCGGATGTAAAGCTTATAGCTCCTAGTGCATATACTTCTTTTTCGCCATAACTTATTTTAAACTCTTTAGAATAAGGCGAAGATTCACGTTTAATACAAATTATTTGAGGAGAATCTATATTCGAAATAGTTCTTACAAATACTATTGAAAGAGAATAATATGGAAATACACTTTCTTTAAGTTTTGTCACTAAGATACTTCCATTGTATGCTGAAGATACATAAGCTACTTCCTTTTCATAGAACCACTGAATAATAGTTAAAGTGTTTAAAGTATGTACAGCAAACGCTACAAGAGCTATAGTTAACAAAGTTAAGGTTAACCTCAATTTACGTCTCCTATTCTCCCTTAAAACTATTGATAGAGAAGCTGAAGTAGCAGCGGCGAAAGAAAATCCTTCTCTGATATAATGGTCAGGTATCTTTTCAGATAATATAAAGATTATCAGAGAGAATAGGTATATGAATAAAGGAGATATCGTAAGATAGGGATTTCCTTCAAGTAAAATAGGATATACTGCAAATATAATTAACAGTAATATAAAGTATATGCAAGAATATAATAATATTTTCTTGAACTTCTTGTCAGTTATAAATGAAGCCAAGAAGTATGAAAGAAAAACTAGAACTAATGATATAGTAGGAACAGTTAAAGTTGATCTAGTACTAAGAACATTAATTCTGTTTACTATATCGCCATATATTAGAAAAGCTTTCTTATAGGCGACAAGGGCTTCTTCCCAGTTTCCGCGTTTATAGAATTCTTCAGCTTTATTTTTAAGTTCAATCAGCTGTTCAAATAGTGTTTTACAGAACCCCACGTAAATACCTTTTCTTTCTAGTATACTCATTTGTTCTTTTAGCTTGGCTATAGAGTTATCTAAGAATATCTTGTTATATTTGCAGCTGACTTTCCCTAAATCTAATTCAATATAATCACCCCATTTTGCTTGAGTGGCATTTATACTTAATATAAAGTTATTCGTTTTTATTAATATGATTTCCCCGCTTACTGGAACTAGTACTGTTGAAGAGTTAAGTCCAAGATATCTTGCGTCGCTCTTATAGCCAAATCTCATATTATTTACTTCAAAGGAGATAGCTCCAATAGGAGAAATTTTTTCTATTTTTTCATATGGATTATATAGAGCTAAGTATTTTTTCATTACAATGAAGTATGCTTTCTTTAGTTTTATAGTAGTGTTCTTTAAGGCTATTATCTTTATTGGAAAATATGGTTTAGGAGATATTCTTGGGCCATAAATTAAACTGTTCTTGTTAACAATTATTTCACCTCTATTATTTGTCTTAACATATAACCATTTATTTCCGCTCTTCATCAAGAAAACTCCAACAACAGGGTTTTCTGAGTCCTCATCTATGAAAGTAATTTTAATAGTAGATGAGGAGGGATGAGCTATAAATTTTGAGAAGACTGGTAGTAGAACTAGCCAGACAATAATAACAATAGCGGCTTTATTTCTCATAATCTCTGCTAGAGTTTTTCTCAGCGGAGTAATAAATGTGTTCCATGTAGAGATCTTTAGAAGCCCTCTTGAAAAGAGTAGGAAAAAATATTTAGATGGCTAGTTAATGTGCGTGGGATTTAAATGGACGAAGATGTCTACGTCGTCAAAATGGATTCAAAAGGACGTATAGTAATTCCTAAAGATATCAGAGTAAAACTCGGCTTAAAAGCAGGATCTAAGATACAAGTATTTCTCAAAGAAGGCGAAATAGTGTTAAAGTATTTAAAGTGACTGCAAGCACATCTCTATTTTTTAAATCTTTTAAATACTTCTTTTCTTAACTCTCCACTAAGCCTTATTGCATATAAGTGAGGAGAATCAACGAGTATTTTTCTTGTGTACTTCATCCTCATTAACTTAGCTATTTTATCTAAGAGCTCATAAGGTATTTTGCCTTTCGGCTTTATTTTAACATAAAGCATCATTCTGCCATCTCTCTCAACTATACCTACTTTTGTGTAGAGAATATTAGTTACTCCTTCTTTTTTACATAAATCTACTATTTCTTTCCTAATATGTTGCTGCATTCTTGAGAGTACCTGCTGAGGTATTTCCACAGGCATTTTTATTTTAACAAATATTTATTTGTTTACTATACACAACACTAATTTTCTTTATGACTAGTAGCACTATACTGAGAAGAAGACTTCAGCATTAGTATCCAAGCACTAGTGAATAAAGTATAAAGCGAAACTGAGTGCAGACGACGCTATGTAGCTTAATGAGTAACCTAAAATTACTCCTACTGCAATAGCCCTACCTTCTCTCATATAAAGCCTTGGTCCTCCTAAAGCCAGAGTAGTTCTCTTGAGTATGTAAGCAAGCAGAGCTGAAAACCACATTCCGTAAAGCGATAACTCTGAAGTAGATAAAACTAGTCCTACAGGGCATATGGGGAAAGCGAGTATTTTAAGCCTTATCAGCGAGACTATAGATAAGAACAGCATACCGAGTACTAGACTTGTCCACCAATTTTCGCTGACCATTATTTTAGCGGCGTCCATTAAGAAGTCTGCTTCAGCTTTACCGTACTCGAAGACTATTGTCTTAAGGCCGGGTAAGCTCCCTATACTGTATTCATGTGCTGTTGAAATCATAGTATAGTACGCTGAGAAAAGCGAAACTGCCACCGACAATATAGTTAGCTTAGCTAGACTATTTCTAAGTACTCTGACTTCTCTAGGCCTATACCTTGGCGACGCTATTAGTCGATAGCTTTCAAGTAGAGCTACTCCCGGAGCCAGAATAGAGTAGGAGGCTTCGCCGAGAAGCAGTACTCCGAGAACATGTACTGGCACGAAAGCCTGCGACGTAGATAAACCTATGTATTCGCTCAAGTACTGTCCTAGTGCCGCGTTAAATGGTCTTGCAAGCATTACAGGTAATATAAAGCTCTCTCCTACAAGTGAAAGAATGCCTAAGTAAATGGCCATAGCAAGTATTGTAGAAAGTAGCGAGAACACAATAAGCCCTAGAGAAAATCTGTTTACAGCGGATAGTACTGAGAGTCCCGCTATAGCTAAAGCAATTAAAAGGAGAAATTTCCGTGTAGTTCTTTTAGCTAATAAGAATAGTTTTGCTATAGAGACTACTCCTAAGGAAATAAGTCCTCCGACTGTAATAGCTATATACGGCATGAACAATCCATATCGAAAGTTTTGCAAGACCCATATTCGTCGAGCTCCAAAGGGTAGTGTTAGTGGAGGGAGCAGATTCGAGTAAACAGCTAGTAGCGGGTACACAACATTAAAAATTATGTAAAAAATCCACCACGTTAGCAGAGTATCCAGTGGAAGCAAATAGCATGCAGCAATCCACAGCGGATTAATTGATAAAACTAAAACCGCGTTTTGCGCAATAAATACTCTGAGCTCTCTTACGGCCGCTAAATCTATGGTCATAGTATATCCATAGGCCTGAGGGAACGGAAACAGGGGGAACCATGGTACTGCTAGTCGAATTAAAGCCGGCAAGTTTATCAAAAATGACACTAGCGCAGAGTATAGGAAAATTCTTCTTATGAGTCCATCCCTCTTGAAAGAATCTCTAATTCCTCTGTATAATGTAATTGTAGGGAACGGCATTTCCTCTAAATCTACCAATACTGGTGCTAGAATACGGCCTGCCGAAATAGCTAGTAAGCATGCTAAGAAAGCTAACGAAAACCAGTAAAGAAGAGGTACAGTCCATACGCTCCAGTCAATAGACATAGGAGATGCCATGAGTTTAGCTAAGTACTTTCCGGGCGGTGCCCAGAAGTACGGCCTATATTCAGCTGTAAGCGATCTAAAGGGTTCTTGATAAGAAAGAAACATTGCTCTGCCGATAGATCCCGCTAGAAGCCATATTCCTCCAATAGAAGTAGACACATATATTGATATATAGACTAAAGCTACATCGAATTTGCTGGGCTTAAAGCCTAGCTCTAGCAAAAGATCAGAGAGAATAGCCAGAAGGAAGAACAGCAATATAGCTGATGAATTTAAGTATACAGGCAGCATTAATCCTAGTCCCGCACCTCTAATACATATCATTCTAACTGAAATAGAGGATAAAGTCGCTGAAATAAACACTACCAGTGCGTAATTCCTCAATATTCTTATCCTGTCTTGCTTTAATATGGCAGTACCCATACTCCCCTCTGGATAAAAGCTATTATTGAAGCAAATGAACTAACAGCTCCCCAGCCCGCAGTTAAACCTGAAGTCACGCTTCCTACATATTCTTGCCACTTATCTTTATATATTCTCGACATTAGCTGGCTACTGACTAGAGATCCTATGAATGTTGTTAGAGCAGCTGAAGGAGCTAGCGATAGACCTGCTACTAGTGAGAAGAAAAGGGCTTCCTTTTTGAAGATATATGCTGTAATATAGCCTATGCCTCCTATAATTACTCCCAGTAGTATTATATGCGGCTTAATGATCTCGCCGTGACTCATCCACGAGATGTTTAAGAGGAAATTATAGGCCGATATCTGCCAGTTATATGCTGTAGCAGGGTAGCTCCATGATGGAATAGGATGTATATACCACAGGATTGTAGTAAAAATAAAGCTGAGAGCTATGCCCATAATTACTGCTAACACTGTGTACTTGATGTAGTCTCCTGGCTTTACTCCACAGAGTACAGAAGTCTTCATGTTAGCAGTATATCCTGCTCCTCCTGGATCAAGGTATAGCGGATAAATCCACACGTCAAGACCCTTATACTTCGACGCTATTATGAGTCCTTCTTTGACATAAGGTATGTTAAAGCTGTAGACTGAGGCACCTATAGAGCTAGCTGATACTAGTGTAGAGACTAGTGGCCATAGTAGCATGAAACATGCCACTAAATACACGGGAAACTCCGGTAAAGCTAACACTAGTAGCATGATATTTAAGAAAGAAAGAGCTATAAACAGTAAAAGAGCTCTTGAAGCATACCCTCCCTTACCTTTAGTTACTTGAGCTATAGTAGAGAACACTTCTTTGACAACTTCTCTCTTCAAAATAAGCGGTATTAGTGCAGCAGAGAGAGCCACACCTATGTTGAAGCTTGTCCAGAAATTGAACGACGACCATCTAATACAGTAGGAAATATTTGACCCAGGCATCCATCTGCCTATAGGGCTACTAGTCCAGTAGCCTGTCACTACGAGCAAATGATTCCCGATTACATATACTAAGAGAGAGCCTATGAGCAGGCATAAAGCTCTTTTAATAGGAATAACTAGACCTGAAGAGAATGTAAGCAGATTAAAGTCTATGCCTAAAGTAGCTCCGGGAAGAAAATGTTCTACCACTAGAGTCAAGTCGTAGGTAAATATTGGTAGCAGAGCAGGCACTTGGCGCATAGCAAGAATAGGTATTAGTGTAGTTAATGTTGCATAAAGTATACCTATAATGGCTGATATAGAGAAAAACTTGACTTTAACGGGGTCTTCTCCTACTACTGCTGAAAGACCATCAGCTACAGCTACTTGCATAGGAAAGTCAAGCTTCTCTTTGACTACCAGTAATTCATATCCTATATAACCTAAAGCAAGTCCCGATACAGTACTAATAAGAGATGTTGTAACAAAAATCGCTACTATAGGAGCAAAAGTAGGCTGAATGAAACTTCTTATATTCAAAGCTACTAATGGCTCTTGGGGAAACCACCATATAATTTTGGTGAAACTGAACTCTTTCGAGAAAGGGCTCCACACTATATAGCTGTAGTAGAGAATATTGTAGAATAGAAGAGCTTGACCAGTAATAACAGGCAATAGTACCTGTATTAAGAATGCTTCACTTCGAGTAAGCCTTTTCCCTAGCCAAAGAGCTATTTCTGAAACAGCTATTACTATAAGCCAAGCGTTTATTTGTGAAAATCCCGCTCCTATTAGATTCGAGTAAAGTATTAGAGGAATAATTATCGCTGAGAGAATAAAGAGAATAAGAAAAACTGCACTACTCCTCAAGCTTCTCACCCTCTTTTTCCCTCAACTTGTTTTCAATAAGCTCAACTATATCGGGTACAATACGTCTTTTAATTTTCTTAGCACCTAGGCCTTTGCCTGCTATCTCTAAGACTATATATGTTTCTCCATCTACTGTAATTGGCTTAAATACTATTTTATAGAAGAGGAAAAGTTCTCTAGGCAGTATTTGAACTAATAGAGCAAGATACTCGCCTGTTCTTTTTCTACGTTTAATCAAATACCCGTGTTCTTCTGTCAAAGCCTCTTTGACGACCTCTTCGATGAAATCAAGAGCTCTAGGTAAAGGCTCTTCTATTTTAATCCTATATTCGACTGGAACTGCCTCTATAGCAGCTTCTCTTAATTCTCTTACTTTCCTCGAGAAAGCCGTCGACAGTGAAACTGGAACAAAGCCTATAAGACAGCTAACTATAGGCGCCAAAGTTATGACACTAGGCTCACATAAACCAAGTTCAGCTAAAGCTAAGTGTACTACATAGCCTAGGATTCCTCCTATGAAGCTTGCTTGAAGAGCATCAGATGTAGTAAACTCCTTTTCTACCGATGCGACTATAAGAATAATTGACGAAAAGAAAAGTACAAGTATTAAGAAGAACCGATTTATTATCTTGAATCCGAGTGCATGATGAGCTGCGACAATATATCTTTCACCGTCTACTGACAAATAAACGTAGACTCCATCAAAGATATAAGCTAGACGACGTGCGTACTCTACTAAAAGCTTACTGTTGTTAAACGATATAGCTACACTATAAATATTGCCGTCCATTTCGCGGGCTAGTTCATCCGGCACTATAACTATGTACTTGGGAGCTGTATGTACCGGAATTTCCTCACTCCTAGGAATCATTATGTCTCTCGGAGTTATTAGCTCTCCGTCTAGGTCTTTAAATACACTCAACATGCTTTCATTAAATATCCCTACCACTTTCAGCCTAAGTCCATATAGTACAACTTCGTCTCCAACACTAATATTTAGTGTTTTAGCTAAGAAAGAGCTAACTATACACTCCTTCGCGAATTCACTACTAAACCAGCCTCCCTTGACTATAGCTTTTTTTATGTTCGATATCTTCACTTCCTCTAATCCCAGCCCTAAGAACGCTTTGAGAATAGTCATATTGCTTACTCGAACTTCACCATAGTGAGGATAAGCCCATACTCTCATAGAAGAGTACCCGCCGAGAGCTTTGACTTCGCTCCTGATTATATCGTATTCAGCCTCACATAGAACACTCCACGGAAAAGTCCTTATCATTATGCCGCTATAAGACCCTTTGGCCCCTAGCCTAGCTTCACTTATATGAGTTACATATGTAAGATTACCAGACATAAAGAAACTTACTGAAGTGGCAAGAGATAAGAGAAGTATTTCTGCAAAAACTCTGCGAGAAAATACTCTAGGAGGCTTTCTTTTAATCTTCATTATTTGAGAAAGAAAAGTCTTAAGTAGCGATATGACAACAACTATTATTACTAACAGAGCTCCAGCTGAAGGAACTATAAAGAGGCCTAAAGAGCATGCTCTTACAGACGGGTGACATAGCGAAATTACGAATAGCGATAAAGCAAAACAAGTAAATGCAACAGTATTAGACGACTTTCTAAACAAAAGCTTCAATCTCATAGAAGCTATGAAAAGCAGTACAACAATAACTATTAGTGCAAAACCTATGTCTCCTAACAGAAACTGGAAAGAATTATACGCATGGGCCTCCATAGCCCACGCTCTTAACATCGACGCATAGGCTACTCCATACTTTTTCTCTCTTAGAAGTCTTCTGCTTTCATTTATTAAGACTCCTGCTTCTTTGTGATAGTCTAGAACTCTATAGCTGTATACTCTGAGCGTCTTTATCCTATAGTCTAGTATTGTATAAAGAGTACTTGCTGCCACAAGAGGAAAGTTCTCTAACAAAATTTGCTTACCTTTCTCAATAGAGTAGCCCTTTCCTAAAGGATTCTCGGGAGAAGCATTATTTATTACTGCGACTACATCGAGTCCTCTTTTCATAACTACTTCTATTCTTGTGCCAGCTGGAAGAATAAGTACTTGAGAATACCAGTACCAGTATTGAGGCCCCCGGCTTATCAGCGCCGTATGATAAGTAGCATTAAGAACCGAGAAAGACAAATATCCTGGAATAAAGAACCTAGGATCATATGCATTAGTAATAACAAGTGAGCCACAGTCAGTTATTCTAATGTTTACTTCAGAAATAGTCTTATAGACACTAACACCGAAAAGCATGGGCAGTACAGGCCCTAATCCACCATACTCATTAGCTGCTTCAACAGTTCCTTCTTCATTTAGCCTAAATCCTAAAAGCCAGTAGTATCCACTGTATCTCACTCCCTTAATTATGAAAGTCCCATTAGAGTCTGTTAGCACTCCTATGTGATAAGGCCACATAGGTAAAGCCACTATAGCTGAAACTGGTTCAAACCACCCCTTTGTTCTATTGTACCTATACACTCTTCCCTTTATGTACGAAAATCCGTATCCTACACCTCTTGTAGTAGGGGTTGAGGAAGGCATTTTCTCTGAATCCTTTGTAAAACAATAGATGATAGAGAGAGCTATTTTAGCTTGTTTTTCCGCAAAATCTATGTCTGCATGCTCTAAAGTATCATATGGCGTGTATAGCCATGGTCTAAAGCTGTAAAATGTTCTTAAAGTGAAAGCAGGTATGCCTGTTAAAGCGAATACTTCGCTGTCTAAGAAACAGGGAATTGGCTCGTAAAAGAAGTACGTAAGCGACAATGTATCGTATACAAATACTTTTTCTCCAAGAGCCTCATCTATCGAATCCATGTATCTGATCATACGGTCTCTTACCCACCTATATCTAGCCTCATAGCCTGGAACAAAGGCCAACAAGTTATAAAACAAACCATAGTACTGTGCAGCTAGCTCTGAGCCTGTCCAATCTAAATCAAGCTCTACTACAAGCCTTATTCTAACTCCAAGTTCGTTAAAATGCACTGAAACATATTCTCTAGCCCCAGCCAAAGCCAAGCCATGAGCCCCAGTAATCAAAATTGCTATACTTCTCTTAGGCTTTAACTTAAGGAAGAGTCTAGCTAGTTCAAGTACAAGAGCTACGTTAAATGCTTCTGAAGCCCCCGGAGCTTTTGCTGGAACTGGAGAAAGAGAGTCTACATGAGCTACTATACACACAGCCTCCTTAGACAAAATTACATCTGTTCCCGGAATCATGGCCACAATATTTGTAGCAGTTACTTCACGCCACTCGACCTTAGAATATATTTTTACATGATACCCCTTTTCAGCGTACTCAATTAATTTTTCTCCCACTTCTTTATCAACATATAGTCTAGGAAAATATGCTGGCATATGAAAGACTTTGAGCCAGGCATCGAACCTCAAAGTAGACTTATTCTCTATGAAAACTACAGCTTTAGCACCCAAGGAAAAAGCATTCGTCCAGAACCATCTACAGTTGAAATCCAGTAAAACAATAGATCCCTCTAAATCTCTTCCGTTGAAATCAAGAAGCTTTCCTTTACCTCCGTAAACGATTCTCCCCTTGTAATCAATATTAGACGTCACAATCATGTTGGGCCAAAGCGCATGAGCCTCTAAAACTTCGCCTGTCTCAATAACCTTTATATATACTTTTTCTTCTATAGGAGAAGTTACAGAAAAATTCTCTAGAATATACCCTACGCCGATTTTCCTAAAGTATTCAGCTATAAATCTAATTGCCTTATAGTAGCCTGGATAACCTGGTACACGAGATCTATAGCTAGAGAGTACTTTAGTATAATTCCACACTCTATTGAAGTCTATTGAAGAAATAAAGCTTCTAAGATCAAAAGGATTTTCTTTGCCCAGTACTTCGGGCTGAAGAAATACTAGAAGTATCATCAGTAGCACTAGAGCTCTGTATAATTCCTTCATCTTAGACGTAGGGCTTTCTCTAAGCCACTAAATATAAAACTTATCTCTTCAGAATAGATGTAATTTTACGGCTCTACTTCAGTTCTGTAAATAATTAAGCTCTTAATCAGCCCGGAAACCTCAAGTCACCGCTCCTATCTGCAATGGCTCATCATCTAAGAGGATATTGCGCTCTACTCTGATATAGTTTTCGCATAGACTGGTCTTCAATTAAATGATGAAAATCTATTCCTCTATTATGAGAAAAATTTAAATATTTTACTTAAATAATAGCTCCCAAAAGGGTGTCGGCTGTGGGAAAATTTATAGATAAACTTGTTAACGCGCCCATAGCTCTCACCTTCGAAGACATAGTATTACTTCCTTCGAGAAGTAGTGTAGAGCCTCGAGAAGTAGACTTATCCACTAATATAACTGTAAATATTAAGGCACATATACCGATAGTTTCCTCTCCCATGGATACCGTTACCGAAGCAGAAATGGCAATAGCTTTAGCGAGGCTAGGCGGACTAGGCATAATTCATAGAAACTGTTCTAGAGAAAATCAAGTTGAATTAGTTAAAAAAGTTAAAGAAGCTCCTGTATTCCCTATAAAGTACGTTTACCTAGAAGCCACCTCTACTGTTGAGGAAGCATACAGAAAGCTTGTAGAGCTGAATACCGAAGTTCTACCTGTAGTCGACTCCAACGGTTTATTCCTAGGGTATTTTAAGTACAGCTGTATAAGAAAAGCTGAAAGCAAAGATCCTGTAGCTAAGTACGTTGTCAAAGATGACGTTCTCAGAAAGGAAGAAATACTCAGAGCAGACAAAATTCACTTGAAGAGCTTTCTAGCTATAGTAGACAGTAACGGAAGATACTGGGGAACACTAGATAACGGCCTTAACGGCGAAATAACGCCTTTAGTAGACGAAAAGGGAAGACTAATGGCCGGTGCAGCCATCTCTCCCTATGACTTGAAAAGAGCAAAAATGCTTGAAAAATGGGTAGATGTACTGGTAGTAGATGTAGCGCACTTCCATAACCTCAACTGCATTAAGGCTACTAAGAAACTTCTTCGTGAAATAAGCGTAGACATTGTCGTAGGCAATATTGGAACATATGAAGCATGCGAAGATATACTAACCATGCTTGAGAACGTAGCGGGGCTGAGAGTAGGAATAGCCAGCGGAAGCATATGCTCAACTGGAATAGCTACTGGTGTAGCTGCTCCAACACTCTTTGCAGTAGCTAACGTCAGAGATGCTCTTGAAGACTATGGGGTAGCGCATATACCGATAATAGCTGACGGTGGAATAAAGACACCGGGTGACGCAGCTAAAGCGCTTGCTGCAGGTGCCTCTGCTGTAATGCTGGGTCGAGCCCTCGCAGGTACAGATGAAGCCTGTAGTCCGCTAATACCGGTCGGCTCGCGTCTATACAAGCTTTACAGAGGAATGGGTAGTAAAAGTGCCTTAGCAAAAAGGTACTCTATGGATAGATATTCTTTGCCTTCAAAGAAAATAGCGGAAGGAGTAGAGGGATTAGTACCTTACAGAGGTTCTGTAGCGAGCGTCGTAGAAGAATTTAAAGGAGGTCTACAAGCCGCACTAGGGTATGTTGGAGCACGCAACATTAAGGAACTCTGGTTAAAAGCCAAGTTCGCTAAATTAACTCCAATAGGGCGTAGAGAAGTACTTCCACATGACATTTTAACTAGCCTATAACTATGCAGAATAACTGGAGACCTTACTTTACACACGACACAACTCTTGTAATTAACTTTGGAGGACAATACGCTCACCTGATAGCCCGTAGAGTAAGAGAACTCAAAGTATACTCTGAGATAATCCATTACGCTGACTTCTCTGAGGAAACTTTACGTGAAATAAAGCCTAAAGCAATAATACTTTCAGGAAGCCCACTGAGCCCTCCAGACATTGATCCCAGTAAACTGAAAGTAGTTCTCCGCGGAGAAATACCAGTTCTCGGGATATGCTATGGGCATCAGCTGTTAGCCTACATGCTTGGAGGAACTATAGCTAAAGGTCCTGGAGAATATGGAAAAACTTTAGTAAAAATTGTTAAAAGAAATGCTCTTTTCGAGAACTGGAATCAAGAAGAAGTAGTCTGGATGAGCCACCGAGACCAAGTCAAATCGCTACCCGAAGCACTTGAAATTTTAGCAGTTTCAGTAAATAATGTTATTGCAGCATTCAAAGTGAAAAACAAACCCATATATGGAGTTCAGTTTCATCCCGAAGTTTCTCATACACCTAAAGGTCTTCTCCTACTCAAAAATTTTCTCTACACTATAGCGAAGTGCAAAGCCTCCTGGAATCCTCAGCAAGTGATAGAAAAACTTGTGAGTGAAATTAAAGCAAAAGTAGGCAGTAAAGAAAAGGTTCTCTGTGCAGTTAGCGGAGGAGTAGATTCTACAGTAACAGCAGCATTAGTTCAAAGAGCTATAGGAGACAGACTAGTAGCAGTTTTTGTAGACCACGGACTGCTGAGAGAAGGAGAAGTAGAGATCACTCTTAATTTGCTAAAGAGGCTTAAAGTAAACTATATCTTCGTAAATGCAAAGGAAAGATTTCTCTTTAGACTGAAAGGCGTAAAAGATCCCGAAGAAAAGAGGAAAATTATAGGAGAAGAATTTGCTAAGATATTTAAGGAAATTGTCGAAAGAGATTCTTCCATTAAGTGGCTAGCTCAAGGCACAATTTACCCCGATGTAATTGAGAGCGGCAAAGTAAAGCACTCAGCCAGAATTAAAAGCCACCACAATGTAGCAGGTTTACCGAAATGGTTTAATTTAAAGCTTATAGAGCCTTTAAAATACTTCTATAAAGATGAAGTACGGCAAATAGCTAAAGCATTGGATCTGCCGGATTCTCTCATAAAGAAGCATCCTTTCCCCGGACCAGGACTCGCTGTCCGCATAATAGGTGAAGTAAATGAGAAAAAACTAGAAATTGTTAGAAAAGCCTCTAAAATAGTTGAAGAAGAGCTGAAGAAAAACGGAATCTATGATAAAGTGTGGCAAGCTTTCGCTGTAGTAGGAGAAGATAAATGGGTAGGAGTTAAAGGCGATAAGCGTGCTGAAGGATACATTGTCACAATAAGAATTGTAGAAAGCATAGACGGTATGACCGCAGATTATGCAAAACTACCTTATAGTATTCTCGAGAAAATAGCCAGCAGAATTTACAACGAAATAGATGATGTCACCATGGTAACTTACGCAATAACTCCTAAGCCTCCTTCAACTATTGAGCCCTGTTAACCATGACAATTATATATTTATAGCTAAATTCGAGTAATATCTGTAGCACATGGAGCTATCAGCTCCAATACTAAAAAAATATCGACTACCCAATATAGGGATACACTTTATCGATAGAGAAAAAGAAATCTCCAGTATACTGGCTCTAGAGGATTTCCAGACTCATGCTATAATAGGTCCCAGAGGCTGTGGAAAAACTAACTTGATGCACGTTATATCATATTTACTTAAAGAAAAAGGAGATACTCAAGTAACATACATAGGCTATATGAGAAGAGGACTCAACTTGTATACTCAAATATATTCAACAAACTCTGGAATATCTAAGGATATAGCTAAATGGTCCAAAAAATACTTCAGAGTAGTCGATAGATTTTCATATCCAGCTAAAGGCTTAGAACTACTGGGATTTATAGACCCCTATGCGCCTTTAAGAATATCAACTAAAATAAAGTTCATATTTAAGAAAAGACTTAAATTAAAGCACATAATTATTGTCGACGGCCTGGACGAAGTACTAAGTGACCAGAATACAATTAAGGTCGTCAATAAGCTTGGTCAGGAACTACGCGGCAAACTCTCTGAATCCATTAAGAAAGCGGGTGGCACTATAAAAATACTAGCCGTATTTTCAAGAAATATTTTAGGTTTACCAAAAATAGAACTAAATATTTTATGGAACTTCGATAAGAGCACTTATGAAAAGTTTCTGAGCGAAGTATCTTGCCCCCTTGACTTCAGCGAATTATGGACTTTATGTGGAGGAAACTTGGGGTTAACAGTAGAGCTCCTTAACTTAAAGTGGAATCTCGAAGCCTTTATCGAGCAGAATCTCGAGTATGTGAAGAGAGCTATAGAGAAGTATTCATTGAATAGAAGACGATCTTTAGCAGATATTTTGAGTGAAATGAAGGAAGCAGAAGAAGTAGATATTTTAGCTGAAAAAGATTTATGGAAAATACTTGAACAGCACTACTTTACTATAAGTATTCCTGAAGGAAGGAGACTTTCAGAAATAACTAAAGAGAAGTGGATTGGCGAAAAAGCTGCTTGGCAAGCTCCTATTTACATGTACTGCTTTAAGGCAATCCTTTCTAAAGGCGTCAAAGCCTCGACTGAGGATGTTGTGAAACTGTTTAAGTAGGAGGAAAGTATTTTAAACTGTGTTTAAAGTAGCGCTCGCTCAAATAGCTTCTGTAGAGAACAAAGAAGATAATTTAAATAAAATCTGCAAAATAATAGAAAATTATAGTAAACTATCTGATTTAATATTATTTCCAGAGTATTCTATGGCTTACTCAAAGCCTTTTAATAGAAAATTTGTAGAAAAAATAGCAGAGCCGCTCGATGGCCCGTTCTTGAGCAAAGTTAAAGAAACAGCCAAAGGAAAAGAGGTCTATGTAGCTGTAAATGTTCATGAAAAAAGAAATGATAAAATATTTAATTCTACAGTACTTATTAGCGATAAAGGTGAAATAAAGGCTATATATAGGAAAATACATCTTTTTGACGCATTTAAATACAGAGAATCTAAGGTCTTCTCTCCAGGAGAAGAAATAGTTATAGCTGATGTACGTGGAGCTCCTGTAGGTTTTGAAATATGCTACGATATTCGTTTCCCAGAATTAGCTAGAATTTTAGCACTTAAAGGAGCTAAAGTAATAGCAGTAAGTGCCGGATGGTACAGAGGTCTTCTCAAAGAAGAACAGTGGTTTACTTTACTCAAAGCGAGAGCTCATGAAAATGGAGTTTTTGTTGCTGCTTGCTGTCATGCAGGAGAAGATTTTATAGGAAGAAGTATTGCCGTAGACCCTCTAGGCTATGTTATAATAGATTTAGGTATAGGTGAAAAAGTAGCTGTAATAGACTTAGATTTAAATAGAGTAGAAGAAGTTAGGAAAATAGTTCCAGCAATTTATCAAAGAAAACTGGACGTTTACAGAAAATACGGTCTTACTTAATATAATATATTCCTAGCCCCGAATATTAAGTGTGAGTATGAAAAATAAGCTTGAAGGCTGGAGAATACATGGAGCAATTCCTCCGCAGTACCTTTTGTCTCAAAGAAAGTTCCTTAAAGTAGTTTTAGACCCTCCTTCCTTTGAGCCAGGGTCTTGGCGAGGCGCAGGAAACGTGGTAGTAGACTATGATTCACACGAATTTTGGATGACCACTAGACCTAGAAAAGTAGGCGTGAGAGGCTATGCTGTTGAAATATACAGGTCTACTAACGGCGAAGACTATAGTCTAGTAGCCTACATTAGTAAAGAAGAAGTATCCGAACTCTGCGGAATTAAAATAAATAGTATTGAGGGACAGCAGCTCCTCCGAGACCCTCTAACAGGAAAATATTACCTTTACTTAGCAATAGACGATGCTGAAAGAAAAGGCTGGTGCACTTTACTCTTAGCTGCAGACGACCCTAGAGGCCCTTGGACTTCTCTCGGAGTAGTTTTAGAGAGGGGAACCGAGTACGACTCCCTTGAAGCCAGAGACGCTACAATAAGTTTTGTTGACGGAAAGTACTTTGCCCTATATAAAGCTAATAACGGTAAGAAAGTAAATGTAGCTCTTGCTGTTAGTAGCGACGGAATACATTGGAGTAAGCTTGGTGTATTAAAAATAGACGGCGATTCTCAACCAGATTATCTTCTTCTTTACGGAAATATTTTCTCGACAGGACTAGGACCAATGTTTGTTGGTGTAGCAAGCCGTACTGTTATAAACGGTGCTGCTGTAGCAAAACACTTCGAATCCTATATTATAGACTACAGGTCATTGAACTTAGAGACAGTTTTCATAGGAGAATGGAAGCCTATGTCTCCTTTTGAGCGCAGAGACTATCCAATACACAGCTATGTAGACATAGTTTACGACCCATTTGAAGAAAGATACCTGATATACGTTGAATCAATAGATCCTACTTACAGCAAAGACCTTGGAGTGAACCTAGAAGTAGATAGAGTAATATTATATGAAGTATCTCTCTAGCTCTTTTTTCATATCGGAAATAAAGTCTTCGGGTTTTTTGCCGCACTTTACTTCAAGAACAATACATCTATTGTACATTCTCTCCTTTAAGACTTTAACAAATCTACGTAGGTCTAGTAGTCCTACATATGGCGGCAAGTGTTCATCCTTATTACCGTAGTTGCTATGAAGATGAATTTGAAAAACTATATCGTAGTTCTTTTGGTACTCGTCTACAGGATCCATGCCTACTATAAAGTAGTGACCTATATCGAGTGTAGCCTTTAAGTAATCTGAGCCTACTTTAGATATCACTTCTCTTATCTGACTCAGTGTGTGAATTAACCCTCTGCCCCAGCCGTTTTCTAAACATAAGTACACTCCAAGAGCTTCCGCGTAAGAAGAACATTCTCGAAGAGCATAAACAAGTCTATCGGTGCTCTGCTCATCGTATTTTCTTCCCGAATGAACTACAACTATATCTGAGTCTAGAGAATATGCTAAATCTATACTCGATTTAACTATTTCTATACTCTTTTTTAATTCTTGCAAATTAGGTAGAGTTAAGCTAGCTTGTTCAGGCGCATGTACTGTAAAAACTACATTAAGTTTTTTGAGCCCCTGTACGTTTACTGTCTTCAGCTCTTCGTAGCTTCTAATAAATATTTCTACTACATTGAAGTACTTTGCCGCAATTCTTGCAGCATCAATCAGTTTTCCTTCAATACCCCACGTAGATATTCCTAAATTCACTTGAACTACTTTCTCTCAGAGTCCTTAAATGTAGCGCTTACTTCCTAAGTTTTATTTACTTCTCAGAAGAATACTACATGTGAAAGAAGTAGTTTTTACAGAGAAGGCTCCTAAGCCAATAGGCCCTTACTCTCAGGCAATAAAAGCAGGACCATTTCTTTTCGGTGCAGGACAAATAGCAATTGACCCTGAAACAGGGAAACTTGTTGGAGAAAACATTAGAGAGCAGACAAGAAGAGTTCTAGAGAACATAAAGAGTATTCTTGAAGCAGCTGGCTATACTTTCGAAGATGTTGTAGCTACCTTTGTTTACTTGAAAGACTTAAAAGATTTTCCCGAGTTTAATGAAGAATATTCTAAGTTCTTTAAAGAAAAACCTCCAGCGAGAACCACTGTTGAAGTATCTAACTTACCTAAAGGCGCGTTAATTGAAATAAGCTTCATTGCCTACAAAGAAAGCTAAATATCGATAATCTTCACATCGAGCGTCTTTAAGTCAACAATAGCTACCGACGATATTCCCGTAAGTCCTCCGAAGACTTCCCCGGGGTTGAGTATAATTACTTTTTTTCCATTTTTCTCTAGTACCCTATAGTCTTTTTCATGAGTGTGTCCGTAGACAACTAAATCGTATTCACCTGTGTCAGCAATAGCGTCAACGAATATTCTCGTGAACTTTTTATTTCCACAGCCATGAAGGAGAACGATTTTTCTTCCACTGAGCTCCAGCTCTAGTGGCTGTCCATGTAACTCAAATCCGTAAGACATAGCTATTTTATACAAGACTGGTTTTTCGCAGTCGTTGTTCCCGAAAACTCCTATTAGCTTTACTCCAGCTTCTGAGAACTTCTTCAAAGTAAAGGGAGCTATATAGTCTCCAGCATGCAGTATTAGTTCAACTCCATGCTCTTTAAAAACTTCAACTGCTCTAGATACTTTACTTAAGTTATCGTGAGAATCAGATGCTACTCCTGTAATCATAGGTAAGTATTGTCTCAGAGTTTATTAAATCTTAATCGCTAACACTAATGTAATGCTGTTCGAGTACAGTAGAGTATATGTTTTCGACATAGACGGCGTGCTAGTAGATGTAAGAGATAAAATAAGAGCAGTTATGGAAGAGTTAGGTGTTTACGCAAAAGATCCTCGAGACCTTGATATCAAAACACGGTCTAAGTTTTGGAAGCTGTTTTTGTCAGAAGAGTACATTATATACGATAAGCCTAGACAGGTTGGAATAGACCTCCTTTTAGATAGAATAGAGAAGGGGCATGTAGCTATAGTTACCGGTAGACCAGCTAGTCTTAAGAGGGCTACTTTAAGAGAGCTGAAAGATTACGGCGTGCCTGTATCTAAAATATCCTTCTTTTTTAGAAGAAGAGAAGATTTTAGAAAAGATTATGAAGTAAAGTTTGAGATAATAAAGTCTCTCAAAAATGTTTTAGAAGTTCACGATGATTCTATTGAAGTATTAGAATATTTAGCTAGATTTCTTAAAAACACAAAACTCTATTTACATTTTGACGACAGCTTTACTCTTTTTACGAATAAATCTGCTAGTCTTAAAGAGCCCAGGGTATAGCAGTAGACTTGTGAGAGCAAAGCACGTTACCATAACCCAGTCACTTAGAGTTAAAGGCCATGTCTTGAAAATATAGCGTAGAAACGGCACATATATTACTGCTAGCTGGAGTATTAGCGATAAAATAACTGCTAGAACAAGGTACTTGTTTGCAAACAAAAGCTTGATATTCTTAAAGACATATTGAGTATCAGATCTACAGTTGAAGGAAAGTATTAACTCGAATAGAACAGCCTGAGTGAAAGCTATGCTCCTAGCTTCATCTAGATTTCTTCCAGTTATCAATGCTAGCCAGAACGGTGTAATCCACGCGAAGAGAGCTACTAAAACCGATACAGCTATGAATAGCTCCATGTCTTTGTACACAGGTTCATTAGGGTCGCGAGGAGGTCTTTTCATAATTCCTGGTTCAGGCGGATCTAAGCCAAGCGCAAGGGCTGGCAGACCATCCGTTAAGAGATTAATCCACAGTATTTGTATAGGTGTAAAAGGTATAGGCAGATCCATCGTAGAGCACGTGAAAACTACTAGTATTTCGTCCCAGTTAGCGGAGAGCAGTAGGCGGAGGAACTTCCTTATATTTTCGTAGATTCCTCTTCCTTCCTCTATTGCCGCGACTATTGTGACGAAATTGTCGTCTGCTAGCACTATGTCTGCTACTTCTCTAGTTACATCGGATCCTCTCTGCCCCATAGCTATTCCTATGTCTGCTAGCTTGACTGAAGGCGCGTCATTTACTCCGTCGCCAGTCATAGCTACTATGTGTCCCTTCTTTTTGAGAAGCTTCACTATTCTTAGCTTGTGTTCAGGCGATACTCTAGCGTATACACTGACTTTATCTACTATTTCGTAGAGCTCATCGTCGCTCATTTTATCTAAGTCTTCTCCTGTGAGAGCTAGAAAATCGTCTCCTTCTATTATTCCGACTTCTTTAGCTATAGCTACTGCCGTCGACTTGTGGTCTCCTGTAACCATTATTACCTTGATTCCAGCTTGCTTTGCTAGCACAACGGCTCTCTTTACTTCAGGTCTCGGCGGATCTATCATGCCGACTAAGCCTAAGAAAATCATGTGGGACTCTACTTCGTTTTTAGGCGTATTTTCGCTGAGCTCTCTATAGGCTATGGCGAGAACTCTGAGTGCGTTATTCGCTAGCTCTGATGCTTTCTTCAGTATTTTCTCTACATCGTCTTGAGTCATTTTCCTTATCTCGCCATTAACCATTATTCTGTCGCACAAAGAAAGCACTACTTCGGGTGCTCCTTTCATAAACGCCTCTTTCTTCCCGTCGACTAAGTGTATTGTAGTCATTCTTTTTCTTTCGGAATCAAAAGGTACTTCATCTACTCTAGGCCACTTTTTCTCAAGATTGCTCTTATCGAGGCCTGTTTTCGCGGCGAGAACTATTAGGGATCCTTCAGTAGGATCTCCTATTATTTTCCACTCGCCGTTTTCTTTAATGAGTTTTGAGTCGTTGCATAGAAGACATACTTCGAGAAGCTTTCGAAGAGTTCTACTCGACAGAGGATCTATCTGAGATCCCTTGTAGACAAACTTTCCTTCAGGAACATATCCTGCTCCCGTTACTTCGATTTCCTTGAAGTCAGCGTAGACTCTAACTACTGTCATCTCGTTTTTTGTTATTGTACCGGTTTTGTCTGTACAGATTACAGTAACACTGCCAAGTCCTTCTACTGCCGATAATCTCCTGACTATAGCGTTTCGCTTAGCCATTCTTTGGACACCCAAGGCTAAAGTTACCGTAACTACTGCGGGAAGACCTTCAGGAACAGCTGAAACAGCTAGGCTAACAGATGTCATAAATGCTTCAAAGGGGTCTGTTCCAAAGAAATACTCGTCGAGAAATACTATTACTGTCAAAATAGTGACAACAGCTACTAGGACTCTACCTAAGTGCTCCATTTTACGTTGCAGAGGAGTTACTTCTTTTTCCTCTTTTTGAACAGCTTCAGCTATTTTTCCAAAAACTGTCTTAGACCCTGTAGCTGTAACTACAGCTTTTCCCCTACCGTAGGTGACCAGTGTCCCCATGAAAACCATGTTTTTCATATCCGCTATCTGCAGGCTTTCTGCTTCAATTGGCTCAGAGGTCTTGTCTATTGGAACAGACTCACCTGTCAATATAGACTCGTCTACGCGCAGGTTCATCGCCTCGATTACTCTAGCGTCTGCGGGCACTCTATCTCCGGCTTTGAGAACTATTATGTCTCCGGGAACTATTTCGCGTGCAGGTATAATTTTCTCTATACCATTTCTAATAACAGTGGCTTTCGGCGCCGCTAGTTTTTTGAGCATTTCAACAGATTTCTCTGCACGATACTCTTGAATAAAGCCGAGAATAGTATTGATTATCACTATCGCCAGAATAGCGAATGCATCCTTTACTTCGCCTAAAAGAAACGATACTATAGTAGTTACTACTAAAAGCAAAACAAGTATGCTCTTAAACTGGTCAATGAATATGTCGAGAGGGCCCCTTTTCCTGCGCTCAGGAATTTCATTGAACCCGTATAGCTCTAGTCTTCTCTTAGCCTCCTCTTCGCTAAGGCCCTTCAAACAAGTGTTCAATTTTTCTAGTACATCTTCCACTGTAAGTTTAAACCATTTAATCGAAGACATTCCCCCTCTACCTATCTGAGAGAACTAATATGCGTTACGCTAATCATATCAAGTAAATATTAAATCAAAATAAAGAAAAGTGAAATGCTAAAATATTCTCTAAATATTTTAGTAGGGCGCTCCCCAAATGCTTCTGCCTATGAGCAGTATTGCTACTGAGAGACCTACTGCTAGTCCTGTACCACAGAACAGTCCAGCTATTATTACTGATCTCAGTACTTCCCAGCGCTCTTTACCTACTTTCTTCTCAATGTATCTCCCTACAAGTGCTCCAAGGAAGTAGTTTAGAGCGAATGGCGGGACCATGCCTGCGCCAGCTACGAAGCCTAAGTAGTTGAACGGCAGCTTGAATTTCTCTGCAATAGCGCTTACAACGAATATCAGTACTGTTGCTCCAAGTATCTGGTCAGGCTTGAATATCTGAAATGATCTCGAGACCCAGAGAGCGAAGTTTAGAGACTGCACTGGCCATGAAATAGCTGTCCACGGATACATTGCTGAAGGTATAGGAGCCATTGACCAGAATAAGCTCCAGAACACGAAGCTCGCGAAGATTATTATCGGTATGGCTATTACTGATGCCTTGTAGTAGTCAATAGGCTTTGTCTTAGTTAGCAGAGCTACTTTAATCCTGTGTGCTATTATACCAGCCGCTGTAGTTGTCTTACATGGAGCCATCCAGGGGTCTACGAAACCTGGAGGTGTTGTAGCCAGCAGAAGTGCTTCACGTATATAAGGGATACCTGTACCTATTCCTATTTCAGCAACCATTCTTCCTACTAGTATTGCCTGGAGGAATGGTACTACTGCCCATATGAAGACCCATACGTACCATATCTGCGGCACTAGCAGACAGTCTATCGCTATTCCTAAAACTATACCTGTGATCCACATCGCTAAAACGTACTTCAGTGAAAGGTATCCTTTGGCTCTAGAAACCTCTGTTAGTCTCCTTAAGCTTTCGAGAGCTTTACCCATGTACTTGAGCGATCTTGCGAAGATATACAGCGATGCGCCTAGCGAGAGTCCTATGAGCGGGCTAGCCCATATATTGTACATGCTTCTCTGCCATAGCCAGCTTATGCTTAGCCCTGGTGTCCACTCTCTCTGCCACTCAGCGAAAGCTGGTAGCGGTAGCTTTAGTGCCAGGAAGTTTCCTATAACGAAGGTTGTTAAGCTTCCGATGAAAATCCACATAGCGGCGTCGAATGGCACTACCCAGCCTACTACGAACATTGAAATGTCTGTAGCTAAGCCGAACATTGCTCCTGGCAGTACTTTCTCTATGAGGTACGTTAGGTCTATCCAGGGGTAGGGTATGAAGTATATCTTCGTCTTGAGAAATGTTTCAGTTATGCTGGGTATTCCGTACAGTATGAATTCGTAGATAAATCCAATAACTGCTGCTACCGAGAACCAAGTTATTTTCTCAGGTGTTCTCTCTGTTAGTGTCGTTATTGCCTGAGCGTCGATTGGAGCTACTGGGTATGGCAAGTTCTCTATTTCGATGAACAGCTGAATAAGTATGAATGATAACGCGAAGTCTATAAGCGTTCCTGCGGCAAAGCCTATTAGTGATACTGCTATAGGCATGGCCCACTCAAGAGCAATAAATGTTCTGAATACTGCTCCGTAGCTTGTCAGCGGTGGAGCAGCCCATGTAGGTATCTTGTCGGCCAGCCCGAATAGCTTAGTGTAGGGTGCTTCTCTCAAATACAGATTGTATATTAATCCGCCAAAGTAGGGCGCGTCGAATGCTACCATTTCGGCCATGAAGTATATAATGAAGGCTTCCTGGCTTGTGACATATCGGTAGGCGAATCGTCCTACCTCAGTAAATAGAAGTAGAGTTATGAAAACAGGTATGAATCTCACTACGTCGCTGACACCGGCTACTATCTGCAAGAAGATGACTACTGGAGTCATTACAACTGTTGCGTAGAGTATGGCGAAGAGCGATACTGGCGTTAGGCCGGGCTTAAATTCTTCTATTTCTTTTCCGCCGGCCTCGGCCATTCTCCTCACCTCAGAGTAGATAAAGCCTTCTCTATATACTTGCGCCTCTCCTCAGGCCTTAGGAGACGCCATGTCAAGAACTGCTTGCGTAGCTCGTCTATATAGCCTAGGTTGGAGTTGACCCAGTTTACGTAAGGTCCGCTCAGTCTCTTTAAGACTAATGTGGTCACGTACTTTCCTTCAGTCTTGCTTCTATATAGTACTAGTAGCGATTTCTGCCTAATGTTCAGCTCGTAGGGCGGCAGCCATATTATCGACTCTATTCCGGCTTTCTCCTGCTCCTTAAACATTCTGTGCTTCACTACAGTATATGCTCCTGCTCTCTCAATGGTGTGCTCTCTGTATATTTCTGAGAGGTAGTAGACTAGACCCAGTACTTCATTGAAGTCTAAGTAAGTGAATGGTAGTGGTATTTCCCACTCATCTCCTTTAGGCTTTGTCGGAGGCTTCCAGCGTCTCTCTAGGCTTGGTGTAACTAGCTTGGACACCTTATAGAATGGATAGAGTGAAGCCGATAGAACCATGATTATAACCATGCCTATCGAGAAGATCACGCTTGTTGAAGTGTAGTTTACTCCGACGTACTCTGGCAGAATGTGGTATGCCGCGAAGAATCTAGCGCCTATTAGTCCTAGAGCGTATCCTATCGATGCTCCTACGAGAGCATATACGACGTTTTCTGCGAAGAACATTCCTGAAACATGTATTGGCGATAGACCTAGAGCGCTGAGTATTCCTGCTTCTTTCATTCTCTCGTAAGTGTTTCCAAGGATTGTTGTCAGAATTACTAGGCCTCCAATGACTATTAGTGGAATAACCATCGAGAAGCCGCTTACTACTTGCACGTAGGCTTTAGCGTATACTTGTACCCTATCCGAGAGTCCTGCGTGGACTATTAGTCCGTCCATGCAGGAATACATCATTTCAGCCTTCTTTACTATCTCAGAGTCAGGTGCAGAGGTAACTACTGCTACTGAGGCTAGGTAGGATCCTGGCATGGCTTTAGCTATGCCTACAGGTATCAAGACAAGAGAGCTCCACTTTACTCTCACTTCAGGGTCGAATACCTGTAGTACTGTCAGCTCTTCTCTGAAAATTGGCTGGAGTGAGCAGTAGCCGTCTAAGTCTATTAAGCCTTCGCTTAAAGCTATATCGTCGAATATTCCTTTCACAATGAATCTTATACCGTTTAGCCAGACTGTGTCTCCAATGTGCAGTCCTAGTGCGCTGGCTACACTCTTGGGTACGATACACGCGTACTCGTAGTCGCTGTCAAACCAGCTTCCTCCGAGCCAAGCTTTCGTTAGTAGGAAGTCTCCTAGAGCATACTTTTCGTTGACTGATACTCCAACTATTGCTCTCAGATACATTGTCTGGTTTTTAGCGAAGAGCGAGAATGTACTTTGAGAAACTTCTCTCTGTCCTAGCTCGGGGTATACCCATACTCTCTCGCATACAATTGCGTTGGGGAATAGCTCTTTAGCTATGTAGATAACATTTTCTTCTATTGGAGTGAATCCTACTGACTCTATTAGAATACCTTTGTATAGTGGCTTTCCTGGACGGACGTTTCCTTTGAGTACGACCACAGGAGTAACTGAAGTTAGCGATACTAGCGAGAATGTAACAGCTATGACTGTGAATAGTGTTAGCAAAGTTCTCAGCTTTCTTCTCTTCATATGCTCAATGCCTATTAATAAGGCTGAGACAATCATCTCTAGTCTCGAGCGCTCTAGGAAGTGGAGTCCTATCTGACTCTTTCTAATTTCGCTTACTCCGAAGGACGCTTGGGAAATAACTAGTACTAGTACTGGTGCGACGAGTACTAGTACTACTGTTCCCGTGATCAGAGCAGGAACACTTCCTATAATGCTGAAACCGGGGTGTAGAGCCCATAGAATAGTGAAGAATATGATACCTATCGCCACAAGTATTGTTATTCTGCTGAAGCCCTTCATTTTGCCTATGAGCTTCTCCATGAGCACTATTGAGGGTAGAATTATTAGGAGAGCGAATGTTATGCTGAAAGCAGCGTCAAGGTATACGTCTCTTGATCGCTCATAGGCTTTTAGCGCGTAGCCCCATGCTAGTAGCGACTGATAGTATGCCTTAGCATACTCTTTGCTCTTAATGCTCGCCTCACTTTCGGCTAGGAATGAATTAGCTAAAGTAAAGTAGTTAGTTAGCGCTGGATCAAGTATCTTGTAGACAGAAGCTATATGATATCTTGGCTGGGTAATTGAGAGTAACTCTTTGGTGTAGAGGTGAGGAGCTATAGTAATGTACTTTACTTCTCCTATTTTATTGAAGCTGTAGCCTTTACCTAAAGGTTCTTCTGGAGTAGAGTTACAGACTATTGCTCCTATGAAGGCTTGGCCCGTGAACTTAATGATAGTTACGAAGCGTATGTTGGGTGGAGCAAATACTAATAAAGTAGAAGTTAATGGGTCATACGTCCAGCCATAAGACATTAGCGGATTGAAGGCTTCTGCTTGAAGAACTTCTGCTGAGACCTGGGTGTCGTACGATGCATAAGGTATCGGATTAGTGGGCGACTTAAATGGTGACAAATAAATGTTTTTCTGCAAAGTATACGGATATATTACATCAGATACTACTAGAGTAGAGCACTCAAAAACCACTGTTCTACTCCTCTGCAGATCTTCTTTTACTTCTATTACATGCGGGTATACACTCGTCCCGTAACTTCCTTCGTCAGGAGCATATGTTAGTCTTCCTGTCTCGTCGCTTACTACATAGGCCTCCACATATACGTTGCCGCATGCTGCGTGGGTTGAAGGAGCACCTACTATGAGAGCCGTTCCATTTTCGTCAGCTCTCGCTAAAATCCAAGCAAACATATTGTATCTATTGTATGCTGCAGCGATAGAGTACCAGCCTGTTCTCTTTGATACTACAACAATAGCATTTGGCACTGGTCTATAGAGCTTTGGTGTTGTCGGGTCGTATCTAACTACTTCTACTATCAGTCTATCATAGCCGAAGTTTGCTCCCGTCGCTATTAGTTTTAATCTAGAAGGCTTTATATCACTCCAAGAGCCTCTATATATATTGTCTGGAGTGGCCTCTGTTACTAGCTTCTTTAAATAGTAGCTTATAAAAATCACTTGATCTCTTAAATTATTTAAGTTTACTTTGTCGAAGGTATCAAACGGCGTCAACCAGAAGCCTCTCATGTCATAAAGAGTCAAAAAAGTAAAAGCAGGGAGTCCTGCAACATTAAATGGTTCTGTGTCAAGAATATAAGGCATTACATATCCAGAGCCCCAATTACTTGCAGTAAGTCCTAGTAAGTTTTTGAGCTCATTGCTTTCTATTCTTGAGTATACATCACTGTATTCTTGCTGGAATTCGTTTAAGACTTCTCTGGAGAACATAAATATTGATGTGAGGAGTCTATCGTAAAGATTTGAATGAGCCATAGCGTACATGTAGCCTGTGACCGCGAAACATACTTTATTAGTGCTAGTTGATAGGTCTAAGCCTATAGCTAAGTAAGGCTGTATTTTAGTGCCTACTTCTTCGCTGAACAAGTATTCTTCTACAAAGTATCTTGCTCCAGCTAGCCCTTGCCAGTGGCTTCCTATAGCGACTATACATACTGTGAATTTAGGTTTAAGCTCTTTTATTATTCGAGCTAGCTCAAGGAGAGTAGCTATTCCGCATGCTTCGTCTGCTCCAGGGCTTAGTGCTGGAACATACGAAAATGAGTCATAGTGTGCTAGCAGGTAAATTACTTTATTGGTGTATTCGCTTCCCTCAACTGTGGCAATAATGTTTATTCCCTTTACTTCTTTCCATATATGACCTCCATAAATTGTTGCTGTAACTCCTTTCTTAGCTAGCTCTATTAACTTAAGCGCTACATCACCTTTAGCGTAGAATCTTGGAAAAGGTATTGGAGCACCTATAGTCAGACTTCTTTCTAGTCGTAGTCTATCTACTTCTTTTGTCTCGAGAATAATTATAGCTTTAGCACCTAGCTTCATTGCATTAATCCACTTGTCACATCCATCAATATCTATGAGAACTATTGATCCAAAGATATCTTTTCCGCTCATTTCTTCGAGTGAGCCCCTGCCTACATAAACTAACTTGCCTGTGATTCCTTCAGGCGGTGCTTTTGATGGCGCCACTAAGTTCGGGTAAACTGAATATAGTTCATATGCCTCGCCGCCTACAGTTAATCGAGTGTTGCTCTCCACCGGGACAAGGACTTTAAATTCCTGTATTTTCGGCTTTAAGCCAAGACCACTTAAATACTTTTCAATATATTCTGCAGCCTTGTAGTATCCTTCAGTTCCAACAAATCGCGACTCCAGGCTCACGAAGAATTCTATGTGTTTAGCTATATTCTCAATGCTTATTTCTGTTGTTATTTGAGGAGCCATTGTTGCAGTAAAACAGATTATATATGGGAATGTTAGCAGCAAAGCTAGTATTAATACTAATTTATTCGACATAGAGAGACACCGAAATACTTATCCGAGGTTTTAATATAAATATTATCTTTGGAAGAAGAAAATTTCCTGAATAGAGAAAAATTCAGAAAACTACTCTCGAGAGATGAAGTAAAATAGTATTTTGAATAAATGTAAAAAATCTTAAGAAATTTATGGAGCTTTCATTAGTGTATATCCTGTCATTCCTAGGAACGCTCCTAGGCCTAGGCCTGTTACGAATCCTACTGCTAGAGGCACTCCTACTCTCTCATAAGCTCTAGCTCCGAAGACTTTAATTGTGATTACTTTAAGTATAAATGCTATACCTACGTTAATCAGCCACATTCCGTCATAGAAGAAGAGACCTACTGGGTTCAGTATGAACCATGGGAACTTAGTTCTTAGGAACCACAGTACGCCTACTATTATGAACGTTAATACAAGGAATCCTGCATGTTCTTCCGTGACTGTATAGCCTGCTCTAAGGACATAGGACATCTGCTTGCTTGTAACGAATCTGCCGTCGCCCATACCCCAAGCTAGGCCCAATTTATTAATTCCTACACTGCTTGCGTAACCTAGTACCTCCCATGGACCTATAAAGGTCATTACTAGAAGTGCGATGAGCATCGCTAAGAATATGTCTTTGCCTCTTACTTTGAGGTGTTCTGCTATGGCATAGCTTGAGAGGAAGCCCCATACTGTTCCTGATGACTGGTACGCGAGGCCTGGCAGTGTGTAAGACACCATGGCGCCTAGAGCCCAGCTACTTGTTGACTTGTATGGGTTGCTTGGGTAAATTCCTAGAGCCATTCCTGTCTGGTAAGCGATAGACTGCATGTATATCCAGCTGCCACCTAGTGACGGCCATGTACCTGACTCTCCTACAATCTTAGCTGAACCAATGCTGTCTATTATCCAGACTAGTAGCGCCACGAAAGCTACTATTGCTGGAACACCAACGTAGCTCCAGAAAGCAAGGTAGATAATAAATACTGCTATAAAGCCGCCCCACATTAGCAGCGGCGGTATTTCACCTGGCTCGGGTTTTTCTCCTCTGATAGCTTTCACTAAGCTTTCTTTATAGGTCTTTAATCCGAAGATTATTGCGAAGACACCTATTGCTATTGGCACATTATATCTGGCGATTCTACTCCACTGGAATGGTCCGCTCGAACCAATATTTGTACCTGCTGGAACAATTCCTGCCGATACGAAGGCTATCGGTAAGATTATTGCACATAAGAATGTCCAGAGAGTTCCAGTGAATAAGATATCGAGAGGAGCCAAATAGAACACTGCCACGTCAGCGGGAATAAACATCCACCATCCCTGGATAGAGGGGCATACACTTTGCAGAAAGCTTCCGAGGGTGGGACCTAGATAATACTGGCCCCAGGCGAAGAAGATTGGGAAAATTGGTGCGATGTAGTTCATTACGGAGATTCCAGCTACAATTAAGCCTATAATGAAGCCTACGTAGAATGGTATCATTTTACTTACTTGGAACAGTGATTTTTCGACTACTCCGTACTTGACCACTTCTACTAGTGGTAGTACGTTGGGGAAGGGTATTTTTTCTACTTTAATGTGATATTCTCTAATAATAGTTGCTATGAAGAACACCAGTAGTAGGTAGAGCAGTAATGTAAATATCGCCAAGCTTACGTAAGGCATTAATGGGCCGAAATTTACTCCTCCGCCTGTATAAAGCGGCTCTACTAAGCTTGGGTCTTTAGGTGTCCAGTAGTCTGGCATTAATTCCCATAGCTCTTCGACTTGAGGGTTCTTCAGGGCTTGATAGGTTGCTGCGATTGGTATTTCAAGGAATGTCATTATGACAAATGGAGCGTCCATTGTTATGAAGACCATTGCTGATATTATGGCGATTTCTTGTGCTGATAGTTTACCTCGCATGAAGTATGCTAGTATGGCCAAGAGGAACGCTAGGGCAAATGGCGGGTAGAGCGCTGAGCCGATTCGTCCAGCGAACCATGGCTCTAATGTTACTCGAGCGCCCAGCCAGCACATCGTGTTTATATATGTACCTATTATTACCAGAATTATACCTAGACCTAGGGCTAAAGGAGTTAGTCCCTTTTGATACTCTACTTTTTTCTCCTCAGTTTTAGCTTCCGAGCTCACATTTTTTACTCGCATGAAAATTTTATAAGGTTTAACGAAAACCTTAAATACCCGTCGAATATTTCTCTCATACCTCGCGTGTTTTTTGCAAAAGATTTTTAAATCACTTTTACCGTAGACCCAGTGAGCTATATGAGGAAGCTTTTTCACACAGTTTACGCAGATCTATGCCCTAATTGCGGGGGAGAAATTAAGGATGAAAGACTGCTTTACTCCTTACCCTGTGAAGCTTGTCTTCCAATAGAAGTGAGTGATTTTGAAAAAAGCTCTCCTTCTGAGATAAAGGAGAAAGTATATAGGATGTTAAAAGAGATAGGCAATTTAAAGAAATATAAGGAAGTAGTTGAAGTAGACAAAAAGCTGGAGGAAGTAGACAAGATATTTCATGAAGTTACAGGTAGCCATCTTTGGAGTATTCAGAGAACCTGGGTCAAGAGAGTTCTTTTGGGTAAGAGCTTCACTGCACTAGCGCCTACGGGTGTCGGTAAAACTGTTTTCGGAGTAACGATGTCCGCTTATTTAGCGTCAAAGAACAAGAAGTGTCTGATAATAGAGCCCACAGTTCCTTTAGTAAAACAGGTCTATGAGAGACTCAAGCCTTTCGCGGAAAAACTGAAGCTTAGAGTAATAGCGTTTTACGGAACTCTATCGACAGCTAAGAAGAAAGAACTAGTGTCTAGAATAGAGGAAGGAGACTTCGATATCCTTATAGTAACGTCTAAGTTTATCTCATCTAGATTTGATATAATTAAGCACCATAAATTTGCTTTTATTTTTGCAGACGACGTTGACTCGATTATAAAGAGCTCGAAGAACGTCGACAGAGTGCTAATGCTACTAGGTTTCAGCGAAGAAGCTGTTCAGGCAGCAATGAATGCTGTCAAGCTGAAAATAAGGCTAGCGAGACTCTACGTGTACAGGAATAGAGAGGAAATAGAAAAGGTGCTTAAAGAGCTCGAAGAAGTAGAGAAAATAATTGAGAAAGAAAAGAAGAAAGTTAGAGGAGTTTTAGTAGTTTCGACGGCTACTGGTAGGCCTAGAGGACTTAGAGTAAAGCTCTTCAGAGAACTCCTATCATTTGATATAGGTAGTAGATCAGAGACTCTAAGGAATATTCAAGATATTTATGTTTTCCCAGAAAACTCTGTTGAGAAAAAAGTCCTAGAAATAGTAAAGAAGTTCGGTAAAGGAGGTCTAGTTTACGTACCAGTAGATAAGGGTATAGAGTATGCTGAGAAGCTGGCAGTGTATCTTTCGGAAAACGGCATTAAGGCTGCAGCAGCTCACGCTAAGGCGCGAGGCGCTCTAGAGAAATTCATGAAAGGAGAACTAGACGTGCTAGTAGGTGTAGCCACATACTACGGTATACTCGTAAGAGGACTCGATTTACCTGAAATAATTAGATATGCTGTTTTCGCCGGAGTACCTAGATTTAAGTTCAGCTCAATGCTTGAAGAAGTCTCAGCTATAGGCATACTCAGGCTTCTAGCTTACTTGAGAGACGCCGTAGAGGAAAAAGAGCGGCAAGAAGTAGAAGCTCTCTTAGCTAGACTTAGGCGTAGACTACAGACAAGCAGCATAGCTGCTCTCACTCAGCTTCAGAAAGCACTTTCAGGAGAAAAACCAGTGGAAACTTTCCTAGAGAAAGAATTCATGAAAGCCCTAGAGTACACTAAATCTCTGCTCTCTAGACCTGATGTTGTCGAAAGGCTGAAAGAAAGCGGAGAAGTAGTTTTCATAGAGGAGAACGGAAGAAAGTACGTACTTATACCGGACATAATGACTTATCTTCAAGCAAGTGGTAGAACTTCTAGGCTCTTCGTAGGCGGACTAACTAAGGGTGCATCAATAGTAGTTGTCGACTATAAGCCTCTATTGAATGGACTAATTAAGAGAAGCCGCTGGATAGCTGAAACTACATGGGCTTCTTTAGACGAAATAGATGTAGATGAATTGATAGAGGAAATAGACAAGGATAGGCTTCAAGTAAAGCTCATTAGAGAAGGCAAAATAAGAGGAGAGCTCAAAGACTTGTCTAAAACAGCATTGCTTGTAGTAGAGTCGCCTACAAAAGCCAAAACTATAGCAAACTTCTTCGGAAGGCCTTCCGCGAGAGTCTACAAGGGACTCAAGGTATATGAAGTATCTACAGGACCGTGGACTCTCATGATAGCTTCCTCTATGGGTCACGTATTCGACTTACTGTCAATTCCTGAGGCAGTTCTAGGAGACAGGTATCACTTCCACGGAATACTAATCGAGGAAGTAAATGGAGAGAAATTCTTCTACCCCTACTACGCTACATTAAAGAAGTGCACTAAGTGCGGTTTCCAGTTCGTAGACCCGAGGAAAGATGCGCGCTGCCCCCACTGTGGCGGAGAGGCACTAGACAAAATAACTATAGTCAATATATTGAGAGATATTGCTAGAGAAGTCGACTTAGTTCTAGTGGGAACAGACCCCGATACAGAAGGAGAAAAAATAGCATGGGATCTATCAGCAGTGCTCGCTCCCTACGCTAAAGTAGTCAAGAGAATAGAATTCCATGAAGTAACTCGAAGAGCTATCGAGGAAGCTATAAAGAATCCGAGAGACCTCAACATCCACTTAGTTAGAGCACAGTTAGTACGTAGAATAGAAGACAGATGGATAGGATACGAGTTAAGCCCTAAGCTCTGGGAACACTTCAAGCTGAAGTGGCTTTCTGCAGGAAGAGTACAGACTCCTGTACTAGGCTGGATTAAAGAGCGTACTGAAGAACACAACAAGAGCTACACAAGAGTATATGCAATAACCCTTGAGAACGGACTAAGACTAGAGTTTGCTAAAAACGAAATACTTGTACGCGTAGAACAGTTAAAGAAAGAAAAGGCTTCAATAGAAGAAATAGAAGTAAGTGAAGTAGAGCTACAGCCCCCTCCCCCATTCACCACAGATTCTCTTATAACTGAAGCTTCAAGGCAACTAGGCTTTACTGCACCTCAAACAATGCAGTTAGCTCAAGAACTTTTCGAAAGCGGTCTAATAACTTACCACAGAACAGACAGTACAAGAGTATCTGCTGTAGGCCAAGCTATAGCAAAAGAGTATCTTGTAGAAGAATTTGGAGAAAGAGGAGGAAAACTCTATAAACCGAGAACTTGGGGTAAAGCAGGAGCACACGAGTGTATTAGACCTACTAGACCTATAGATGCTGAGAGACTAAGAGAACTATTAGCAGAGGAGGCTATCTTTACACCTATTAGGATAACTCGTAGACACTTAGCCTTATACAACTTAATCTTCAGAAGATTTATCGCGAGCCAAATGATTCCAGCTCGTGTAGTGAAACAGAAAATTAGAGTAAAGTTTGCTGGAGCTCAAAGAGAGCTAGAGAGAATAATTGAAGTAAAGGAGAAAGGATTCACTGAAATACTTCCTATTTACCCAGAGAGCAGAATTGAGCCAGGAGAATACTCGATAGTAGACATTAAAACTTACTCCAAGTACCTAGTACCACTGTATACTCAAGGAGATATAGTAAGATTGATGAAAGAAAGAGGTATTGGACGACCCTCAACATATGCTAAAATAGTGCAGACACTTGTCGAGAGGAAGTACGTTAAATCAATGAAAAGAGGATACCTCATTATCACAAAGCTTGGAAGAGACGTATATGACTACTTAATGAAAAACTACGGCCCACTAGTTTGTGAAGAAAGGACACGTAAATTAGAAGAATTAATGGATCTCATTGAAAAAGGAGAAAAAGACTACCAGAGTGTATTAAGAGAATTATTCAACGAGATCTTAATGATAAGCGGCAGAGATATTTCTAAGTCCCCATAACTAGCAGTATACTTGTCAAGAATAGCGGTATAGACATAAATAGGAGCCTCCAGCCTAGATCCTTTATAAGTACTTTAGGCGCTCTTAGAGCTTTCAAGTAGATAAACTTGTTTAATATAGCAGTAGCTGTAGACAGCAGTATTGCTGCAAGCCCTGCAGACAAGTCTATGCTCTTGCTCTCTATTAGCGAAAGTATAGTAAATATCACGGCTGTAGTGCTAGCTATTCCTCCAAGACCTCCCATTGCAAGCACTCCTATTTCACCTAAGTGTTTTACAGCCAAAGTTGTAGCAGTCAGTACTACTAAGAAAATAACACATGCTTTAAATGCAATTCTATAGCTTAGTGGAGATTCAAGAGCTTCTTCAAGCTCTATCTCACTTTCCTTTCTAGACACTAGAGCTATCGTAGCATATCCTGTCAGAAGTGATGCCAAAAACCCGAGGAAAGTGAAGTACCATATATCGCTGACACCTACCTTTAGAATAGAGTAGAATATTATTAGGAGAAAGAGGTTTCTCGCAACCATAGCCAAGTTAGCTAAAACAACACCTTTAGCTACTATAGGCAGAGTATTTTCTACAGATAGCTTAAAGCAAAGTCTAGTGAAAGAAACTATTGTAGCTTCGCTGTTGACTAGCCCTCCAAAGAAAGAAACTATTTCGAGCCCTCCTTTTCTCTTGAGCTTGAGTACCATGTAACTTAAATATGATATACAGAGAATAACTACGAAGAATATGTAGAGCGTTCTAAAGCTAATTACGTGAAAAACAGGGTCTGTTAGCTCTTGTGTAAAAACAAAGGGGCCGAGTAGGAACACCATTATACCTATTTGTAGTGCTGATAAAAGCTCTTTGTAAGTTATTCCGCGTAGCGCTCTCTCTACACTAAGCTTTATTGCTAAAACAAAGGTAACAAATATGGATATAGCTATTGCTTCGAGCAAAAGACCTATTCCGACAAGAACTCCCAGTAAATAAGCTAAGGCGAGAGCTATAGGCGTGGTTATACCATGTTCTTTAGCATGATATATCCTGTAGAGAGTAAAGCTAGCTAAAATCAATATAGAGACAATAAACATAGAACCTACTACAACTAGAGATAATCCTTCATTAGGAAAGAACTTTACGAGACATATTGATAGTGCACCAAGAATACTCATTAGACCAAAGCTTCGGACTCCAGGAAAAACAGCTGTATCTTCTTCCTTTTTCTCAAGCCTAGCTTTTTCTCTCTCTGTTCCTATAAGTGCTCCAGTAGCAAAAGCTATTATGAGTTTTAGTAGCAGACTCCACTCAATACTGCCCAGCAGAGTCTCTTCCATACTCCTCACCGCTCCAAGTAATTACTAGGGGCCGCATTTCGACAAGCATTCTAGCGAGTTTTCTTCTAGCGTTACTTAAGCATCTCCAGAGAGTCCCTCTAGAGACACCCATTCTTTTGGCTGCTTCCTCCTGCGATAAGCCGTCTAAGTAGACTAGTTTAAAGGCTTCTAGTTCGTCAGGAAGCATTACTATCGGAGGAGCTTCAACAATACATCCGTCTTCTCTAATTGGAACAAATTTCACGCCGCCTAGGTAAGTTGAAATGAACCGAGGCTTCATTGGTCTTCCAGGTCCTCTTCTTCCGTGACGCCAGCACCACATAATTATCCCTCAGTAATCGCTGATAGCGAATAACTACAAGTAACTAAAATCTCGTATCTCGTATAAAAATCTAAGTATAATAAATTTCAAGAAAAAGACTTTAACTGAAACAATTAGACAGACTTTTTCAAAGACTCAATAATTTTTCTCGTAATATCCATTAGCGCTTTAGCTGCAGGTGCATCAGAATACTTTATGACAAAGGGTTCTCCCCTGTCGCATGCCTCAGAGATCCTCGGGTCGATGGGTACTGAACCTAGATAAGGTACATTCATTTCCTTAGCTATTTTCTCTCCGGCACCTTTTCCGAAAACATAGTATGTTTTTCCGCATGAAGGACAAGTAAAACCGCTCATATTTTCTACAATGCCCAATACTCTTACACCTACTTTCTGAGCAAAGGACACGGCCTTCTTTACTACTAGTAGGCTCAAGTCTGATGGCATTGTTACAACGACAGCGCCATTTAAGCTTCCAATTAGCTGAGCTACTGAAAGCGGCTCGTCACCTGTTCCTGGAGGAAGGTCTATATAAAGGAAATCGGCGTATCCCCACTCTACTTTAGAAAGAAAATCTCTAATGGCGGCGAATTTGAGCGGGCCTCTCCAAATGACAGGAGTTTCTTCTGAAGGAAGGAGAAAGTCCATTGAGACAACTTTAATGCCCATAGGCCCTGGCACAGGCACTATTCCCGAAGATATTACAGAGAACCGCTTACCGTGGACTCCTAGTATTTTAGGTATCGACGGTCCATGTATATCAGCGTCAAGAACAGCAACTTTGTAGCCCATGAGCGCAGTGCAGAGCGCGAGGTTTGCTGTAATGAAACTTTTACCCACCCCTCCCTTTCCGCTTATAACCATTACTTTATAGGTTATATTGCTCAATTTCTTTTCTATTTCATCTAAAACTCTTCTCCCTTCTTCGCCCAAGGAGGCCCCCCTCTGCCTCTACCTCTTCTGTGCGGTCCCTTATCAAGTCTGTGTATCATTGCTTCCGGGGCTCCACAATAAGGACAGTAAGCAGGCTTAGGGACACCATAAGGTACTGTTATTTCACGTCCACAAGCAAAACACTTAAATCTCTTGACTTCAGAAGACAAAAAATCACCTCTAATAATATTATTTACCTAACTTCTCCCTCAATTCTCTTATTCTAGCGTTAACGCTTTCTAGCTCTTCTTGAAGATCTCTTAGATCTTCCTCTAGTGCTTTCCTGTATTCTTCTAGGAACTCTAGCTCTTCCTCAGGAGTCATTGGATATGGTGAAGGCGGAGGCGGAAACATAAAGTAGGGCGGAGGATAGTATGGCGGGGTCTGCGGAGCTGAAGTTTGTTGAGCCTGCTGAGGCTGTGTTTGAGCCTGCTGTTGAGGCGGTGGGGGCGGCGGATAGTAGTAGTACATTGGCATAGGGGGCGGGAAATATCTCCAGTATCTCCATATTCTACGTCTCCACTGCATACTAACCACTATATATAAGGTGTTAAGAGGAAAATAAATTTTGTGTATATGCTAAAAAATATTTTCTTTTAAAAACATTTAAATGAAATGCTAGCTGGTTCCACTTGTAGTTGGAGACATGTATTTAAACGCTGATTCAGCCCACTTTCTCCACATGTCTATTGTTATTTTATATAGCTCTATGTAGTACATCATTGACATGTACCATAGCCATAGATATGGCCACATGTAAAGTAAGGCCATAGGATCTGGTGGAATCGCTGGCATCACTGGAAATGGGTAATAGTATCTACTGTACCAGTAGTAGGGGAACATACTGCATCACCACCAAGGGTAGTAATATGCCCATGGAACATAGTAGTACATGTAATAGTACTGTGGTATGTAGTATGGATAGTAGTATGGTGCTGGGAAGTAGTAGGGGTACCAGCCGTAGCCGAATAGCCATGGAAATAGCCATCTGCAGGCGCCTCTACCAAATAGCCAGCCTGGCCTTAGCCAGGGCGGTAAGTGACTGAAGGGGCCTCTACCTGGCCATGGGCCCCACCAACCCCCTCTACCCCATCCTCTACCCCATCCTGGGCTCCACATACTCTCATTCCAAGATACCTATCTAGGGAAAAACTATATATATTTTTCTGCGATTGCACAAATTTATTTACATCGTTTTTAACAAAAAGAAATTTTTCTTCAATGAAAATTTTTATAAATAGTTTTTTCAGCTATAACACGAATCTATTTGGATAGTCTCCAGATAGTTCCCTTAGGTGTGTCTTCTAGAATAACCCCTAGTTTTCTGAGTTCATCTCTAATATAGTCGGCTGTTTCCCAATCTTTCCTTTTCCTAGCCTTATCTCTAATTTTTACTAAAAGTTCTATAAACGGTTTTACTTCAGCTGAAACTCCAGTTATCTCAAATTTCTGAAGAAGACCAAAGACGTTTAGAAGCTCCATTAGTACGTCGTGAACATACCTTGCCAGAGGCCCCGGCACTTTATTTTCATTTATTTTCCTATTAATATATGATATAAACTCAAAGATTTCTGCTAGCGCTTTAGGTGTATTAAAGTCTTCGTCCATAGCTTCTTCAAACTTTCTTCGAAGTTCACATACCCTTTCATATACTTCTTTCTCGTCGAGAGAAAGATTTTCTATGTGCAGCTTTTCATACGTCATTATTCTTCTTAAACGCTCAATAGTTCTTTTTATTCTTTCTAAAGAACTTTTAGCTTGCTCGGCCTTTTCCCAAGTAAAGTTTATAGGGCTTCTATAGTGGGCTGAGAGAACAAGGAGTCTCAGGACATCGGGCTCATATTTCGATAAGAAATCTTTGACAGGTATGATATTGCCCAGCGATTTAGACATTTTTTCTCCTTTAATCATTAAGTATCCTGTGTGAAGCCAGTACTTTACGAAAGGTTTTTTGCCGGAGTAAGCTTCAGATTGAGCTATTTCATTTTCATGGTGCGGGAAAATAAGATCTGTTCCTCCTCCATGAATATCTATTTGCTCGCCTAAATACTTCATAGACATAACAGTACACTCTATATGCCAGCCAGGTCTACCTGGTCCCCACGGGCTATTCCAGTAAGGCTCTCCTTCTTTAGCCTTTTTCCAGAGCGCAAAGTCTGCTGGATGCTTTTTATTCAGGTCAGGCTCTATTCTTGCACCAGCTTTTATTTGATCGAGTGTCTGTCCTGATAATTTTCCGTAGTCAGGGAACTTTGTGACATCGTAGTAGACATTGCCGTTTACTACATACGCGTATCCTTTTTCAATCAATTTTTCAACTACCTTAATTATGTCCTCTATGTGGTCTGTTACCCTGGGATAGTAGTCTGCTTTAAGTAGACCTAAGGCTTCCATATCTTCAAAAAACTCTTTCTCGAATTTTCTGGCTAATTCTTGTGGAGAAATTCCTAGCTCTCTTGCTCTCCTTATAATCTTGTCGTCAATGTCTGTTATGTTGACTACGTACTTGACGTTGTATCCCTTGTACTTAAGGTATCGAACTATTACATCAAATGAAATGTAAGTTCGAGCATGACCTATGTGTGTGTAGTCATACACTGTTGGACCACAGACATATATTTTGACTAAATTATCTTCTAGGGGCTTGAATTCCTCAAGTTTTTTGCTTAGCGTATTGTATACTTTTAACACATATTTTGTAGTATTGAGACCTACTTAAATTCTGTCACAGTATACTACCTTTAGCCTCTTGAGATCTGTAACAAGTATTTAATACTTAAGTTCATTAAGTTTAGCAGTGCTAAGAATAGGAGTATATGTTTGTCATTGTGGCAAAAATATAGCTGGAGTAATCGACGTGAAGAAAGTAGTGAGTGAAATATCGAAGCTAGAGGACGTAGTCGTCTGCAGAGACTATCCTTTTATGTGTTCCAGCGAAGGCCAGCAGTTAATAATAGAAGACATCAAGAAATATAATCTTGACAGAGTTGTAGTAGCAGCATGTTCTCCTAGAACTCACGAACCTATTTTCCAGGAAGCATTGAAGAGAGCTGGTCTGAATCCCTTTCAGCTCGAAATGGCCAATATTAGGGACCAGTGTTCGTGGGTGCATGAGCACGAAAAAGAGGAAGCTACACTTAAGGCAATAAGACTAATTAAAGCTGCTGTAGCTAAAGTAAGGCTCTATGAGGAAGTTGAAGTCGAGAGAATACCTGTTAAAAAAGCTGTTCTTGTAATAGGTGGAGGTATCGCTGGTATAACTGCTGCGCTTGACATAGCTAAAGCAGAATTCAAAGTATATCTCGTTGAGAAAGAGCCCTCGCTCGGAGGGCATATGGCGCAGCTAGATAAAACGTTCCCGACACTTGATTGCTCTATATGTATTTTAGGCCCGCTCATGGTCGAAGTAGCTAATCATCCTAACATCACTTTACTTACTTACTCTGAAGTAATCGACATAGAGGGATATGTCGGAAACTTTAAAGTAAAAGTACGCAAAAAAGCTAGAAAAGTAGATGAAAGTAAGTGCACAGGATGTCTTCTCTGTATGGAGAAGTGCCCTACTAGAGTTCCGAGTGAATTCGAAAGAGGTCTAGGTGTACGAAAAGCAATATATGTCCCGTTTCCTCAAGCAGTTCCCCGAGTCCCCGTTATTGACACTAAACACTGCTTATACTTCACTAAAGGAATTTGTAGAATCTGTGAAAAAGTATGTCCTGTTGGAGCGATAAACTACGAGCAGGAAGACGAAATAGTAGGGCTTGAAGTAGGCGCAATAATAGTTGCAACAGGGTACGAAGAATACGATCCTAGGAATCTCCCCGAATACGGGTACGGAATCTTCCCTGAAGTAATTACAGGACTCCAGCTAGAGAGATTAGCTAGTTCTTTTGGTCCTACGCGAGGAAAAATACTTGTTCCAGGGAAAAATAAGGAGCCCGAGAGCGTAGCTATTATTGCCTGCTCGGGTTCAAGAGACGAAAAACATCTACCCTACTGTTGTCGCATAGGATGCATGAACGCGCTTAAACATGCGTGGTACATAAGGCACAGCGTAGGCGATGTGAAAATTTATGTAATTGCTCCTGAAATAAGGTCTTTCGGAAAAGGCTATGAAGAGTTCTATAGGAGAATAAGGTCTGAAGGAGTAATAGTCATTAGGGGCAGAGCATCAGAAGTCCATAAATCCTCTGACGGAAAACTCGAAGTATATGTCTACGACCCCTCTTTAGACGAAGTTGTAGTGCTTAAAGTCGATTTAGTGGTACTGGAGATGGGTATTATACCCAATCCCGGCTCTAAGGCGATAAGAGACATATTAAAGTTATCTCAGAGCCCCGATGGCTTCTTCCTAGAAGTACACCCCAAGCTCAGACCTGCAGAAACCTCCGTAGAAGGAGTCTTTATATGCGGCTGCGCTCAAGGCCCTAAAGACATACCAGATACTGTAGCCCAAGCTTCATCTGCTGCAATGAAAGCTGTAGAGCTTCTAAGTAAAGGATACGTAGAGACCGTGCCCTATGTGGCAAAAGTAGATAAAGAACTATGCAGTGGATGCGGAATATGCACTACAGTCTGCGAATTTGGAGCGATCGAGATTGTAGAGGAAAACGGCGAGAGAAGAGCTAAAGTAAATACTGCTCTCTGCAAAGGATGTGGATCTTGTGCAGCAGCCTGTCCCTCTGGAGCTATTGAGCAAATACATTTTACTAGAGAACAAATATTAGCTATGATCAAAGCTCTAGCGGAGTGATCTACATGAAACCGAAAATACTTGTCCTTACCTGCACTTACTGTAGCTACGCTGGGGCTGACATGGCTGGAGTATCTAAAATACAGTATCCTCCTTCAGCTTACATAGTGAGGCTTATATGTTCAGGCAGAGAAGAAGCCCTATTTGCACTCACTGCCCTTAAAAGCGGATTTGACGGAGTACTTTTCTCAGGATGCCATTTGCCCGCAGACTGCCACTTCATCAGCGGAAACTATAAAGCTAGAGCCCGTGTAGCTCTCCTCAAAAAACTGCTATCTCAACTCGGAGTAGAAAAAAACAGAGTAAAATTAGAGTGGATTTCCGCTTCAGAAGGAGAGAAATTTGCTCGAGTAATATCCGAGTTCACAGAGGAGCTTGAAGAAATGAAACCTTTGCCCAAAATAGTTAGAATTAGAGACCTTGGGGTTGAAGAATATGATTAAAGTAGCCCTTGTGGGTCTTTCAGGCTACTGTTCTGGATGCGAAGTAGCACTAATAGATCTCGGCCAAGAAATTTTAACTAAAGTAAACATAGTGTACTCAACGCTAGTAGCCGATTATGAAGAAATTCCCTCGAATATCGACTTGAGTCTCGTGAGCGGGGCCGTTCGCACCGAACACGATATAGAGATTTTGAAAGAGATTAGAGAAAAAAGCAGCAAGGTAATTGCGTTAGGTACATGCGCTTCATTTGGAGGAATTCCCGGTCTAGCTAACTTATACGTGGTAAGAGATATGCTGAAGGAGGTATATGGAGAGAAAGTACTTCCAGTAGAGGTACTTAAGCTAACTCGAGCAGCAGCTCCTGTAAGCGAATATATTGAAGTAGATTATATGATTCCAGGGTGTCCGCCGCCTTATAAGCTTCTTCGAGACACGCTTCTCTCAATCGTAGAGAAGAACACTTTCCCTAAACCTCCTTTTAAAACAGTCTGCGATGAATGCCCATTAGAGAAAAAGGACGAGTTTTCTTCTAAAGTCTATAGGCTTGGAGAAATAGAAATAGATCCTTCTAGATGCCTTCTTGAACAAGGAATACTCTGTATGGGCATAGCTACAGTAGCAGGCTGCAAAGCTCACTGTCCTTCTCGAGGAGCGCCGTGCAGAGGATGTAGAGGCCCTCCACCCTCTATTTCAGATCAAGGAGAACGCTTACTTTCAGCAATAGCCAGCGTATTTTCTAGAATAGATCCCCAGCAGCTCCTTGAGAAAATACCTGACCCTGCAGGATATTTTTATAGATTTACTTTACCTTCGGGAACAATACCGTATAATGTAGAAGTACTTAGGAGGGTCAAGCATGAAGATCGAGATTAGTCCTCTTACTAGACTCGAAGGACATGCTAAAGTAATAATAAAGCTCGATGAAAGAGGACAAATAGAGTCAGCTAAATTCATGGTTCTAGGGTTCCGAGGCTTCGAGAAAATACTAGTAGGTAGGCCTATTGAGGAAGCTCCGCGAATAGCTAGCAGAATATGTGGAATATGCCAAGTAGCCCACTCCATGGCTTCGGCAAAAGCAGCTGAAAATGCTTTACAGATAACGTCACCTGAAGACGCTATCAGACTTAGGAGAATTATGCACTATGCCGGAATAATTCAAAGTCACTTACTGCACTTAATTTTCCTAGCCTTACCGGACTACCTTGAATTTAAAGCATATAATCCGCTCGAAATGCTGCTAAAAGAGAAACCGGAGATAGTCAAGTCAACTATTACCGCGAGAACGCTTTCACAGGAAATAGTTGAGCTAACTGGAGGAAAATCGATACACCCCGTACTGAACGCTGTAGGTGGAGTACTTAATTCCCCAGATAACGAAAAATATAGAAAGCTAGTAATTAAAGCAAAGAACTTGGTAAAAATACTTAATGAAATAGTTGAAAAAACTGAAGAAATCTTCTATAAAAAGGCTGAAGAATTAAGAGAAATATTTGAAATGAACACGCTATATATAGCTTTAGTCAACAAGAATAATGTGGACTTTTATGAGGGAGAACTATGCATCAAAAATAGTAATATTTTAGAAAAAATTCCTCCAGATAAATACTCTTCAATACTAACTGAAAAAACAATTAAGCATACTTACATTAAATACCCTTATGTTAAAACAGCTGCTAAAGAAGAATTGACTAGGGTAGGGCCTTTAGCGAGATATAATGTCTCGAATATAAAGACTGAAAATAATATGCTCTATTACAATATTTCGAGACTTAAAGAATGCTTGCAACTAGCCGAAGAAATAGAAAAGCTGGTGGATAGACCTTTTAAGGAAAAACCTTATACGGCAATAACTTTCCATGAAGGAGAAGGAGTAGGAGTCGTAGAAGCTCCTCGAGGCCTACTTATTCACCACTACCGCTGCGACGAAAAGGGCTTAATAACAAAAGCCAATATTATTGTCCCGACTACAATAAACGCTCCTTCTATTGAAGAATCCATAAAAATCGTCTCAGCTAGATGCATTAAGAACGGGAACATAGATAAAGAAAAACTGAAGTATTTCATAGGTCTCGCCGTGAGATCTTATGATCCATGCTTATCGTGCGCTACACATACAGAAACTTCTGCTCCACTAATAAAAGTAGTAGACTATAAAGGAAGAGTTTTAGCTTTACTTTAAAACACTTTATTTAACCAAGCCCTCAAGGTCTCTATCCAAAAGAAAATAGACGCTAGAGAAGTAACCAAAACAACGTAAATATTGGGCTTTTCTAAAACAAGATAGACTATCAAGAAAACAGTAAAGAAAACAGCATAAAATAGAAAGCGAGGAACAAGGAGAGAACCTATTCTAGTGAAAAAAATCAGAGCTCCTACTTTGGCTTCTCTGGCCACAAAATACTCTCCCTCAATATTTTTTTCTAATAAACCTAACCTCCTCAACTTTTCTAAGTGATAAAGTGCCGTATTAGGACTTCTAAAACCCATTATTCGCTGAAGCTCCCTAACACCTACAGGCCTATTTAACTTAAGCAACATTACATAGACCTTAAGCGTTGTTCCCTTGAGCTCAGCTTCAAGCTTTTCTCGCGAGGCTACTTCCATAACTGATTTAAAAGAAGTTATATTTTAAATAAACTTTTTTTGTTCAAAAGCATTGTACAGCGTAGGTCAGCAGTAGCATTTAAATTCACATTACGCGAGAGAATAGTCGGAGATATGCTACTCAAGTCCGTCTATCTGGCAGCAATCTTAGCCTTGCTATCATGTACTCTAGTTGCCGCTAAGCCAGTACTAGTCAACATTAGTATTAAACCTAAGCCGGATCCGGGAGCTAGAGTCTTCTTTTACTTCTTTTCAGAAAAAGGTAGTAGAGTACTCATCGAAACAACAACAGGAGATGTTTCGGCTGCACTGCCCTTAACTGGCAGGTACTTTATTATAGCAGGCTTTATTAGAGGCAATGATATTTTCTTGGGTTATACTGATTTAAAGATATTATCTAATACTTCAGTAACAATTAATGTTACTAACATAAATTCCTATCCCAAAAAACTCGTCAAAATAGAAGTGCTAGATACTCAAGGCAGGAAAATAAACTCATGCCTAATAGCTGTAAAGATTTTAAATAAAACAATAGCCTTCGGTATTACCTTAAAGGGGGAACTTCTTCTAGAGGTACCTAATTTACCTTACTTGAATATTGAAGTATATTCACTGAATTCAACACCTATGCCTCAGCAGTCACACCGCTTAGAAGCAGCTACCACAGGTGCTCTAGCACATAAATCAATTACTATTACAAGAAGTGTTCCTAATAAATTGACTATAGTTCTTGAAAGAATAAGCCCAATATCTCTTCAGAAAACTACTGCTGTAGAAGGAGGTAAAAGAGCTTTTGGTGCGCCAGAAAAGTACACTAAGATAACGATCATACTGCTCTTATCTTTTCTCTCAGCCGCTCTATTGTATTTAATTGCTAGAAGAAAAATTTAGTTTCTTTAGCTCGGCTAAGAACTCGATATTCTGCTTTATGCTCTCATCTAAATTCTTTGATGCTATAGTTACCCACTGAATATTGGAATCGAACAGAAACTCTAAGCCCGGAAGCTTTCCATCCCAACTCTCTCCAGGCTCAGGCATTGGAACAGACCCCGCTACTCTGATGTTTACTATACCTGATTGAGCTAGAGCCTCAGCCAATTCTATGATTCGTGCTTCTGGTACAGCAACACCTGCTGTCTGCATGAACTCCTTATAGGGCTTAATGATTTTGCTTACATCGAGTATATTTTTCACAGGCTTGACTTTGATGACTCGATAAGAGTAGATAGGCTCAAAGATCCTTACCTTTTCTTCATCATATGCAACTGCTCCTTGGCCTTTATTGACAACAAATACTTCAATTTTGTCTGACGCCTCTCCTTCAGCTATTAATTTAAGTATCATTGGCTTAGCTTTAGCTCGATATTTCTCTGATTGAGGAAAAATTCTTGACAGCCAGTTCATAGCTTCAGCTATTTTCTCTGCAAATTCTCTTGGAGACAACTTGCCTCCTTCCTCCACTCTAACTTCTCTGGGAGAAGAACACATTTCCTGTTCATAGCCGATTATATCGAAAGCAACTAGTTCCGCTACTTCAGGTAAAGCATATTCTTTAGCAACTATTTCGATTCCAAATTTTGCTCCATGGTAGCATCCCCTAATATCCCTGCCTTTCTGTCTAAACTCCTCTACTTTCTCTTTTACACTTCTTACAGCTTCTTCTCCTCCAACTACATTGACTACATCAATATGCGAGTAAAACTCGTTTTCAATAACGTCTCCCCTACTCCAGTTCACTACTGCAACTAAGTTAGCTAGATCTCCATCTACTTCACTTAAAGACTCCGCAAAAAGAGCAGCAAATACAGGCTGCCTAGTTGGAGGCTTTATTATTGCTGCAGCATTTAAAAGCAACGAAAGTAGCATTACATAGGATTCAACTAAGCCAGGAATATTTCCTGGACAAATATGTAAAATAAGCTCTACTTCAGGCAAGCTAGACAAACTCTTTGCAAACTTTATTTTCTCGAAGAAAGACCCATATCCCTTTATTCTTACATTAAGTCCAAGAATTTCAGTAAACTTTTTGAATACTTCTTTTCCAACTGAAGGACTTTTAAGCACTTTAAGATAGTTTCCCCTAACTTTTATCAAAGTACTGAAGGACAGTACTTCAATCATTTTAGAGGGATAACCCGTAAGCTCGGGAAGTACTTCTAAAGCAATTTTCCTTTTAGTATAGTTGCTATTGCTCCATAACTCGGCGAGCTTATCTGCCGCTCTCATAGTTTTTTCAGAAATACCTACTTCACTGAGCGCTTTTCTTCGCTCCTCTTTAAGAAACTTTGAGATTTTCTCCGCATCGCCCTCCTTGAGCTTTAGATACTCTATTTCAAAGCCGCTTACCTCTCTTATGATAGTATCAAAACTATCTTGAAGCTCTTTTGGAAGAAAATATCCCTTTAACATTATTCTCCCAGAACTTTACCGAGAACTAGCGCACATCCTCTTCCTTCTTCAGACTCTACTCTCTCAATGCTCTCTATTACAGGCCCTTCTCTACTACACTTGGAGCACCCATTCCAATTTATTGTCACTTTATCTCCTGTGATTATGAAGCCTGGATATGATTGAGCTAGCGGGTCGAAGAACGCGAAGCGCCCTGTTTGTCTACCGTGCTCTGGTAGAGGATTAAACTCTTCGTCGAGAAGCACAGGTTTAATCCATGGAGGTATATGCTTTTCTCCGCCTTCTACACAGGAATAAAACAGTACATTGCATTCACACATGCCATAGCCATCTACATGTCTTTCAGGAGCAGGTATTCCAAGCGCTTCATTAAGCATTCTGCGGAAGTCTTCAAGCGATACTCCCTTTTCTAGCTTGAATCCTCCGCCTGTCACTACAATGCTTCTTCCAGGA
>Ga0180301_10000049_pt1 | contig 74900 bp, 61 predicted proteins | sample GuaBasSediGuay16_FD_121797 | JGI IMG/M metagenome (GOLD analysis project Ga0180301, IMG submission 121797) | Subseafloor sediment microbial communities from Guaymas Basin, Gulf of California, Mexico - Guay16, Core 4569-2, 12-15 cm | ecosystem: Environmental > Aquatic > Marine > Hydrothermal...
CGCCGCTTCTTTACCCGCTTCAGATAATGACTCGACGCCCTCCCGAGCCTGATACCGATCCCGTCCACGATCGCTAGGAGTTTTCCGCGATACCTCGTCCTTGCCAGTCTGTAGAAGGTGAGCCTTATCAATAAATCTACTGTTGCCAGGAGAGTCTCCTTCCACCTACTCACCGAGGCCGGGCTCGGCACTCTTTCTAGACAGATTCTCCTGTACATGCTGAGTCCTTTAAGGTCGTCTAGTGCTCGTCTACAGCTCTGGTGGCTGAGGACTACCCATGCCAGAACGGCTATCTTTGAGGCCGTAATATACATCTTCGGCCCTCTCTTCCTTCCTTGGCCCGGCAAACTCTTCTTAGCCAGCTTATAAATGGCCTTAACAATTATAAACTTGCCGAGCCAACATATTTGCATCGGGGGCGCCTCTTTTCCGGTGTGGTCGCAAGTAATGCGACTATAATACCTATAAAGGCGCCCCTCCACCACAAAGTCACGAGAAAGGCGTTAACTGGCAAGAACTAGGCTGAGAGAAGAGATAAATTTGAAACAAAGCCATCTTTTCATTAAAGATTAATAGGAGTTAAAAACTGAGAGTTGCCTTCAAATACTGAGTATGTCTTTAAGAGACCTTTAATTCCTTGTATAAGAGAGTTTCATCGGCTACTTTCAAAAGAATTTATTTATTACGAATTGATGAGAAATAAAGAAGGTATATGGGTAGAGTATAAGAAATTAGAATAACGAGTAAAGGCTTTAAGTATGTGTTTGAAGAATTTAGACTTAACTACATTTTTCATTAAAAAGAATGTTGGTGACGATGTTGGCTCATGGCACTGATGCTTCGATACCTCATCCGCCCCTATGGTTCTGGATAGTGTTTCATGTAATCATAATCATAATGATCATCATTGATATTCTAACGCTAGAGCACGAGGATAGAGATCCGACAATCAAGGAAACACTAATAATGACAATCATATGGATTCTAACAGGAGTATTATTCGGAGTCTATATCCTATACGCATACGGTAGTTTACCGGCGCTTCTTTATTACGCAGCGTTCCTGGTAGAAAAGTCATTAAGTATGGATAACATGTTCGTATTCTACGCGATCTTCAGTTACTTTGGAGTTGAGTATAGGTATCAGCACAAAGTACTCTTGATAGGGATTCTAAGTGCAGCACTCTTTAGGGCAGCATTTATTCTTGGGGGTATTTACTTAATCGAAAGAATCCACTGGACTATCGTGGTTTTCGGTATCATCCTTATAATTTCTGGTATCAGGTTAAGTATCAGAAAGGGAGAAGAAAATGTAGATCCAGAGAGAAATCCCATCGTTAGACTTGCTCGCAGAATTCTGCCTATTACTCCGAGGTATTATGGCTCGCATTTCATTGTTAGAGAAAACGGTGCTATCCGATTTACACCTTTAATAGTTGTTCTCTTAGCTATAGAAACTACGGACGTTATATTTGCAGTAGACTCTGTTCCAGCGGTTCTAGCTATAACCACTGATTTCTTCATAGCATATACCTCTAATATCTTAGCGATTCTGGGATTGAGAGCTCTCTATATGTTTATAGCTCTTCTCATAAGACGCCTAGAATATCTCCACGTGGGTCTTGGCATTTTATTAGCGTACTTAGGCGTTAAAATGATTCTCTCTTTCCTAGGTTTCGAAATCCCAATAGTGCTTTCTTTAGCGATAGTCTTCACAATCCTAATACTGTCCTTCGTAGTGTCTTTCATAATAAGCAAGATAAAGCATGAGTCTTTGGGAGAGGAGATGAGTAGCGAAGCGTAAAGTGAGACGCAGAGGATTAAAGCTTTTAACATAATAACTCCATTACAATTTGGGTCAGTATTTTTTATAATTTTATGGGGAGTTGGTAACTTTTTAACTAATTTGAGTTGAGAAAAATGCGTAGTGATAAAGTAAAAAAAGGAATTGATCGTCTTCCACATAGAGCCCTTTTTAAGGCTGCTGGATTAACGGATGATGATTTAGAGAGGCCATTAGTAGCTGTGGTTAATTCTTGGAATGAAATTGTTCCAGGCCATGTTCATTTGGACAAAATCGCGCAAGCTGTGAAATTAGGTATCAAGGAAGCTGGAGGAACACCCCTAGAGTTTAACACAATTGCTATATGTGATGGTATAGCAATGGGTCACGAGGGAATGAGGACTCCACTTCCTAGTCGAGAAATTATTGCTGCATCGATAGAATTGATGATAGAGGCTCACCAATTTGATGCGATGGTTCTCATAGCTTCGTGCGACAAGATAGAACCGGGAATGTTAATGGCGGCCCTTCGATTAAGCATACCCTCAATAATAGTTACTGGAGGATGCATGTTAGCGGGTTACTGGAAGGGGCAGAGAGTAGCGATAAATCATTTGTTCGAGGCTATTCCCAAGATAAAAAGAGGCGAATTAAGTGAGGAGGACGTGAAAGAGCTAGAAAATAATGCACTTCCAGGGCCTGGATCATGTGCTGGACTATACACGGCAAATACTATGGCTGTTCTAATAGAAGCCCTTGGAATGTCTCTTCCGGGATCAGGTACTGCTCCAGCAGTTTCTGCGGAGAGGTATCGAATTGCTCGTGAAGCTGGTAGGCAGATAATGTACCTATTGGAGCATGATATAAAGCCGAAAGACATTGTGACTAGGGAATCTATCGAGAATGCTATGAGAGTAGATATGGCTTTAGGTGGTTCTACAAACTCTGTTCTTCACTTAATGGCGATCGCTAACGAGGCTGGAATAAAGCTGGATCTTAACGATTTTGATGAAATAAGTAAGACAACACCAGTACTAGCAAAGATAAATCCGGCAGGGCCTCACTTCATGGAGGATCTTCACAGGGCAGGTGGAGTTTTGGGAGTTATGAAGGAGCTTGAGCCTCTACTCAATACTGATGTATTAACAGTTACTGGAAAGAAACTAAAGGATCTGTTGAAGAATACCGTTGTTAGAGATCACGATGTTATTCGACCAAGGGAGAGACCCTATAGCAAAGAAGGAGGTATCGCTATTCTTTGGGGCTCTTTAGCTCCAGAAGGTGCTGTGGTTAAACAGTCAGCAGTTGCACCAGAAATGCTCAAATTCAAGGGCGAGGCAAGAGTATTTGACAGGGAAGAGGACGCGGTAAAAGCTATTATAGATGGGGAGATAGAGAAGGGACAAGTAATTGTAATCAGATATGAAGGACCGAAGGGAGGTCCCGGAATGAGAGAAATGCTAGCAGCAACATCAGCAGTAGTAGGAGCAGGACTAGAAAAAAGCGTTGCACTCGTTACAGATGGTAGGTTCTCTGGAGCCACTAGAGGCCCGTGCATAGGTCATGTTTCCCCAGAAGCTATGGATGGTGGACCAATAGCACTAGTTAAGGATGGAGATATAATATCTATAGATATTCCTAGTAGAAAATTAGAGCTTGAAGTTCCTCCAGAAGAGCTTGAGGAGCGCAGAAAAAGATGGAAACCACCCAAACCGAAAGTGAAAAAGGGCTATCTTAGATTATATGCCCATATAGCGGAATCAGCCAGCAAAGGTGCTATTTGGAGAATCCCATAAAAATATTCTTTTTTAGGCGGGAATATTCGCAAGGTGCTGAAACTTGTTTGTTAAAAATTACGAGGAACTGTTAGCCTCCGCCAGAAACGACAAAGATAAACAAGCAAGAGAAATAATTCTCCAAGCATTAGAGGCCGCGTTAATAGCGGTTGATCCTAGGCACACAGTGAAAAGAAATGTTATGATCAGCGATAATAAACTCGTGATAGCTGGAAAGGAATTCGATTTAGATAAAATACGAAATATCTATGTGATAGGCGGCGGTAAAGCTAGTGGGGCAATGGCTGAAGCAATGGAGGAGGTCCTTGGAGATAGAATATCTGGAGGAGTCGTTAATGTGCTGAAAGGTACTGAAAAGAACTTTAGGGTTCAAAGGATAAAGTTAGTGGGGGCATCGCATCCGATTCCTGATGAGAACGGAATGCATGGCGTTGAAGAAATGTTGGAAATCGCAAAAAGAGCGGACGAGGATGACTTGGTAATAGTGCTTATATCTGGAGGCGGATCAGCTTTAATGCCTAAACCAGCAGAACCTATTACATTAGAGGAAATGAAGATCACTACTGATTTGTTGCTCAAATGCGGAGCCACTATTAATGAAATTAATGCTGTGAGGAAACATATTTCTGCTTTTAAAGGTGGGCAACTAGCTAGAGCTTGTTATCCGGCCACTACAGTAGCTCTTGTGATATCTGATGTGGTTGGTGATCCATTGGATACGATAGCCTCGGGACCAACAGCTCCTGATACTACAACCTTCGAGGATGCTTACAGAGTTTTGAAATTCTATGGTATCCTCGATAAGGTGCCTGAAAACGTAAGAAAAAGAATTGAGAAGGGACTAAAAGGTGAAATTCCCGAAACTCCAAAGCCTGGTGATAAGATATTTGAAAAAGTTCATAACATAATCATAGCTAATAATCGAATAGCTTGCGAAGCTGCAGAAGCTAAAGCTAGAGAAATGGGCGTAAATACACTCATTCTCTCGACTCATATAGAGGGAGAAGCTCGCCACGTAGGTACTGTTCTAGCGGGGATAGCGAGGGAAATTCACAAATATGACAAGCCTCTGAAACGACCAGCACTGATAATTATGGGAGGGGAAACAACAGTGACGGTTACTGGAACTGGAAAAGGTGGTAGAAACCAGGAGCTATCCTTATCAGCCTCATTAAGAATTCGGGGACTTGAAGGAACAGCTATAGCCTCCGTAGGCACTGATGGTATTGATGGTATAACTGATGCGGCAGGAGGATTAGTAGATAGTACAACAGTAGATAGAGGTAAAGGAAAAGGTCTCGATGTCTTGGAGTATTTGGCTAATAATGATTCCTATACGTTTCTCAAAGCTGTTGGTGACGTTATATTTACGGGTCCCACTGGAAGTAACGTGAATGATATAATGTTCGTTGCTGTAGTCTAATTCTCCACAAAAATCCTTTTTCTAATATTTGTGAAAATTATTAGAAGGGCTTTTATGTAACCTTTCTTAACTGACTGATATTTCTATTATCCTTCACAACTTCTAGTATTGTCTTGAATGCTGGATTATTCCTCAATTCCTGATGATGAGAAATGACTATTATCTGATCATACTCTCCACTAGTTTGAAGTCTAGAGAGCGCCTCAGCTACTTCTAATCTAAGCTCTTCATCAAGCGGTCCGAATCCTTCATCTATTATCAAGAATCTTGGTCGATGTTTTCGTGAGTAAAGCTGTGCAAGCAATTTTCCAATAGCTAATCTAATAGCGAATCCAATTAATGTTTGTTCTCCACCGCTGAATGTTCGGATTTCCCGTTTAAAACCGTTGGAATATATGTTCATATCTATGGATTGAGAAGAGCCTCTCTGACTAAAAATGAACTCCACCTCTATTGGTTGCCCAAAGATTCTGAGATAGTCATTCGTGTATTCTTGGAGTAGCTCCACATAATCTTTTAGCAGCCTTGTCGGAAGAGCTCCTGGAGCAAAAACCTTTTCATCCAAAACTTTATACGCCTGAATATCGAGTAGAAGCTTCGCAATTTCATTCTTTACCTGATCCAACCTCTTTTCTTTTTTCAGAATCTTCTCTAATTCTTCTCTGAGCGTTTTTAGTTTCTCTTCAAGCCTATTTCTTCGTCCAATAGTATTCTCCAACTCTTTCCTAATTGTAGCTATTTTATTTTCGATACTCTCGCGTTCTTTTTCTAGTCTTTCCTGTTCTAGAATTAGCTTCTTTTTATCTTCTAATGCTGCCTCTAATGAACGAATCTGTCCTAAGAGATGATCCCTAAGAGCCTCCTTATCCCTTAAACTATCCAGTTTATAAGAAGCATCAAGCATTTGCTGCAAAACTTCCTCTATTTTCTCTAACTCCTCTTCACCGGAAAACTCTTGGAGTAATTTTAATTTTTCATCATATTTTCTTTCTAGCTCCTCCAGCTCGAAACATATCCTTTGAAAGTTCTCCTCGCTAACTTCGCTAACATCTTCTTTTTCAATATTTCTCCGGAGAACAATAAGTCTTGACTGCAAATCTCTTTTACGCTTGACTTTTTCCCGAATAAGTGTTGCCTCAGTCTCGATCCGTTTTAGTTCTTTGAGGACATCTCGTAGCTTATTTTCTAGTCCAGATAACTCATTCTTTAAATGCTTCTTCCTCTCAACCTTTTTATTGGGGGGTAACAATGAGCCGCATACTGGGCAGTAAGCCTCAGCCTCATCCAGTTTCTTTAGAACATCCTTAACCGTCTGGATTTTTCCCTCTATTACTCCTCGTTCTTTACTGAGATTATCTCGCATAACCAGTAGTTCATTCTCTTTTTCTTCAACGTTTCCAAGTTCCATTAATTCTTTCTTTAGGTTCTCTATCTCTTTTTTCATTTTCAAGAGGTTCTCGTATTTTTCTTTCTGCATCTGGAGTTCCTTTATCCTCATTTTTAATGAGTTTAGTTCCCTGACATATTTCATGTATTCATTAACTGATTGGAGCTTCTCGACGCCAAACCTATTAATGGCTTCCTTAATGCGAGAAATCTCCTCTTCGATGTTTTGCAGTTTTTCTCGAAGCGTCTTAAGGTTTTTTTCGCTCTCAAGCATTTTATCGAGTTGTGACTTTATCTCGCCTAATCGGTTATCCAAGTCTCTTTTCTGTGCCTCTAGTTCTTCCTCTACTCTTCTTAATCCGGATTCTTTTTTGCTCAAAACTGGCAGTTCTTTTTCTATGTTCTCTATCTCCTTCTGAATCTCTTCTTTTTTGGAAACTTCTCTTTCTAAGATCTCTTTTTCTTTCTCAAGCTTTGCCTTTTCTTTCTCCAGATTATCTGTCTTCTTTTTGACTAGGTCTCTCAAATTATCCATGCGGATTCGCAAGATATCCACTAGCAAATCTCGTCTTTCGCTGGGTCTTTTTCTCAAGAACTCATAAACATCGCCTTGCCTCACTATAACAGAGTTTAGAAGTACTTCATAATCAAGACCAGTTAATTTTCTTATTCTCTCATCAACTATACGAGCGCTCTGAGCCATTATTCTCAGACTATTTCCGCTACTTTTATCTCTGACATAGAGAATTGCTGAAGGAGATTTATCCCTGAAAAAGACGCGTCTCACGAAATAAATTGTATCACCTATCTCGAACTCCAGCTCGACAAGACCCCTATTCTTACCCTCCATTACAAGATTTCTATACCCCGTCTTAGCTCCGTATGCACCACCAAACAATGCAGCCGTTAAAGCATCTACGAATAACGTTGTCTTGCCAGCACCAGTTTTTCCTGTTACGAATAGGGGGTACTCTATATTGTCAAATACGATCTCGGCTTTTTCGTAGGTAGCTATGTTCTCTATACGTAGTCTTACTAGCTTCATGGCACTCTGGCCTCCTCTAGAATATCTTTCACTAATTCAAGAGCTCTTTCCTTAACCCTGTTATCGATGTCTAGATTCTTGATATACTCTATTATTTTTTCTCGCAACGAGATTCTCCGTAATTCAGTATCAATGTTTTCTGGCATAGGTGAGTGAGGATTAATGTGCTTGAGATAATATCCAAGGATCTTCTTTTTGTTGAAAAGGAAATCCTCCAAAATTTCTTTTCCCTTCATGAGTTTTTTCCACGTTATCTCGTCGGCTTCAAGAATAATCCTAAGTATGCTTCCAGATGGGATTGCTAGGCTTTCTAGTATATCTGAGAGAGCCTTATCAGGCATAAGAGCATTCTTAATCTTTATAGTATCAGTTGATAGCATTGGCCTGCATTCTAGGGGCGCTCGATTAATACTTACTCCGTCCTCCGATAATTCAGCAAGCACAAAGCTTTTTTCTTCACCGAGCTCTGAAAAATCAATTCTCTCAATAGAACCAGCATAAACCACTTTTTTAGAGATTTCTTGGGGAGTATGTATATGACCTAACGCTATGTAGTCAAAGAAGTGTTCTATGAGGTCGCTTCGAGCAACGGTTGGCTCGTTGATGTATACGGACCATATATTTTTCAACTCCGCCCCCTTAACAGTGACATGAGCCATTAGAATCTTGTAATCAACATCGGGAGGTATGCTATCTATTAGTCTAGAGATTTCCTCATTGATAAATTTCCCATAACTTATGCTTCCTTCGCTAATCTCATTTACTATGCGTGGATCAACGTAGGGTATAGGCACTACAGCAACTTTTGCTCGCTTACTTTCCTTATTAATATTAATTATTAATGGTCCATTGGGGATTGACTGGAAGTAATAGAAGTATGGTGCATGAGCTTCCACAAGTCCTTGCAAGGGACTTTGTGCATAAGTGGTTTTTGGTTTATCATGGTTCCCTGCTATTATGATCACGTAAATGCCGTTCTCAGCCGCTCTACCTACTTGATTTGCTATGAATACGAAATCTCTATTAGAGGGGTCCGATCTATGGAAAACATCTCCCGAAATGAGAATCATGTCAGCGTCGCGATTAATCGCCTCGCTAAAAATTCTCGCAATATTCTTTTTGAAATCCTCTCTTCTTACCTCACTAACGTTGTATCCAGTAATATTCCTGAAAGATACTCCTAGGTGGAAATCTGCTGTATGTACTATTCTCACTGAATCACTACCCATTATGTTTCTCCCACCACTATATCTCTTTTCTCAACAATTGTTCCCGTTTCTCCTATAAACAATTTCATGAAGACATTCATTAATAATGCTTTTTATCACCAGAAGAATTCCTCAAAGAGTTCACAGATCAAAAGAGATATTGCTTAGAGATCCTATACACTCACCAGGGAGAAATATTTTGTCAAATGCGAGATCGAGATATTGATTAGACTATGGAAAGACAAGACTTAATTATGAATAATAATTACTTCTGGTAATTATTCCTCTGCAAGAGATTTTCATCTCTCCTCACTTCAGCTTTTGCCAGAAATTGCTTCTTGTAAAGTTCTTCTATTCTCTGGATAGTATCGGCTTCTTCTGGAGACTTATCATCTCTTATTCGTACAATTCTTGCGAATCTTAGAGCATAGCCCGATTTATACTTAGGAGATTTCTGGATCTCGTTAAAAGCCACTTCTACAACTATTTCTGGTCGAACATAGACTGTACGACCTCTTTCCCCTATTTTAAGCTGTAGTAAACGCCTCGTCATTTCCTCGAATTCTTCATCTGTTAACCCCTTAAACGTCTTCCCAACGACCAAGAATTTTCCTGTCTTTTCATCTCTAGCCGCTAGGTAATAGTCGGATAACCAATTTTTTCTTCTACCATAACCCCAATCAGCAGCTACTATAACGAGATCTAATGTTGTGAGAACAGGCTTAATTTTTAGCCAGAGCTTTCCTCTTATGCCAGGTGTATATTTGCTATCTAGTTTCTTCGCCATCAGCCCTTCGTGCCCTTCATTTATAGCTTTTTCGAGAAAGTTTTCAGCAATTCTAGGATCATCGGTTATGATCTGGGGCGTTAATGGAATTCCATTCACTACCTTAGATAAGATTTCGCGTCTCTTTACATAAGGACTATCTATAAGTAATTCACCATCAAGATACAGTATATCGAAGAGATACAATTTCACAGGGATCTCATGTATCATTTTACTAATCTCCCGTACTCTCCTGAACCTTCTCATCAAATGCTGAAAAGGCAAAGGCTTATCATTTTCCCCTATCGCAACTACTTCTCCTTCTACAACAGCCTCTCTAGCTCTTAGACCCTTCTTAACAATTTCTACAACGTCAGGAAGACTTTTTGTGACATCCGTTAATCGTCTACTAAATATTTTCACCTCACCGTCCTTAACATGTATCTGAACTCTCGCTCCATCAAATTTGTACTCAAATGCGGTTTTGCCGCCATGCTCTCTTAAAGCCTCTTGAACTCTCTCTGCTTGCTGCGCTAACATAGGTTTTAGTGGACGAAAAAGTTGCAAATGCACATTTTCAAGCCCTTTAGCCCCCTGCGTAAGAGCGATGTACGCTACCTCCCCAATATCCCCAAGAAACATGTGTGCTCTTTCAACAAGCTCAAGGGATACATCAGCCGCCTTAGCTATGGCCTCCTCCATTAATCCCTCAGAGACGCCGTGACGCATCTCTCCTAGCATAATTTTCACTAAGTACTTTGCTTCTAGGGGGGATGCCCTACTAAGCAATGACTTTACGATGGCTTCTTTTCTCACTCGACTACCACTGCCTCTAATTTTAGCTATAGACTCCAAAGTCCGGTAAACATTTAATATCGTTAAAGGTTCTTCGAAAAGCGTGGCTTGGCGAATAACTTTTTTGTTTTTCATTATTAATTCAACCATTTCGCCGGGGTCGCCAGTCTTATTAAAAGCTTCTAATAATTCCTTGGGAGAAGCCTTTGTTAGTTCCTGAACAATTTTTATTATAGTTGCCCAAGAAATCTCTAGCGTATACTGACTCCAGTCAGGAAAAATTTTCCCAATAATTAATCTCACAGCTGGTGCTAATTCATCCTTAGAAAGTTTCTTGAGAAAAGCACTAATCATACTTATCTTGGGAATTCTCTCGGTCAATTTCTCAAGTTTTTCACAAAGCTCTGCAAGCTCTCGAAACGGTGTACTCAAAAGAGACCCCAGATAAAGAAGTTAAACCCCCACTACTACTTTCTGCATCATTAGGATGTATATTAATAAAAATAATGATACAATACTAAGAATATCCAGAGCCCTAAGCGCCTTTACTAAAATCCAATAAATTACCAAAAGTAATTAAGACGCAACATTTGATTCCTAAATATCACTACCTGGGAAATCCCAGTATGAGTAAAATAAAATGACTACCTATCGTCTTCACATCCCTTAGGTTAATAACTTAAATACTAGTTTTTCCGTGTTTCATGTTAAGACTCTATCGAGCTGGGTTCTTTGAATGTGGCGTGAAAAGGATAAACATGTGCTTTCCCAGCTTATTCTTCCTGTTGGTGAATACGAATTAACTCCTTGGCTCCCCGAATCTTTCCTAAGTTTTATTATAGATGCCGATACTGAGCCTAAGAAGAAGGAGATGGAAAAGGTTATTCTGCCAGAAACTATTGATTTAGAATCTCGAATACTATACTTGCGTAATCTAAAGGACTTGAAAACCTTTGCTAGAGTTAAGAGAGTTGATGTGAAGAAATATGGTAAGAGCATCATTGTTGATCCTTACACCTTTTATTATCCCTATCACCTAGACTTACGTAGCTATGGTATCTATTTTCGTGCAAAGAACATTATTGAGGATTTTTTGGAGTTTGCTGCTCTTTCATACCTTGCGATTGACAAGGATAAACTTGCTTTCTTGGGAAAGAAATTTCCTGATAGATGGCTGATGCTTAGGCAGCTTCTGAGAAATCTAAATGCTTTTATTGCATCTTTCTTCGTAGTTTTTGCAGTGTTTTCTTATTTTCATGCATTGACTCACCATATTATCGAAGATATTTCTACATACTTAGAGGGGATAAAGAAGGCAAAGTATTCTCCCATTAAGAGGGATGAAGAGGAGGAGTTTTGTGTGTGGGTCTCTTTCAGAGCACTAGAAAGTTATAAGATTCCCGAAATCCTTTATCAAAGTAAGAAAGTTGAGAGAATCCTGAGAATGTTTTATCCTATCTTGCCAAAGGTTCCGCGTGAAGATATTATTGATGTTACACAATTTGCTATACCTCTCCTATACTGCTTCTTTGTATATAGAAATTCCGTCCTTCCCAAACCAAGAATATCTAGGAAAGTTTCTAAGCTATTTAGTGTGATTTGGGAGCCTATGAGGGTATTACACTTTACCTATGAGCATGAACCAGTAAAGATAAATGATATTGAAATATTTGAACGATTATTCGTGACTACTTACTAAAAGATGGAATCTAAGAAAAGCATAACTATAAAACCTAAGAAAAAGCCTATAGAAGCCTCCTCACTATGCTCCTTATTCATAATATCTGGCACTATTTCGTGAATAACTACATAAACCATGGCGCCTGCCGCTAAAGCCATTAAAAGAGGCAGAGCTGTGGTTATATACGTTACTATGATTAGAGGAATTAGAGCAGCTAAGGTCTCTGAAAAACCGCTTAGAGCTCCTACTAAGAATCCTTTCACTCTCCCCTTCTCCATAGAGGCTAACGGCATAGAAACTGCTAAGCCTTCTGGCATATCTTGTAAGCCTATAGCGATAGCTAAAAGCAAACCGTCTTCAATACTATATACGGTGCTCGCTCCTACCGCCATTCCTTCTGGAATATTATGAATAATCATGGCTAGAGCCAGTAACCATAATTTCTTTAGTTCCTTTCCGCTTATCGATAGACCCTCATAACCCTTTTCAAAGTGTTCATGAGGAATCACTATATCTAATCCTTTTACTACGAAAAGACCTAAGACAAAACCCAGAATTCCTAGAAAAGCACTACTCACCTCTATAGCTGGGATTAATAAGCTAGTAAAAGACGCTACCAACATAATACCCGCAGAAAAGCCTAGACCTATTGAGCGATACTTCTCAGTCTTAAACCTATAGAAAAGCGCTGGTGCCGCTCCAATCGTTGTAAGTATGGCAGGAATTAACGCTATGATAATTACTCTCTGAAAAAGACTCATCCCCGATAAAGTATCTATAAAACCTTCCATTCTTATCAACTCATTCATACTTTAAAGACATTGGTTAAAGATCAAAATCTCAATCATCGATTATTCTAGGTATAATGAGTTCTAATCCATGTAGTACCCGCCATTAACATCTATTACCTCGCCAGTAACATAGTCACACCTTATCAGGAATATTACTGCTTCAGCCACTTCCTCCGGTTTACCAAATCTTCTCATAGGGACTTTTTGGAGAATCCTTTCCTTAACATCTTCGGGTAGATTAGCTATTAACTCTGTCTCTATTGGTCCAGGTGCTATTGCGTTGACTGTTATGTTATATTTTAATAATTCTTGCGCGAGAAAGAATGTCATTCCAATTAATCCAGCTTTAGAAGCCGCGTAGTGAGGACCAACGGTTCCTCCACTCTTACCCGCTACAGAGGACATGAAAATGACCTTTCCACCACCCCTCTTTATCATTACGGGGACAACGGCTTTTGTTACGATAAATGCTCCCGTCAGATTCACTCTTAGTATCTTTTCCCATTCTTCTAGGGGTATGCCCAATATAGAGTGATGAGTAGCCATAATCCCTGCATTGTTGATAAGAATATCAATGCCTCCAAAATCTTCGACGATCCTATCAACCATAGCCTTTACCTGAGAGGGACTAGAAACATCTGCTTGGTAAATCCTAGCTTTTACCCCGTAGCTTGATGCCTGTCTGGCGACTTCTTCGGCGAGATCCTTGTTTTTAACATAGTTTACTGCTACATGGGTTCCCTCCTTAGCGAGTCGAAGAGCTATAGCTTTCCCAATCCCTCTACTCGCGCCAGTTATTAGAGCAACTTTATTCCTCGGATCCATAGAACATCTTCTCCAAAAATTAATGCAAAACAAGATGCTAAGATAATTAGCCAGAAAGACTAAATATAATCTTCATTAATCTAGTTAAAAGTTCTTAAGATATTAGGAGAATTCGTGGGGAAACAAATCTTTCTTAATAGCTAAAATAATATTTAGAGCAACAAGAGTAGGAGTGCTCTTATGCTCTATAATGGCGAATAGTTCGTTTCGAGAAAAACTAGTTCTCTGCATTATAAGCTAACGATAGTTTAGTTAATGAGTCTTTTAGTTGGTTACGCGTATATTATCCGGTCACAAAAATTATCTACTGATATACTTATATACTTAGCTACAATGATAGTGTATATCTAAGAATGATAATTGGTGGTATAGAATGTCTACAACAATTAGAGTCTCTGTCGAAACTGCTAAGAAACTTGAGAACTTGAAGCGAAGCATGAATGCAAAATCCATCGAGGAAGTAATTATTAGGCTGATTAACGAACGAAGAAAGAAAATAGCTAGAGAGTACTTCGGAGTAGATAAAGGGAAAATAAGTAGGTTTAAAGAGGAGGACAGGCTTGACACTCGTATTTGATAGCTATGCATGGATAGAATTTTTCACAGGATCTAAACTAGGAGAGAAAGTTAAGGAATTCATAGAGAATGGAGAAGAGATCGTAACCCCCACAATTGTCTTAGCAGAAATAGCAAATAAGTACTATAGAGAAGGTCTTAGTAAAGAAATCGTCGTGAACAGAATATCGGTGATTAAGGAAGTTTCATTTGTAAGAGAGATTGATAATGACGTATTAGAAATACTCGGAGAAGCTCGCAAAATTCTTACAAAAAACACAAAACGTTTGAAGTTGAAACAAAAACCAAGTTTAGCTGACATAATAATATACGCCACAGCTTTGGCTGAGAAGGCTCGCGTAGTCACAGGAGATGAACATTTTAGAGGATTGAATGTGATATTCCTGACGTAATCTATCAAAATAATGGGAAGATAAGATATAGATAATAAAGATAGCTATGAATACTGATTTCGAAGTCAGAGGGAGGAGAATCTATAAGACGTATTCTAGTATTTATCAAGTCATACCTATACTGAAATCCTCAAATTGCATTCTATAATCTTGCATCTATGCAACTCGGCACTCTTATTTTACTCCACTTAGGTAAGGCCAAGTATCAATTAGGCTTATTAATGAAGCTATCCTTGTGGGAGGATATCTTGCAAATTATGAAACATTTTTCTTCGATTTTATTAAAATATTTGTTTTTGAAAACTATTGCTGGTGATTTAATTGGTCAAAATTGTAGTAGATTTGTGGAGAACTGGATTACACGGGGTCGAGATAGGAATAAAAAAGAAAGAAGAATTAATGTCTAAGTCACGAAGATTTACAGAGGATACAGATATTATAGGCAAAGTAGAAATTGACAATGAGGAATACGGCTACATAGCCTATAGAACAATTCCATGGAATAAGGAATCTATTTTCGAAAGAAGACTTGCAGCCAGACTTTTCAGCAAAGACATTGAATGGATAGCAAGCATAGACGAAAACTTTGGCCGAGAAGTACTCTTAACGCTGGCAAACGATGAACCATCCCCCGCATTCATCATAACTCATAGTGGGCAGAGAGTAGTCTATTACATAGAGAGGATACGTCCAAGGTTCCTAGAAACAGATGCATTCTTGTTTACATTTATTGATAGAGAAAGAGTTCTACACCCATTAGTCATAAAGAGCAAAAGATTTACTCTGGGCAGTGATTGGAAAGTAGTAGATATGAGGACTGACAAAGAAATCGCTGAGGTGGATGGAAAGATTCTAGATATAGGTGGGGAATGGGAAATCAAAACAAAGATTAATGATGAAAGACTCTGGCACTCGCTAATACTCTTCGCAACCACACTACGATTCTATGACGACATAAACGAAAGACTAGATCGCATCTACAAAGAACTTAGAAAAGGAAAGACGCCTGTTAAACTAACAAAGACTGATCTCTCAATGTTCTATAATCCCAGATTGCGAAGATAAAGAATACTATTTTTCTTCTAATAGGAATAAACACTTATCGCAAATTTTTTCTCCATCGAAGCAGTTCTCTTCACAATTAAGTCTCAAAGGAACATATTTTGGAATCTTTAATTCTCCAAAAGCCACATTTATTCTTGAGACATAAGGACTCGACCTAAAGGCTTTCTCGATAATTTCCCTGAGAGTATCAATATTCTTCGCCGCCATTACGATGAATACATTATATTCTCCGGTACCTACTCCCGCCAACAATACTCGAGGACAGACATCACACCTGGATAATATTCGGACAACCTCGTTATAATCCTTTATTTCAAGATTAATAAACGCCACCTTATAGCCGAGTAAAGAAATGTTGACATTAGCCTGTACTCTTAGCACGCCTGAGGAAATCAAGTCATTTATCCGTTCCCTTACGCTTGAGTGACTCATATTCAGTTTTCTCGCTAGTTCTGTAATAGGGATTCTTCCATCCTGGATAAGAGTTTTTATTATGATAATATCTATGCCATCTGGACACTTCTTAACCACTTCTCACACCTTCAAATTGACGAATAAATTTAAATATATTATTGATATATTGTAAGAAAATATCTAGTAATATATTCAAGTTGAATACAATATATAAAAATTTGGTGGTAGACTTGGGAATCCTTAGCGAAGACGATAAGAAAGTACTTGCAGAGAAATTTGAGAAGGAAATGGTTAATCCTGTACCCATTAGCTTAGTAAAAAGCGACAACTGCAATTATTGTGATCCAGTAGAAGAACTACTAAAAGAGCTAGCGGAGGTTTCAAGCGGAAAAATACTTGTGAAAGTTTCTGAAATGAACCCAACTCTCTCTAAGATACTAAGAGTAAACAGGGGACCAATTGTCCTGATAGGTTCGAAGGGAGAAGTAAGGTACACTGGAGCGCCCCTCGGGGAAGAAGGATGGGCCTTCATTGAGACCATAGCGATAGCGTCAAACGATAAGCATGGATTAGACGAGTATGTTGACGACTTGAGATCCTTAGATAGGAAGGTTAGGATAGAAACCGTTGTAACACCTACCTGCCCTTACTGCCCCTATGCGGTATTGATAGCTAATAGAATAGCAATAGCCTCCAGAGGAAAGGTTATTAGTGATACAATAGAGGCTTATGAGTTTCCAGAGATAGCAGATAAGTGGGGAATCACCGCAGTGCCAACAGTAATACTCTCAGTCGAAGAACCCTATAGCGGCAACGTATTTGCAGTAGGCGTACCTAAAGAGAAAGATTTAATAAGAGCTATTCTGAGATTCGGGATAACAGAATAAAAATTAGGCAGTTTTCTTAAAGATCTTGGATATTTTTAACAAATTTTCCCTAAAATTTCTTCATCCGATTATTTCTAACTTGGTTTTTTCTTCCCTTGCACGACATGATTTCTCGGTTTAAGTGGAGTATTTAAAAGAAAGGTAATTGACGAGAGGATGCCTGTTTAATAACTAGAGGCTTCTTTTTTGGCACTCTTTACCAAGATAGAGTCATCCGCTTAAGACTTTATTTAAGAAAATGCTGAGGTATTACAGTTTATGTCTTAATCCTCACAAATTAATATAAAAAATGTATAAAAAAATGTTAAGGATATTATTACGTAGGATGTTAATGAATAAGGCTTAGGCCGTGATTGCTTTGGGGGTTAAATACTGGATTGGGTGTAGTGGTTATAGTTACGATGATTGGATTGGACGTTTTTACCCATCCAATATTGAGAAGAAAGACATTTTAGAGTATTACGTGAAGAAGTTTAACACTGTGGAGATAAATTCTACGTTCTATCAAATTCCAGATAGGAGGATTGTGAGTCATTGGGCTGCTCGTGCACCGCCTTATTTTAGGTATTCAATCAAGTTTTATCAAGGAATTACACATGAACGTAAACTATACCACACTAGGCCAGTTATTGATAAATTTCTTAATGTTCTTCAACCCCTCATAATCAGGGGTAAGGTAGCCGTCTTTCTTATTCAGCTCCCAGCTAGTATTGGGAAGAATCTCCAGAAGCTTGAATCATTTATTAATGAGTTGCCCAAGGGTTTTAAATACGCGATCGAGTTTCGTCATCATAGTTGGTTAACTGACGATACCTTCCAGTTACTGGATAAGTACAATATTGCATACGTAATAGTTGATGAACCACATCTCCCTCCAATAGTTAGAATAACGGCGGACTTCGCATATATTCGGTTCCATGGTAGGGGAAGAAAAGTATGGTACTTCTATCTCTACTCTGAAGATGAGTTAAAACCTTGGGCGGAAAAGATAAAGAAAGAGATTGAACCTAGTGTTAAAGAGATCTTCATTTATTTCAATAATCACTTTAGGGCTTATGCACCTAGAAATGCTTCACAATTTATCAAATTATTAGGATTGAATTTTGAAGATATAGTACCAGTTGGTACTAGGCAAGCATCGTTATGGGACTTCGGGTGAGTGAATTATGCGTTTCTTGGTTTTAGGATGCGGTAATATAGGATCCGTTATTGCAAGGGATCTTATTAAGAGCAGTCCTAGTTACCGAGTCACTATAGTGGATCTTTCGGAGGAGAAGGTAAAGAGGGTTGCTAGAGATATACGTGATGAGAGATTGGATTATATGATTGGTGACGCAACGAATCCTGATACTTTAAAGGATTTTTCGAGAGGGATTGATGTTATCATAAATGCTCTTCCAGGATCCATAGGGTATAAAGTGATGAAAAACGCCATATCCATTGGTGTTAACCTAGTAGATGTTTCCTATATGCCCGAAAACCCGCTAAGTCTGGATCAGGTAGCAAAGGAAAGGAATATCACAATTATCCCTGATGCTGGTTTTGCACCAGGAATAAGTAATATTCTCATCGGCTACGCATCATTACTCTTTGATAAACTTTCACTAGTTCGAATCTATGTTGGAGGACTCCCGCAGGAAAAGATACCTCCTCTTAATTACTGCCTAACATGGTCTGCGGAAGATCTAATAGAGGAGTATACGAGACCAGCAAGGATAATCAAGAATGGCAAAATAGTGGAGGTAGAGGCTCTTAGTGGATTAGAGAAAATAAGTATGGGGGAGGTTGGTGAATTAGAAGCTTTCTACACCGATGGGCTCAGAACTCTTCTGTATACCATTAAGGCGGAGAACATGGAAGAGAAAACTCTACGCTACCCAGGACACGTGGATAAAATACTACTTATGAAGCAACTGGGGCTTTTTGATGATGAGGAATTGAATATTGATGGACAAAGAATCATTATCAAGCGTTTCACAGCAAGGTTGCTCGAGCAGAGATTTGCTTGCAAAGACGTGAAAGACTTAGTTATTTTGAGAGTACTGGTAAGGGGAACTAGGGAGGGTAAGGAACTGGAGAAAGTATTTGAGCTAATAGATTATTATGATGATAAAACAGGTATAACGGCTATGGGTCGGACAACGGGATTCACAGCATCCATTATTGCCCAGTTACTAGCTCAGGGTATAATAAGGGAGAAGGGGGTAATACCTCCAGAATACTTAGGAAGAAATATGGATGTGTTCCAATTAATTATTTCAGAGCTTTCTAAGCGAGGAATAAGAATAATAGGTGTGGACTAGGTAGAAGTCATGGCATGGGACTATAAAATTGACAAAGTTAACGAGATTTCATCGGCCATAAAGAAAGCGCTCAAAGAGTACATGGAAAACACTAAAGTTGGTGAAGTGGAGAGAATAATAAATCTTTTTGAGAAAGTCACAATACCCGTTAGAAAGGGAGTTGTTAGTAGTTCTTCTGCTCTCTTCCCGCTCGAGGTTCCTAGAGAATATCCATTGATAAAACCTTTTAAGGATATACCAGAGGCTGTCGAGTATCTTAGAAAATCAAACGTATCTATTGGTGCTATAGATTCAAGTTTCTTCAATCCTGGACCACACGTACTGGTTCCTATCACCGTCATTAGTGTCGGTTTCTGGTATCATAATTATGTTTCGGGGAAAAATGGGTTTGGTATCAAAGCGGATGCGGAACCTATTGTAGAAAATAGGATAAAGCTTCAATTAAGAACGCGAGATCTGGAGAAAGAAGTTGTGGAAGCGGTCATTGGTAGATTAGATGGAGACGTAAAGGTTTTGTTGCTAGATGAATCCCTGAATATGTCATATACTCTGGCCTGGGCCTCTAGTATGAGGAAAGAAATGGTCATGAAGACGAACGCTATAATAAGGACATGTATTGAAGAGGATGTAATACCAGTGGGCATTTTTTATACCAATGCGAGAGACATTACCAAAGGTTTAGCAGAGATAAACAATATTCCTCATGATGTTCTTCCTCCAGTCTCTGATAGGACGCTTATGAATATCTACTTAAAGAATAGGGGGTCAAGATCCCCTGTTTTCGAAGTATTTTCGCGGGCAATAGCTGATTACAAAGAGTTAGAACTCGTTAGTTTCTACCTAAAGATCGGTGACAGAAACGTTGTCCGCGTAGAATTCCCTGAAGAATACAAAGATTTGGCCAGCGATATACAAGCGATCATATATGCTCAAGCAGTCCTCGGTGGAGGGTATCCTCTAGCCCTTCAAAGAGCGCATGAAGCGGCTGTTATAAGTAAAGATGAAAGAGTAGTCATCGAGGATCTTATTGCGAACTTCCTAAAAAGACCTTCTGTTGAGTATATTTTATCTAAGAAAGCATCTTCGAAGAGGTGGCCTCTAGCATGAGTGTCTGGGAGAATATTCTTGGTAAGAAAGATCAAGCAATAGGAGAAGTAGCTGGTACGGAAGGAGGTATTATAGAGATCTTCGTCTATCCAGAACATTTCAGCAAAATACGAGTAGGTTCTATACTTATCATAGATTCGGAGAACCAAAAACCGATGGGGCTTGTTCTCAAGTTGGCTCACTCATCGCGTTACGGTACCTTTACTCCAATGAAAATGACTAGGACGGAGATTTCTAATGCTTATCCAGATATAGAGCGTTACCACTTATTCGTATCCACAATAGCATATACCAGCTATCTCGACGATGCAAATATTGTGAGACACGGAAGAGCTGGGCCACCAAAACTGCATGACTTGGTATACCTAATTAAAAGCTCTGACTTCGACGCACTTCTCTCATTTTTCAGACCCAATAATAAGTGGGACTTTACCTTCCTAGGATACTTCTTCGCGGAGGGGGCTACTAAATGGGAATTTAGGGATTTTCTCCTCCTTTATAGGGATTTCTTCAAGCGATTCGAAAATGAGAAAGACAACATCCTTCAGACGCTCATTAGGGCGATTTCTAGGGCAAAGCCGGAACTATTAAGCGCGTTGCTTGAAGAGATAAGTGAGATTCTTGGGTGGTGATTCTTATGAAAGTTCTTGGGAAAGTTGTTTCGGGAAGCGTTGATTCTGGTGTAAAGATTATACTGGAGAACTCCGAAAATATAGAGAATTATCCTCTTGGGTCTCTTGTCACGATAAATGGTATTAATCATAAATATTTAGGAATAATAACAGATGCTGGATTATCGTCCACTGATAAAACGGCTTACGAGATAATCAATCCGAATACATCTCCACGTATTAAGGAGAATTTATTAAAAGTGTGTAGTGATTTGCTGAGAACTCAGTGGGTAGAAATAGCCCTAATAGCTCAAGCTAGTAATGATGGAACCGAACCCATGTCAGCTGACACGATGCCAAGCTTCGCATCGGCTCTTGTAGAAACAAATGTGGAGGAGATATCTGCGTTCTTCGGAAAAGAAAATGAGCGGAATTTATGGAGTCTGGGTCAACCCAAAACTCCAAAAACATTACTGGTTGAAGTGCCGATCGATGTGGAAAAACTGGCAAATCTTAGTTTTGGAATTTTTGGAAAATCTGGTACAGGCAAGACATTCCTAGGAAATCTCTTGGCTGGTTACATAACTCTTTACGATTTGATTGCGCGAGGGGATAAACCTTACAGATTATTAATATTTGATATGCACTCTGAATATGCTCTTGAGTTAAAAGATAATCTTGGAAGACCGATAGCTGATGGTGTGGCAAAGATATTCAGTAATTACTATGTTAGATACACTTTAGATCCAGAATTAGCTGAGAAACGGAACCTAAGACTATTCAAGATAAATCTATCTCAGCTAACCCCAGACGATATTCGATTAATAGGACCAATCTTTGGAGTAAGCGAGACTTTTCTCACACTGCTGGGAGAATATAGAAAATTGATCGATGAATTATTCGGATTAGGTAAGTATTGGCTATGGATCCTCCTAATGGATGAAGAAACTGAAGAAAGATTCTCCCGTAGTCCTGAAGGGCAGGAGATCATAGAAAGGCTTCTAGAGTTTATTCAGGAGAGAAAAGGACTCCAATCAGTAACTTCTATAGCACGCCTTAGGAGAAGCTTTGAGAAAGCTGTAAAAGAGAAGCTGGGTTTCTCCGCACTTCAATCCTTTATTTCTCAAGCACCTAAACTCAGAAAAATTCTTTCATATCCAGTAACAATTACAGAGGATCATGTTGGTGAAATCGTTAATTATTTAACAGAAAAGGACGGGGCCCACGTAACAATAAGTCTAGGTAAGTATGAAAAGGAGCTACCCCTGTACATGCTTGTAGCGAACCTCATTGCAAGAAGATTGCGTGACATGATAAATAAGAAAATCCTGGAGAAGGGAGAACCAGACACAAAGATCATAATCTTCTTAGAAGAGGCTCATAACTTTCTAGGTAGAACAACATATAGACTCTCTCCGTTTGGTGATATCGCTAGAGAAATGAGGAAGCGTGGAGTTATTCTCTGTGTAATCGATCAAAGACCCAGCGAATTAGATTCCGATGTAATAAGTATGTTATGGACAAACTTTGTCTTCTCTCTAACGGAAAAATCAGATATCGAAGCAGCCCTCATGGGAGCGCCTCAAGTGAAGCTTTTCAAAAAGCTTATCCCCTTGTTGAGAAATAGAGAAGTTTTAGTCTATGGTGAGGCAATAAAGTTCCCGATAGTGATAAGTGTAAAAGATTACTCAGAAGCTGCTCAGAGATTCATACAAATTATTAAGCAGCATAATAAAAAAATTGAGGAAAGAAAGAAAATGTTTAGAGAGGCCGGTCTACTATAGTTTTTCTAGAGCATCGGTATTGGCTCGCTGCAAATTGTTTATTTATTCACCATATACTTCTTGAGAGCCTGTAACACTATAGCAGATAAATCAAATCCGCAGTTAGAACACCTCTCTGGGACATTCGTAATAGGATATTCCATACCACAATTCGGACACTCGATCAATGGGACAACGATCAGTTCAAGATCTCTCTTCCCTATCACATACACCCTCGTATTCTTCTCTATTTTCCAACCCCTAGCCATGGCCCACCAGATCTCCCCATCGAGCTTCACTCTACCTCGTGGAGTCAAGTCTTCTATTGCAACACCTACTCGGGAAGGTAATGTCATTTCCCTAACGGGAGGAATGCGCCTAACTAAGTACCAAGTGACGAAGAGAAAACCGAAGATTAGAGAGGTCGAGATCAATATTGCTAGAGTCCCCGTAGGGTCATATAGAAGAGCCAATAGTGTCGGAATGGCTACTAAGGGAGTCAAAACTAGGGATGATTTCGCCTCTACACCTCCCATAAGTGCTCCTGATGTGATAAACAGGAGGATTAGGAAAATTACGGCTACTATGGCTATTTCCCTATTTAATGTTCCGGTAATGCTAAATACTACTGGGAGAATTAAGAGGGCAAATATTACGGGGGCGAAGACTTTCATTAAAGCCTTGGCGGACGCGGGATCCACGGCTAGGGAGAGGATGAGAATCCCCATAAGGATTAGGGTGAGACCTAGTAGAGGATCATAGATAATGATATTCGTGGCAAAAGAAATTATGATGAGGAATGCTATAGCTGCAGCAAACCTAGCGAAATCCGCCATGATTTACACCATATATATTTCTATAGTAAGAAAAAATTAATAAAATTGGATACATAGTTTATTCCTCACGAGTCTTTTCTAATAGTTTCTTAAATAAGCTCTCTAGTTCTTTACCGGGTTCTAATACCATAGGCAACTTCGTTGGAATAAGCATTAATGTATTGTTTTCCCTACCTATTTCATACAAAATATTCATCCATCGCAGTTCGAAAGCCACAGGATTTTGGGTGTAGGTTTTAGCCGCTTCGAGCATTTTTTGTGCAGCCTCAACCTCTGCTTGAGCTAGAGTTACTCTAGCTCTTCTCTCCCTCTCAGCTTGGGCTTGCAAAGCAATTGCATCCTGTAACTCCTTTGGAATCTTTATATCTCTCAACTCTACAGAAGTTACCTTTATTCCCCAGTTTTCTGTCTTCTCATCAATTATCTCCTGTAAATGCTTAGCGATTTTCTCTCTATGAGCCAATAATTCATCGAGCTCCACCATACCAATAACTTCTCGCAAGGATGTTTGTGAAGCGTATTGAGTCGCGACTTCATAATCTTCGACGTTAAGAATCGCTTTTTCGGGATCTATAACTCTATAGTAAACCACAGCATCGACAGTGACTGGTATGTTATCCTTTGTAAGTGTTGATTCTGCTGAGAACATGTATGGCATAATTCGTAGAGAGACCTTTCGGGGAACAGTCTCTATAATGGGCCAAACAAATGTTATTCCAGGCCCTCTAATTCCTTGAAATCTTCCAAGTCGCAGAACCGGGATTCGTTCCCATTCACGAATAATGTAGATTCCTGATACTATATATATTATCACCGCTAACATAGCTGTAATAATGGGTATAGCAATGTTTCCAGGACTAATCATGTATAACATCAAACCAGCAAATATCAGGAAAAACCAACCAGTTAGTATTCCAGCACCACGTCCATTAGGCATTCAAAAACCTCCAATAGAAGCGAAAGTCATTATTAAAATAATAATAATGAAGTGTATGCTTAAAAATTTATCTTTTAAAATCAAATGTTTTTATAGAATTTATTTTTTCCAAGGTGGATTAATGACTGAATAAATAGGTTTCCTGCTCCATTCTCTAGCTTTTACAAAAATAGTGTCTAAAGATATGATTGGGTGGGAGGGGAGATCAACCATCCAAGGGTTACTAATCAATTCTCTTATAGTTTCTTCCGAGATTTTTTCCTCATATTCCCTCTTTTTGAGTTTCTTAATTATCCTACTTAATAACTCTGCTTGCTCGGGATGAAACCGCCATAATTCATGTTCTAAATAAGTATCCCAATCAATTCTCGCTTTGTAGAATTTTTCATAACCGATCTGCAAGGCCTTCTCAATCACTCCAGGGTCCTCAACATCCTTGTAACCTTCCTTTATTTCATAGATCATTCGGTAGGGGCATAAAGCACAAGATATTCTAGAGCAACCATTAAGGTAATCTGGGTGAACGAGGTTTATTTCCCTATTTAGTTTTATCACATCAAGAATTGTTAAGGGATACATGGGTTTAAACTGACCACCACTAATAAATATCCCTTGACGAGCATAACTGAGCAGACTTTTAAATCTCTTTGAAGCCTCAAATAGTCTCTCATTAGATACTTCAAAATCAATCCTTTTCTCCCGCTTAAGCTTTCTAATAGGTTTAATCTTGAGATACGTACACCATCGATAGCCTCTGAAGGGTAGGCCAGAGTCAAACAATACTCGTTTCATGATATCCCTGGGAGCCTCTACTCTCTCAATGTCAATATTTAGCTTTCTCTCAATATAATCGATAAATCGGTCATTTCGCAATGATTCGAGATAAGGTACGTAGGAGTATACGACAAAGAGGTCAAAAGGAATGTGTTCTTGTAATTTTAACAAAACAACGAGGCTAGCGATACTATCCTTGCCTCCACTAAAAGATAGTAAGACCTTCTTGTAGCGCAGTTTCTCCCTTACTTTACTGGCTAAGAAATCGACATAAGCATCTAAATTATAGGCAACATATCCATAGAGAGTAGGAGCGGGATCCAAGAGTCGAGCGATCCAAAGTTTCCTATCATCAACTACTAAATACCTCCCCCTAAGCAACGTGCTAATATTAACTCCTTCGCTCCGCGAAATCCATAAGAAAAACTTTTCTCCATGGCTGTCCAGCATGCTAATTACGTCGCCCCCAGCGTTAATAAAAGCCTTTACTTCTCCGTTGTCAAATACTGGGTAGTACTCTCCCATGATCCTCACTAGATCTTATCGAGGTTGTTAACACATGGAAGAAGGCATTAGTAAAGAGACAGGGAGAGTAATTCAAGTATAAAAATCTACATTATTAGCTCCCGGCAAAGTATGTTTTAAAAATATTAATTTCCTATACATAGCAAGAATTACTTCTTATATAGGTGATGAGCAACTGTTCCCTAGGAAATTCGAGAGGTGCTATTATCGTTGAGGATTCTTTTATTGACAGACTTTTTCTATCCAAGATTTGGCGGTATAGCGACACATGTTGAAGAATTAGCTAAGACTCTTAGAGATCTAGGACATAATGTTTATATATTAACGACAGCTGGAGAGACAAAAGATTTTGATTTTCATGACGGGATACCCGTTTTTAGGAGAAAATCGAGAATTTTTGCTCCAGCCACCTTTGGAATAAGAGCTTTCAGAAAAAGAATAAAGCCTTTGGTAAAGGTTATAGATCCAGATTTAATGCATGCTCACCACCCCTTTTCTCCCCTTGGAATAGCTACTCCTAGGATAGGGGCAGAGTTGGGAATACCAACAGTCATAACCAATCATTTCACGCCTCCATTCTTTAGACAGATACATTTTTGGTGGTATGGTAGCGCGAGAATATTGTCAAAGATTCCTCCAACGAATGCTCTTAAAATGTATACGAAGGCTATTTCTGTAAACCCTATAGGTGCTAGGTTCTTCTCTTATGTGTATAGGAAGAAGGTCTACTATATACCAAATGCCATCTATTTGAAAGAGATACAAAAATTTGTTGAGAAAAAGGATATCGATCCAGAAAAACCCACTCTTCTCCTAATAGGAAGAGGGTCTCCACGAAAAGGTTTTGAGCTAGCTTTTCTCGCATTTAAACAAGTTCTAAAATATTATCCAGCAGCTAAAATGTTGGTAGTAGGGCCGACCGGCTTTACCCATAGCTATCTGAGAAAACTAGCTAATATATTAGATATAGAGGATAAAATAGAATTCCTCGGATATCTCCCAAGAAAAGAACTTTTCAGAGTTTATATGCGGTCAGACATCCTGGTAAATACTAGTTACGGAGGAGAAAGCTTCCCTATGATTTTCTTAGAGGCGTTGGCACTAGGGGTTCCGATAGTATCCACAGTGGGTGGAGAATTAAAGAGAGTCTTCTCAAATAGTGGAGCGGGAATATTCCTCGGAAAAATGGATCCTGGGTCGCTAGCGGGAGCGATAATAGCATTACTAAAAAACCCAGAAAAATTAAGAAAAATGAGTATAAGAGGACAGAAATTTATCAAAAGGTACGACTGGCGTAGAGTAATCAAATTAATTATGAAAGTGTATAAAGAAGCCCTAGAAGAAATCTAAATTATATATAGAGAGCTACTTCTCACCCATCTCCAAGTACTGCTTCAGAATGCTAATGAAGGAACTTCTCACTTTATACATGTATTGTATAAAATGGCTTCTCCTCTTCTTATACACGTAATAATAAACGTATAGGGGATAGTACTCTTCTCCCACCTCTATCAGTTTACGAATATATATGGAGATCTCCGTCATACGCACTATTCTGCGAGGCGAGATATAAATTAGAACTTCCTCGCCGCTACGCCAATCATAAGGTGTTGTAGGTTTCTCCCATATCATTAATAATCTTATATCAGGAATCTTGGTCTTCTCAGCCACAAGGGAAGATAATTGATCATCATTCAGAATACCTTCTTTCCTTAGACGAAGTACTTTCTTTACGATATCTGAGACAGAATCTGTTTTAATACTTCTTCTCACTATCTCGGCAAATTCTTCATAAGTTCTCCACAAAGCTAAGGGAAGATAATCCTGATTAATTAGAGTTTTCGCTAAGTAGTAATCATCTGGCCTATCTCTATAAGCCTCAATAATTTTTCTCCATAACCAATAATCATCCGCAAAGAAGTAATCGTCCCTTACGTACCCACTATAATGGAAGTGATGAGGCTCGATTATTCCGTCTTCGACAAGCATTAATATTAATCTCTTCAATATCGTATCTACCAAAACTACTCTCTGATGGTAATAAAGCCATCTATACATCTTATAACGAGCATCTAGCAAATCTTCTATAGAGCCTAGGGATCTTATGTGGTGAACAAGTTTTAAATCATCCTGCTTGGATTGATAAATAAACATATTCTTGACAATAGAGTCTACGTCTATTACACCATAAGGAACACCAATTGCATGACTATCTCGAAGAAGATTATCAAGTCTGTCAGCATCTATCTGACTACTTATTATTTTTCTAAGAACATTAATGCTTACAGGGGTTAGAAGACTTTTTCTCTCAGAAACCTCTTCCTTGCTAAACAATATTGCGATATCTAGGGGATTCAAACCGTATTTCCCTAGGATCTCTTTTATCTCCTTATTCTCTAGCACCATCTTATAACTAAAGAATTCATGAACATTTCCAAAGCCCTTTGATAAAAACTCCTCATAGTCTTTACTATAGAAATTCCTGAGTACGTAATGGAGAATATCCTCTGTCGTGTGGGAAAAAGGTCCATGACCAATATCGTGTAGTAACCCAGCAAGTCTCACTATTTGTAAAATATCATCAACTCCATATTCTGGGCTCCAGAGATCCTTCCAAAGCTTCTCGTCAATCTTCCTTAGATAGTGGTCAAAAGCGTTCTTAAGGATACTATATGCGATGTGACAAGTTCCTATACTATGAGCATACCTATTATCATTTTCGCCTGGATAGATAAGGTAAGCACCGCCCGCCTTTCTGATATATCTAAGCCTCTCGAATAAACTGGTGACAGTAACTTCGTACTCCAATCTTGTTATTGGTATAACACCATGAATAGGATCGCGAATAGCCATTGTGAAAGTGAGTTCCCGAGTGCTAAGCAAGGAAGAAGCCCCGCATGATTCTGTCTCTTAAGAAATGACGAATTAAACCCTTGATAAAAACATAATGCTACTAAATCTCAGAATTAGCAATCATCTTGACTCTCTAATTATGCCACGTATCTCCTCTAACGAGAATTCGTATCTCTTAGAGAGAAAAAGAGGATTAGAAACCAAGAATTTCTTTCCTGACTCTAAGAAATAATGCTGGATCGTTTGTTATTACTCCATCAACTCCCAGTCTTATCAATTTTTTCATGGATTCTTCATCATCAACAGTCCATGGTAATATTCCAAGACCAGCGGATCTAGCGGCATTCACCATCATTTCCTCAACTGCTTCATGGTAGGGATTAATGAAGTCAGCCATAGCATCACGTGCTAATCTTACCACATTGACTGGATAACAAACAAATAGTATGGCCGTCTTTATGCTTGGCTCAAGCTTCTTTATCATAGGAAGTATTGGGTGAATAAACGAACTTACTATCACTTGATTAACCATCCCAGTTTTCTTTATCACCTCCACGACTTCCCGAACCATGTCTGGCTCCTTTATTTCTACATTAACTAACACTTTGTCTCTAGCCAGCTCCAGTGCTTCTTCAAGCGTTGGTATTCTTTCCCCATCTCCGAAATCAAATTTTCTGAGTTCTTCTAATGTGTATGATCTAACGGGGCCAGAACCATTACTTGTTCTACTGATATCAGCGTCGTGAATAACGACTACTTTTCTATCCTTTGTTAACCGTACATCGAGCTCTATCATGTCAGCGCCCAGCTCTATCGCTTTCTTAAAACTCTTTAATGTGTTTTCTGGAGCTAACTTACTAGCTCCTCTATGAGCTATACACCAAGGCTTCCTTTTTTCATCAATCATGCTTCTCCCTCCCCTTTCTTAACCATAAGCATGAAGAATAATGCTATAGCCATAAAGATGGCAGAGATCCAGAACATTACCCAGTGACCAACTCTATCAAATATACTACCAGCGACAACTGGACCTATTATCGCGGCGAGGGAGGAGAAGAAGTAATAGAGCCCCGTATATGCTCCTAGTTTAGCTTCTCCACCAATTTCCCAAACAATGACTATGCTATTTATGTTTATTAATGCCCAGAAAACTCCACCAATGGTAAGTAGGATGGCGATCAAAACAATGTCGCGTAGATTAGCGAGCACGATCATGAGAATTATCAAACCAATTAAGCCAATGATTATCGTTCTTCTCCTACCTATTTTACTGGCGATGAATCCTGCTGGGATTGCGAATAATATGAACATTAAGGCAAAACCAGTCAGCATGCGTGAAGCAAGAGCCTCGGAAATATTTAGGACGATGACGCCGTAGGTAGTGAACCATGTCTCTATGATATAGTATCCAAAAAACCACATCATAATAGCTAAGAGCATTGATAAGCCACTCAGTTCCTCGTCCGTAAGCACCTCTTTAAACGCTTCAATAATTCCGATTTTCTCATCGAGATTCATGGGTTTTTCCGGCTCTTTAATGAAGATGATTAAGACTAGCAATGCTATGATCATTATTATGGATGTTGTTAGGAATGCTATGAAGGGGCTGTATAGTTCGTATAGGTAAGAGCCGATAAAGAAAGCGTATACTGCTCCGATACCTCCCATGAAATTTATCACGCCATTAGCCTTGCTCCTGAATTTTGAAGGTATGAGATCGGGCATTAAAGCTACGACTGGAGCCCTATAGATCGCCATCGCGATATTAAATAGCGTAATTATGATGAGTAATATCATGAGTTCCTTTATCACTGGTATGAAGATGAAAAAGAAGGCAGCTAACGGAATCCCTATCATTATGTAGGGCATTCTTCTTCCAAATCTTGTCCAAGTATTATCCGACCGAGCACCTATCCATGGCTGAAGCGTAACCGCTGCTACGTTATCCAAGATCATTACTATACCTATGAACGTATTAATCCATGATCCGAAAATCGCGTACCAGAATGGATCATTATTAATTATGTTTCTCAAGAATATTGGAACGTAGGAGTTGTATAGAGACCAGGTAATACCTGTTGTGAAGAATCCGAGACCTATAATAAATGTTAATTTCCAATCAAGTTTCTCCACGGTCGTACTCGCCATAGTGGCACCTTATAAGTTCACTATGGAAGCATGCAAGAGTATTCTTCACCTAGCAAAAATATTTTAAAAAAGATATTGTTGAGTAAGAATTGGAGCTTCAACACTTTATTCTAGTAGTTCTTATGCGGGGGTGATGATTATTTCCCTAGAACAAAGAATCGTGGAGAGTGTTGTTGAGCTTCTAAGAGTTTCTGAAACGAGGTTGCCCCAAGATATTATTAATGCTCTAGAAGATGCCTATAATAAGGAAACCAATGAACTTGCGAAAACCCAGTTGAAAGCGATATTAGATAACGTAAAATATGCTATGGAGAAGAGCCTACCGATATGCCAGGATACTGGATTAATAACCTTCTACGTAAAACTCGGTGATGATTTTCCAATAAGATCAAAACTGAATTCTCTATTATTGGAGGCCGTTAGAAAAGCTACAGAAGAAGTTCCTTTAAGACCTAATGCTGTAGATCCCTGGACTAACAAGAACTCTGGCGATAATACGGGAAGGAATATTCCTTTCATACACTACGAGCTTGTTCCTGGGGACACTCTTGAAATATCTGTGATGCCCAAAGGAGGGGGTTCAAGTTATGTAGCGAAACTCTATTCAGTACCGCCAGCCGAGAAAATCAAAGGTGTCAAAAAAGCGGTTCTTAATGCAGTATACGAGGCCGGACCTAAACCATGTCCTCCAATAATAGTGGGTGTCGGAGTAGGAGGTACGGAGGATCTAGCAATGATGCTAGCTAAGAAAGCATTGTTGAGACCAGTAACCAGTCGAAGTAGTGACGAGGCAGTAGCTTCTTTTGAGGAGGAGCTAATGAATCTATTAAATGAGTTAGGTATTGGTGCCATGGGATTCGGTGGAAAAATAACTGTTCTGGGCGTGAATGTTGAGTGGGCACATAGGCATCCTGCAACATTATTAACGGGCGTAGCTATTGGGTGTTGGGCAATGAGGAGAGGCACACTAGTTATTAAAAAAGATGGTTCTGCAGAAATAATTAGTCATGGGGTGAAGCTATAATGGCTGAGTATTATTTAACAACCCCTATCAAGGAAGAAGATGTTAGAAAGCTGAAAGTCGGAGATGTAGTTTATATAAGCGGATTAATCATTACAGCCCGAGATGGGGCTCATAGGCGTGCTCTAGACCTTGCTAGAGCCGGGAAAAAAGATGAAATACCCATCGACTTCGAGGGATTAGCTGTTTATCATTGTGGTCCCGTTGTTAGGAAAGTTGGAGAAACTTGGGAAGTAATTGCTGCAGGACCCACAACAAGCACTAGGATGGAGGCTATAGAGAGCGATTTCATAGAAGTATTCAAAGTTAGGGCGGTGATTGGCAAGGGAGGAATGGGGCCAAAAACTACTGAGGCTATGAAGAGATTTGGCGCATTCTATGGAGCCTTCACTGGTGGAGCGGCAGCACTAGCAGCTAGGGCGATTAAAAGAGTGAGGGAGGTACATTGGTTAGATCTCGGAATTCCAGAAGCTCTATGGGTTTTGGAAGTAGAGAATTTTGGTCCTCTTGTTGTTGCGATAGATTCTCATGGGAACAACATATATCTGGACGTCATGTCTCAAGCCAAGAAAAAATACGAGGAGATCCTTGCACGCCTATAATCAACACATTTCATTAAACATTTTTTACATTTCTTTTTTGAAGTAGTTTTGTGATTATACTTGTGATGAATGGTGAGCTCCTCTTCATTATGGATTGACAGAGATTCTTACTTTTTTCTAGAGCCGCTTCAGATCCTATCACTCCATAGAATCTAACTGCTCTTAATGCGGATAAGCAAGAGATCAAGAGTGATCCCGTATAAGTGTTACTTATCATAGCTAAGCGATCAGCAATCGTATTGAGAAGATTCTTATGTTTTTCACTAAGTTCTTCACGGTTTTTTATTATTACTATGTTACCAATGGTGTCGAGCAAATTTATGTAGTAGGAGAGGTAAAGTGTTCTGTCGTATGTCCATAATTGTTCTGCATTAAAATCAAGAGCTCTCGCCACTATGGATTCTAACTGATTGGAGACCTTGCTCTTTTCAATGAATATTCTAGAGAGTGCCGACAATATACCAGCTAATAGGTAAAGATAGGAAACTCTGAAAATTTTCTTTTGAGCATAGAACTGCATAAGTTCTGTCAAACTGCTTTGTAAAACACTTTCGACTCGATTAAGTTTTTTTCTAGCTCTTTCATCTTTGCTTTCTATGAGAAACCTGTAGAGTATTCCATAGGCTAGGTAAATATTAGCAAACTTTGTGGCAATCGGCTGATTTTTAAGCTTATCAATAGTTTTTCTCCATCTTTTGTCGAATAAGTTTAGCGTTTCTAGGATAATATTTGATCCTTCCTCATATGTCATGTTGGATAATAAAATGATGTGTAATAGACTACTCAGCAAAGTAAGGTAGTAACTAGTTATTGATGGAGCTTTTATTTTCATGAACTTATTTAATTTTTCTTTTGATGTGCCCAATATTGAGTAAGCTCGGGTTTCGAGATCTTCCATTCCTTTATCCAGAACTAGTAACGATTTTGCCTCATATATTATGCTGTAGAGATAGGGAGAGGTTTTTTCGTAGTGGTTCTGGAGTTTCTCCAGTATCGACATTATGGGGACGGGAATAAGGAGTAATTTATAGACGTCTCCCAAAATATCATTCCTCGAAAGCATATTATTTATTCTTGAACTGTTATCGGAGATTATCTGGAAGATTTCTCGATAACCCGTAACACTATGAAATGAAAGAATTTCAGCCTCCAAGTACCTTTTAGCGAAAGAATCCTTGATTCTAGATACAACACCTTTTATGGCGTATAACAATGACTCATCCGTCTGAGCAGTAGACATGTGCAGAAAGAGACCTGCTTTCGCGTATAGTATTCTTGCGAGATCATTATCACTTGATCCGAAGAGAGATGGAGCACTTTCAAGTATCTTCGATAAGTCTCCCTTATAAAACATTTTCAATAAGTCACTGATAGTGACATTTCTTAATTGGGTAACTAACTTAATACCTTTCCCAGTTATTTTTGCTTCATTTGGAAATTCTTTAGCCGGAGTTTTCTCCGATTCACTAATCGGTTTCTCGCTTATTTCACCTAAAATATCTCGGATGAATTGTAGAGAAGGAGGTGAGCCTAGGAGGAGCTCCCTTACCTTATTTTTTAGATCCTCTAACATTGTTGGTAGAATCTGAAGCTCTAAGGGATCAATATCCGCTTCCTCTAACATTTTTACTATTTTCCCACTAATAGTCTCTAGCCTAGGATCTATAGTATCACTAATTATTATTACTGAGTATTTCTCGCTGTAATCCATGTATAAGCGATAATTCTGGAGGGATATAGCTTTGATTCGAGATTTAAGCATAGTATTGAACAAGTCGCTGATGCTACCTAGAATCATTGGTAGGAATTCTCTTTTTTCTTTAGCACCAAATGGTATCAGAATATCCGTAATAATGGGTACTCCGCCACTACTAAGAAGGATATAACCGAGTATCAATAAGTATACCTCAACATACATTACAATAGTGCCAAAGTATAAACCAAGGAAATCCTATAAAAATTAATAGTGTTTAGTAATAGCGCACTATTCGTACCTGAGCGCTATAACTGGATCCCACTTAGAGGCCCTCCATGCTGGATATAAACCAGAGATAATACTGAGGACTATTGAGAGTGCCCATGTTTTTATGAACGAGAAGATAGTGAATGTTGGTTTGATCCACGTGAACTCTGGTAATAAAACATTCTTCATAACATGGGAGAGGACTACTCCAGTAATTGAGCCTAGTGAGGACCCTAATAGTCCAATGATTATAGCCTCGTTTAGGAACAGTATGAGAACGTGATGGTTCTTAAAACCAATAGCTTTTAGAACACCAATTTCTCGGATTCTCTCCATAACAGATGTCCATAGAGTGGTGATTATGCCAACACCAGCGACTATTAATGAAACAAGCGCTATACTATTGACGAAGAATGTTATGGCTGATAAAACATTGTTGACAACATTTATTATTAACTGCATGGAAATTACGTCTACATCATATTTAGAAGAAATGGCCTCGCTTATATGCTCATGATAAGATGGATCCTTCGCCACTATGAATAATAGATCATAAGAATCGCCTCTATTCAGAAAACTCTTAGCGGCTGTCGTTGATATAAATATTGAACGATCTACTGGTAGAAACATGGCACCGAAGTGATCAAGAATGCCTCGGACTATAAAGCTTCTCTCATGCTTTATTACTTCCTCACCGACGACTTCCATCCAAGAAAGCTTTATAGCGTGCCCGATCTCTGCGAGGATTTCTCCTGGGGCTGGATAAGCTAACTGATAACCAACTAATGCCCCAATAGTATCACCTTCTGGCACGTAGGATCCTTCGCGGAGTTGTAAGCCGGGAAATATAAGTGGAAGTTTAGAATTATCGACCCCTATTAGTGTCACAGTGATCTCTTCTCCGCGTATATTCGCGGTTACTGTTTGCGAATACACTGGAACAGCATCTTTTACTCCTTCTATGTTTTTGATATAGTCTACCATGTACCTATCTATTTTAACAGTTGTACTCCGCGGTGTAACTATCAAAACATTGGTTCCAAGTTTCTCAAATTGTTCATTGATATAGTATAGTGTTCCAGCGCTTATACCGTCCACGGCTATTAATAAGCTACATCCTATCAACACCATGAGTATTGTCAGAGAGGCTCTCAGTTTCCTTTCCTTAAGAGCTTCAAATGCAAGTATTAGGAACTCTTTAAACATGTTTTCTCCCTCTTAGGTAGAGAATACTCATTGCTGTTACAGCCACCAATAACACAATAACCCAGCCATACTGGACAATAGTAAATGATTGCTGCCCCTCGGTTTGAGACGATTCCGTAGATTTCTCAATAACTGTAAATGATAGCTCTTTTACATAGGTGTGAGGCTCGTAGATATCGTCTAAGTAATCCACGGTGATTCTAATGGAGTATGTACCGTTCTTAACATCCTCTCTCAAGTACGCGTATATCGTAAATGGTGTAGGAGAGTTGGGGTCTAGATCGCCAATATACTCAAAACTGCCAGCGAATAATGAGAGTAGGGAACTTGGTACTATAGATACATTAACGAATTGTGCTTTGACATTTCCGCGATTGAGAATGACTCCCGTGATTGTTATTTTTTCTCCAGGGCTCACTGGTTGCGGATCTATCTCTATGTCATAGATCATAATAGTTATCATTCCCCTTATTATAAGACCAATAGCCAGATTCTCCGTGAATAATTCTCCATTCTCATTATTGTAAGTGATAGATACCGTGCATTGAGTCGTCGCTCCTAGAGCAGTATCTGGTGCATAGAGAGTAATATTGAAGGATACTGTATCTCCAGGATTGATATTTTCGAAAGTGAATGTATTATTACCCATTATTACAAGAGGTTGCATGGCCATAAAGGTAGCGGTCACAGTACCCGTCCACTCGTCATTCCTAATCTTAATAGTTAACTTATTCTCCATACCAGCAACGATGTATTGGGTAGATACCCAGAGCTTGGTGGAGGATATGCTCTGGACAATGATGGTCCATGTTATACTTGTTGTTGCTTCGCCATCATCAATAGTGCATACTAAAGTATTAGATCCAGTATAGTTCTCAGTAGCTACGAAGGTATAATTTGTGCCCTTAGCAACGATTTCCCCATTCAATTCCCATTCATACGTCAGAGAATCATTATCCTGATCAGATGCTTCGACAGTGAAATTAACCGAGCTACCAATACTCAGTGTTAGAGTAGTCTGGGAAGGTGAGTAGGATTCCACAGTTGGGGGGTGATTAGGAAGACTTATTGATACTTCGATAATCTTTGGCTGACCAATTATGAAGAAGGAACCATTCTTGATGGAATACTCTATTTTAAGGAGACATAAGTACTCTCCCTTAGTAGCGTTATCATCTATATTGAGGTAGAAGGTTAACGCGAACGAGCCCATGGGTAGAATATCTCCAGTTTGGTTAAACACGCTCTCCTGTTCAATAGGCTCTGCTCGTGCTCTTGATTGATTTGATCCCGTCTGGTAATCAGTGAAGGGATAGGTTAGGTTTAGTGTACCTATTACGCCTCTAAGAGTATTGTTAGAGTAATTCCTAACCACTATTGTTAAGGGAACATTAATCATTCCTGCGCTGGGAGTAATCCTATTACCAAGAGTACCCCAAAAAACATCTTCTACTCGAAACTCAACACTACTCGCCGAGACTCTAGCTATAGAGTATCCAGAGCCAGAAACTCCTGCATAAAAAGTTACATAAAATAATAGGCAGAACAAAATTATCGATGCCTTAACTCGAGTTGACATATTTTTCCCTCCTCAAAATTTCCTCTCCTACAATTTTTCCATCCCTAATATATAATATCCTATCAGCTGCTCGGGCTACCTCCTTATCATGAGTAACAAGAATTATTGTTGTCCCGAATTTTTCGTTCATTTCCCTCAAAAGCTTAACTATCTCAGCGCCAGTTTTAGAATCGAGATTACCAGTAGGTTCATCTGCTAAGATTATGGAGGGATTATTCATTAGAGCTCTAACAATAGCTACTCTCTGTTGTTGCCCTCCACTCAGATAAACCGGTCTACGAATAGCCTCTTCCTTCGTCAATCCAACAAGCCTTAAGAGTTCTAAGGCCCGTCTTCGGCGCTCTTCTGGAGGAACTCCAGCAACGATAGCGGGTAATTCTATATTTCTAAGGACTGTTGTTCTAGTTATTAGGTTAAACTGTTGAAAAATAAAACCTATCTTCTTATTTCTGAACTCAGCTAACTCATCCTCGGATAGTTGTGAGATATCCACACCGTCAATGATTATTTTACCAGAGGTCGGTCTATCCAAAGCACCTATAAGATTCAGTAAAGTTGATTTTCCAGAACCTGATGGACCCATTATTGCCACGAACTCTCCTCTGCGAATCTTCATATTAATTCCTCGAAGCGCGTGCACAATTATTGGTCCCACCACATAATCCTTCTTCACATCAATAAGCTCTACAACGTACTCAGAAGATTTACTCTTATCCATAGCCATGATCTTGCTGCTGCTATTTTCTACTTGGCTTCCTTCTTCTGATACAGCTCTATAAACTATCCAAGATAAGCCCATGTATGCTAACGCATTAAGCACGTATGTGAATGTAGCCTCTACACTGAATAATAAAACCAAGAAAATTATTGACAAAAAGAGTAATGTGAGATAAAAGACCTTTACGAAGAAAACTCTTCTAGCCCATAAATAAGCAATCAATGATACAAGACCCAGCAAAATTAGGAGCAGCGGAGCTTCATAGCCCAAGAAAACGCTGAAAGAAACTGGAAAACCTAGGAACGATAGTGTCTCTCCCGCAATTACTAATGAGGTACCGAGCACTACTAGGTGTTTTTGTTGCATAAGCATCACTAGTACGACAAGATATAATGAAGTATGAACACAAAGTTACATATATAATTTTTTTACACATATGCATGCAAGACCGTGTGAGGATTCATATTAATAACTATTATTGTAAGGTAATGATAAGAAGCCAATAGGACATATAATTTTGTCTATTCTAAAAGGGGCGAATAAATGAGACTTACAGAGAAACTATATATGGTCGAAGCTCAGGGATACTCCTCAAATACTTATATCGTTGTGGGGGAAAAGGCGTTCGCGATTATTGATCCTGGGTTACCAGAGCACGTTGAGAAAGTTCTCTCTGCGTTAGAGAATTGGGGAATTAGAGAAGGGGAATGCTATATTATCTGCACTCATATGCACTATGATCATATTGGTGGAGCTAAACTAGTTAAAGAAAGACTGGATGGGAAACTACTTATACACGAAAACGAAAAAGAATATTTGGAAAACGGAGACACTTATGCTACTGTAGCACTATTCTTCGGCGTATCCAGGTTAGAACCGATAAAATGTGATACAGCATTAAAAGATGGTGACATTATAGATCTCGGTGGCGTCACTCTCAGAATAATCCACACGCCCGGACATACAATAGGGAGCATATCAATATATGTTCCAGAGATCTATGCCCTCATCACGGGTGATACTATTTTTGAGAATGGAGCCTATGGAAGAACAGATTTACCGACAGGAGATATTTCCCTACTAATAAATAGTCTGAAAAAGTTAAAAGATATACAAGCGAGTATTCTCTGCCCCGGCCATGGAATGGCGTATAAGGGAGATGTAAGAAAAGTTGTTGAACAAGCTTTACAATATATAACGGAGTAGATCTGAATTCTGGGACGGACAAGAAATGTTATCGGTTGAGTAGAAGCTCATCATAACTCTTCAGTCCGGGGCCTCTAGTCCTCATCTAGATAGTATTATTTAGAAAAACACGGGTTTTTAAAAATTGCTTCTAGGCGTCCTTTCTTTCTCTCGTAAATACTACTAGCCCTAGATACAGAATTAGTCCGTATTGTCAAAAATATGGAAGAGAAAAATAAGAGGAATTAATCGGTGTTTGAGAAAGCTTTTGGTATTTAGAAAAGGGTTAAAAGAGTACTAATTTTGTTTTGAGACATATGTTCTAATTGATACTTAGTGGGAGTCCTATCATGGGAAGCTATCCATTGACGAGAAGAGCTATCGTCGCGGGTGTTATGCTCGGAGTAGTATTTACATTTATCGCTATTTACCTATATCTAAAGGTTGGTATCGTAGCGCTTGCTGGGATCTTTATAATTGGTTATCTGATTCTGTCATTAACGGGGGGTTATGATGCTAGGGAAAATGCTATGATTTTAACAATTGCTGGGGCGTGTAATCTCGCAGCCATGGGTTTTATTGATCCTATCGTAGCCTTACTTGTTTACAAGGATTATATCTCTTTTTCAATTCCTATTACTTTCAGACTAATTATTTCTCTCCTTGTCCCAGGGGTATTCTTGGGAGTTTTTCTATTATACCCACTGCATAGGGAGTTTGTTCAATTAAGATGGCCTTTAGTAACTCCGATGGCTTATATGGTTAAGGTTCTAGAGAAGACAGGCTCAGAAGAATTAAGGTATGCTTTGAAGGGTATGGGCTTTTCGATCCTGGCTAGCTCGTCTCTAATGGCTACAGGACTTTATCAGATAGACCTTAGTGGAAGAGGAGATAAGGAGAACAGACTAAGTTTCACTGGGGTAACTATTAGTCCCCTCTACGCAGGTCTAGGTTTTTTCATATCGTATCTCGGCTATCTCTTTCTCATGGGTGGAGTTGTTTACTCTATGCTTGTTTGGTTTTTCGTGGAGGGTGGTGATCCCGCAATTAGTGTTCAACAACATTTCTTCAACCCATTCATCTATAGTGTAGCAGTCCCAATGATGATCACTACTGCAATTCTATCACTTATAAGCTATTCTAAAGGAATAAAATCATCTATCTCCTCAATTGATAAGGAATCTAGAAGAATTAAAATTATGAGTGCTCTCTCATTAGTTCTCCTTCCATGTGTAGCCTTTGTATCTCTCTGGCTTACGGGAGAGCTTCCCTTCAGTAAATTATTGGAAGTAGTAGAGATCATCTTAGTTGCACTTCCAATAGTCTTTATCTCTGCCATATTCGCTGTAAGAGCGGCTGGAGAAACTGGCTTTTCTACAAGTATAACACTTGATGCAACCCTTATCATTGTTCTTTTTATATTTGCGCCTAGTTTTGAGTCGATTCTTCTAGCTTTCGCGATAGTAGGTGTTTTTGAATCAATAGCAATCTCCTTCATAAGGAGAGTAAAGTTCTGCTCCATAATCGGTGTGGACGCTAGAAAAACATTGGAAGCAGTTCTTATAGGAGGACTAACTGGAATAATAACGGGCCCCTCATTATTCCTAGCGATACACTATTATCAGGGAGGTGTAGGAAGCAGTAATTGGCCGGCTCCGATGGCTAAATTATTAGGAGGATACATTCTTCTGTTCTACATCGGTATTAAAGAGAGGAAGCTCCCACCAATGATAAAGCCAAGTCTCTTAGTAATCAGCGTATTGCTGACAATAATTATATGGGTTTTTCTGCAGAAAAGAGGTCTTAAGAGGCTCTCTCCAATACTAATAGCTATAGGAATGATTATTCCACCATCATATCTATGGATAGCTTCCATCGGAGCATTCATTGACTACTGGATTTCTAGAAAATATAGGGGAGATCAAAAAGCTTATATGCGGGAAAGATCAAAGTGGAATGCTATCCTATCGGGCGTAATGAGCGGGGAAGGGCTCGTATTATTTGCAATAACGATCTTCTCCATAGTTCCTCTTCTTATTCACTTAATAGTTTAGATATTTCACAATTTGTCTATACGATTTGTTAGCAGTCCTTATATACTTCTTCTTATCATTACTTTTTCTCTGAACCATAAATTAGTGGTGATTATGAAATGTTAACGATAAAGAGATTACTTCCAGTGATCTTCCTAGGACTAGTTCTTATGGCTGCTCCATCTCAGGCTTTTGCTCAATCAAAACCTAGATGGAACTCCGATACCGCTACTATCGAAGCTAGCGGAATAATTGTTCAGTTCCACCAAAGAACACCCCAATACAAATTCTGGATACCTGGAGAAAACGATACAGCAGTTTACATAGTAAAGTTCGTTAAAATAATAGAGTTTATCGACGTAGATGAGGACGGGGAATTTGATCCCATGGGCGACACTATTCTAGCGAGGGCTGAATTAACGGCGCATGATCAATGGAACATTACGGCGGCAGTGTTACCAGGTCCAGAGAATAGCACGGAGTTAAGAGTGGTTATGGAGGGTTATGTAGCAGTAATAACGCATAGAGCTGGAATGCAGGAAGAGAGAGTAAACGTGACATTCGTTAACCACATCTTTGACAAAGATGTAAGCATCGAAGGTTATGTCGTGAAGGGTGGTGCGGAACTAAAAATTGATGTAATAATTAGTGACTGGCCATGGCACAATAATGAGTCAAAATTAGCATTAATGATACTCTTCGCTGGACACTTTAGAGGAGAGAAAGAAGAGAGAGCACCAGAGATGCACCATGTAAGAGAGGAAGAGCACGCCATGCATAGAGTAGAGATGAGAGGAGACAATGTAGGTGCTAAGGGAGTCTTTACGTTCCGTGAAAACGTAAGAGTCAGATACCACAACGGTACAGAATACGAGGAAAAAGTTAATGCAACAGACGACTTCAGACACGGTAGCGCAGCTCAATACATAGTATATCCACACTTCGAAGGAACCCTCGAACACGACCCAAGCATCCTAATAGAGAAAGAAGAAGCACCCACTCAAGGAGTACTTAAAATAGTTACATCCCCGTACCTATGGGCCGGAGCAGCAATCATTGCTATCATAGCAGGAATCATTCTAATAAGAAGGAAATAGATTAAAAAAGACGCTAAAGCCTTTGCGTTATTCTTTCTTTTTCTTTTTCCTCGATTTCTTCTTATAGAGATATACTATGACTAGAGCTATAGCTACTGCTGGCGGAGTTGAGTACAGTATTCTTTGCCAACCTGTCTCTTGTCTCGGTATACTTGTCGGATCCAGCGGATCTGAATAATGATACACCTCAACATAGTCTCCATACCCATCCCCGTCACTATCCCTCGAAACCGGATTAGTGCCGAGCAAGACCTCATCTCTATCGGATAGACCATCGAAATCCCGATCAAACCTCCTAACATTAAAGCTATTAGAGGGAGAGCCACCAAAACCCTCCCAATAAACCAATTTACCAAAACAGGAACACTTTAAAGCATAAACAACGCTTTCCCCCCTATAGACAATCTCGGAATACTCATCATTATCCAAGTCGCCTAGAGAAATCGCGACTAGATCAGCCCAAGCTGGAGCTTCGAAGTACCAGAGTAATGTGAGACTCTGACCATCTAACGCGTAAATCATTTTCTTACCTGGAGCAATGTTATCAAATGGTATGTAAAACAAAATGTCTAATTGCATATCGTTATCCAGATCAGCAAGAATGATATCGCTGGCATAGTGGACACCTCTTAACTCTTTAAAGAGAACTCCAATATCCTTTTCCAGCAATAATGATCCATCAGAGCCACTAATGATATACAATTTCCTCCAAGAATCATGAAGCACTACTATGTCCAAAAAACCATCTCCATTTATATCACCGACAGCTGAGAGTAAATGTTGTGCCAAGTCAGTGACTATTGTGTGGTAAGATGCTACTTCTTCAAAATCTGGAGAGGTCCAAATAATTGAACCATTCTCACCATTGATTAGGTAAGCATTATTCTGGCCAAAGGCGAGAACCTCCAATGAACCATCTTTATTAAAGTCGGCTATGATTGGATAATACTTAGCCTCATTATTTACCCAAATGATCTCTCCCGTCTCTCCATCCAAAGCTACCAAATGATCACCACCCCCAACAACCACATCATCACCATCGTCATTATCCAAATCCCCCAAAGCGAAGACGTATGGTACCCTACCAATACTCCTGACCCATAGAATGGAGCCATCAGATCCATCAACAGCGTATAAGCGGGCGAACCCATCATAGGTGACAGCATCGGCATGACCATCGCTGTTCAAGTCACCCAAGCCAACAAGAAGTGTATCAGTAAGAAGATATTTCAGTCTCACTTCCCATAATAAGGATCCGTTAACCCCATCTAAAGCCCCGATGGAGCCTATCCAATCTGGATAAATATCACCAATAAAAACGATGTCTAGAACGCCATCACCACTAACATCGCCCAAAGCAAAGGAGTATAGAGCGTAATCAGAATGTGGCTGATCGATACACTTAAACCATTTAACGGAACCATTAAAGCCATTTAGAACATAAACTCCCTCCACATTTAAAAGGACAACTTCAGGAAAACCATCATTCTCCAAATCAACCACAACGGGTCCATATGATATAAAACTAGATGTCTTAAACTTCCAGATAATATTAAATTGGTTTTTTTCTCTTCCGCTCCAATTATCAAAAGAAGTTCTAAGAAAATTAATAGTAAGAGAAGATAAAAGGACGCCACTAATTATGAAAAAAATAAATAAAAGTTTCTTTCTCTTAAGCATAAGAATCCTCCTCATTAGAAATCTAAAATGGTGTAATTCCGCCATTTCCCTCAAAATTTAGATGAAAAACTATTGGATCTGAGAAACATATGTTCCATAAAGCATCATTCTCGACATACCAGTTTATAACTATTGAATAATGCTCACCAGGTAGACCATATATTTCAATACTTAATTTCCATATATCCCAATATGAGCCAGAATCCGTTAAGGACAGATATCCTTGTTCTACAACTTTGGTAACACCATTAGCCGTTCTATAAACTCTGTAGAAAAGTTTATATCCAGTTTTCCTTATAGCGCTAGTTATCTCGCTAATTATTGATAAGATAACCTTGATTCTCAAATTAATTTTAACTGATGTAAATCCTGGATAGGTGCCACTAATAGAATCTAACGGATATTTTGACAGATAACCAAGAAAGTTCACAGCATCATATATGTCTACGCACCCATATCCATTATAAATGTCATAAGATTCCGAAGGATCGGAATTAATTGTTGGCACGGGCACTAAATCGTTATTTGGATAATTCTCCATGGAAGCTCTCAGTATTTCATCAGCTATATCTAGAAAATCGATTCCCTCTATCGAAAGGCATTTTGACATTTTTAAATATGCTTCCCTTAAGATTGCATATGTCAAAGCTGCAAGCGGAGCGGAATAACTTGTTCCAGAGACTAAGACCTTAATGACTCCGCTCTCAAGGGAACTGGGATCCTCTTTATAGACGACTGTTTCTATATTGTAGCCGGGTGCTGTTCCAAATAATCCTTTTCCATAATTCGAGAAATCTGTTTTCTGACCCGCTAGATAATTTGATGGATGATCAAAATCATAAACCGAATTTATTGCATAAACGTATGGTAGATTAGCTGGAAAAACTATTTTATTTTCACCATAATTTCCAGCTGCGGCAAAAACTTTAATGCCCTTTTCTACAACTTCTTCAAGAGCTTTAATAGTATCATCATAGGCACTAGGGTTTGATAGTTCAAAGGAAATAGAGATAACATGTGGTTTTTTATGTATATCTTCCCTATAACTTAATGTTTGGTCACCATCAATTATTTCTATTAGAACTTTGGAGAGTATATCATCTTTTTCTTCAACAGGTATAGTTGAATCCCATATAATTTGGTCTAATCCTATTACTAATAGTGGAATTCTTGGCACTAAACTTTTAATGAGATAGACTATACTTGATTCGTGCACATGGGCTCCGTTATGCCGAGCCTCATTATACGGTGGAACCCCCTTACCATACATATTATACCAATAATGACAATAGCTTAAACTATAATTATTAGATGCAGAATTCCTAGTTATTTCTACAAACCAATAATCTATTGTTGCTGCTGCTTCTTTACCAATATACTCTTCAATATATCTCCATACCTGATTATGTAACCCATCATCAATTATACACAAAATAGTCTCAGTAATGTCTAATCCATACGCACCCATTTTTTCTTTCTTCTCAGAGAAATAATTTGCTGTTCTTAGACCAAATGGAAGTTTATCATAGAACTCTCTCAAATTAATCCAATCAAAAACCGTTTCATCAAAACCATCGCCGCCTTCAATATAACTGAAATCACTAAGAGTCACTATTTTATCAAAAGAAAGATTATTAGACTTGGTAACTGAAATCATTTCATATACTGGAATAATTGCAATTGGAATGATTATGAGAGTTATATAAAGTAAAGGGAGTATAATTTCTTTTTTAAGAGGAATCATAATTAACTCACCATTATCTATGGTTGAGTTAATTATGATTCCCCCGAGGTATATCATTATATTACATTACAATGGAGTTATTTAAATAATTTCAATGTACCAGAGCAATGATATAAACTCATAATGGCTTTTTCTTATGAAGTATAGGGGGTTATATTTAACCATAGTAAATGTGTATTTTTGATGTTTAAAATAGCTATATGTCTTGGTTCTTTATCATGTATTGGATGAGTCTACATAGCTAAACTTCTTAATTCTACACGGAATCTTCACTAGAGATATAAGGTATCTGTTCTCTAATGGGTGTTTTTATGAGTAGTAAGTTGCAGAGAACTAGTATAAGGGTTCGGGAGATTAGGCGTGAGGATGTCAGAGATATTATCGAAATTATGAGGAAGTCTCGACTAGATTTTCCATGGGGTCTCTATTATAATGTCGAAAAGCTTGACGAGGAAATTGTTTGGGAACGGATTAGAGGACCGAAGGACTATCCAACATTGGTGGCTGAGTATGACGGGAAAGTTATTGCACTTGCTACTAATAGGCGACACTGGGACGAGAAGGATAATTATTATATAGGCTGGTTAATAGCGCACCCTAAATACAGAGGTAGGGGGGCTGGAACAGCATTGATAAAAGAGTCCCTGCGGAGGGCTGTTGAGAAAGAGTTCAACGTAATTAGCTTACATACATGGGCGAATAATCGGGCAATGAGACTGTATGCGAGAACTGGATTCTGTTGGATACCATCTAGCCACGTTTATATGGTAAATTTTTCGCCGCAATTAATGAAGTATGAGGAAATTAAAGAAATCTTCAAGGATCCCGAGAATCTAATAGATTGCCTTCTCTCTCCGCCCGAAAAAATAAGCGTTAAGGGACACGTCGCGTGGAGGTATAAGTGGAGGATAGATGATAGGGAGATAGAAGCAATATTTGACAACGCAACAAGAAAGCTTCTAGCGATAAAAATCGATAAAAAATTAATTAAGTTAACTCCGCCAGAGAACAAGCAGTATCTCAAGGGAGAAAAGGTAAGTATCGGTATAGAAGTATCTGAGGAATCAATAGCTCTAGTGGAGAATAAGCAGTATCTCTTAACCAGAGGAACGCACCTACTTAACATAGAAGCAAAGGATACGGTATCCTTGAAAATAGATAATTACGAGTTCGGTTTTAAACTGAAAGTGGTGGAGCCTTTAGAAATAAGGATGTCGAGAATAGATGGGGATAGAATATTCCTTATAATTATTAATAATAAGGACGATCCCATCGAAGATGAACTATTAGTAATTCCAATTGATGGAGTAGTGAAGGTATTACCTAATAAATTAAGGGTAAGTATTCCACCAAAGACTTCGAGAATTTTTAAGCTCAGAGTAATTGGTGAGGGAGCCATAAAAGTAGTTCTAGGATCAAAAGAAGAAACGTTCTACATTCTTAAGAAGGACTACATAAGGTTACTAGAGGATGGTCTAGAATCAAGTTTCTGGAGAGTAGGAGGAGACGAGATCGTTTCACGTAAAATATCTGGAATAGAGATTTGGTATGATTTATTGATAAATGGCGAAGAGTTTTCTCTCGAATTTAATAAGGAGCGACGAGTATTTCTTGGAAAATTTGAGGAGTTATTACTGGAGGTTAAGCCAGAATTATTTGATCGAGAGGTTATCTTGGATATAACTGTGAGGGCATTGAGAGATGTAGAAGGTTGGTTTAGTATTCGGTTTTGGGTTGATCTTCCGTCTAGTAGGAACTTTTTCTTAGTTCCAAGAGATTCTGAGAGGGTTGTTAAGGGATTGGTTGCTTATTCTAAATTCCCAAAGGCGTTTGCTATTATAAAGAAGAAGCTGGATATCCCAGTAATCGGATTTGATTTTAAGGATAGAAGGTTGCTAATAGAATATGATGAAGATGGATTATATACCATGGAGCGCTCTCCATTAAACCCTAGAATAGATTTTCCACTCAAGCTGGCGAAAGGAGAGGTTCTTCATAGGAGAATTCATTTGGAAATCACGGAAGTTTCTGAGAAGCTTTATGGTAGAAAAGTTATAAGAGAAGTGGAAACTACTATAGAAGGCGATCACTTAATAATTAGGAATAACTGGTTCAATTCTCTTCAGTTAAGGATTATCCTCGATAACAAAGAGTTAAGCCGGGAATTAGGACCACTCGAAGAATTGACGATGCCTATTGATAGGAAGGGGCTAGGATGTATTGATGTCTTGACGGACATTAATAATGGGTTAATAGAGAAGCGAAGGCTCCAATATGTTATTCCTGAGGAATTAGAATGGGAGGATAAAACGGCTATATACGGACATCTTACATTATCGCTCAGCGACTTAGGCGGTTCAGTAAAGGATCTTAAAATGAATAATGATGAGCTTCTCCTATGGGGTGAGGAAAAGCTGAGAACTCCTCTTAGAATTCCAGTAACTCACGGAGGAATAGTCCTCAATATAGTGGAAGATGGAGAGAGTCTAGATCTTCATCTCAAGAAATGGAGTTATATAGGGAATGGAGCATTTGAGATACGTGTTAAAGACCTCGAAATAAAGAGAAAGTATCTAGGGCTCGACAAAAATGCGTTAATGGAGGAGATCGTGATAAGAAACAACGGAGTACTTGATAGAAAACTTACAATACATCACTGCGTATTCTTTAATGAAAATTTCTCGGCAGTGGGTTGCGAGAACTTAGAGATAAGAGGAGGAAAAATCCTAGCAATAAATCATGATACGAGAGTCTGGGGTCTTATTCGAGATAAGAAAGTAGAAGTCTCGTTAATAGTTGATGGTGAGAATAAAACGGTGAATGCTATACAGTTAACAAACTTCACACCAGTTATAGAATCGAGATGGAGTTGGCACCTATTACCAGGAGAGGAGAAAAAAGCAGTAATTCTACTAAGAATATCTCCCACATAATCTCTACATTTTCCCATTAATTAAGAGTCCCTAAATAGCTTTTTTGATATAGAAACTTTCACACATACTTAATACAAATCCTCATACCAAGATTGATTATCTTGCAGAGGATAAGTTTTAGGACCCATACTAGGATATTAGGGAGATTATCAATATGCCGATTAAGAAGCATTATAAGGAGTTGCTCATAGAGCGGTTAGAGAGAATTCGCGAAGGAACTGAGAAGTATCTTAGTTTAACAAGTATTGTTGTTAGGATGCACGAAGAGGAAGAATAAGCTGCTAATTTTTCCACTTATCTATTAGTTTTTGGTTAAATAGTTTTAAATAGATGCAACTAGAGATGATTAAAGCATCGACTAAGACTAATTACTCACAAGACAAGATACAAGAAACTAAAGATCTTCTCGAAACGAAAATGCCATAGCGAATTCGAGAGCGAAAAACGAGAGTATCTTAGTCTATCTCAAAGTGAACGAGTACTGGATCGCAACTATACTACTATTATGACCACTGTTACTCAGATCGCGTTTGAAATGGAAAGAAGTACTTATCGGCTTAAGCCATTAAAGATGTTTAGGACTATGACTGGTCTATGGGTGAAGACAAGGCTTTTCTGAGCAAGCTATTCCGGACTTATTACGATGAGGTTGTTCTCGGGATAGTCGACAGCTCGTAACATGATTCTCTATGGCTATAAGCTTATGAAGAGAAAAAGTGGGAAAGTTTAAATAGAGTACTTAGATATTTCTTCCTCTACTTCTTCTAGTTTTGCTTTTAGTTTTGTATACCTATTTACGAATTCGTCAGCGGTGATTTTCTTCTGTCTGAACTCCTCCTCTAATTTTGCTATTTCTCGTCTTAGTTGATCTCTTCGCTCCTCTAAGATCTTGACAATTTCGTATCCTTCTTTAGGGACGGTTTCCGCGACTTCTAATTCTGCAGGGGTTATTGTGGATACTATTCTACCATCTCTTATCCTAGATATTCTATCCGCTATCATTGCTATGGATATATCATGCGTAACTATAATGATGGTCTTTCCTAACTCATCCCTAAGTCTTCTAAAGAGTTCAGCAATTTGCTTACCAGTAACAGTATCAAGCTCTCCCGTAGGCTCGTCCGCAAGTATTAGAGGCGGGTCATTAGCTAGTGCTGATGCAATAGCTACTCTCTGTTGCTCGCCTCCAGAGAGTTGATCAGGACGATGATGCATTCTCTCTTCCAACCCAACTAGTTTAAGAAGTTCGATTGCTCTCCTTCTTCTCTGCTCCCTAGGTACCCCCGTCAGTACCATTGGTAACTCAACATTCTCTAATGCTGTAAGAGTAGGAATTAAATTGAAAAACTGAAAGACAAAGCCAACTTTTCTCCTTCTATACTCCACTAGTTGCTTTCCAGTTAACCTACTTACTACGATTCCATCAACGATTACTTTTCCAGCACTGGGCTGATCTATACCCCCTATCAAATTCAGTAAAGTTGTTTTCCCGCTCCCTGATGGGCCTACAATTACTCTAAGCTCGCCCTTATCTACTCTCAAGTTAAGGTCTCTTAGTGCAACAACCTCGACGTCTCCCGTCCTATAAATCTTAACTATTTTCTCACACAAAACTTCACTCACTATTTTTCACCTCCTTAGTGACGAACTCTTAACTCATTAACAATTGGTTTCCTCATAATTATCAGAGCGGGTATTAGGGCGGATATGATAAATAACACGATAGATAAGCCAAGAACATACGGCAGAAATCCTGGAATAGTCATTCCATATCCCGGTGGTAACTCGAATACTTGTTGTGTAAAAACAACGGCAAAGTTAAGCGAACCGACCAGCAAGCCATAACTATAAGCTATAGCGATAAATATCCCTAGACCAAATCCGATTAACACTATTAGGAAAGCTTCCCCCGTCACCTCTCCAAGAATATTCCTATACGAAGCTCCCTTAGCTATGAGTAACGCTATTTCACGCTTTCTCTCCAAAATCGCCATTACCATTATTAGAGCCATCCCAGCAAATGCTATAGCCATCACGAATCCAAATTCTACCCTTGTGAAAAACGCTACTATTGATTGAAAACCGAACTCTTTAGCCTCCTCAAGCGCTTTTTCATATACAGTTGTTCGAGATGACAGGCCCATTTTTTCTAGAACTTGCAAGATTTTTTCCGCAACCAATGAAACGTTATAACTATCGTCAACATCGACAAGTATTTCTGTTATGGTAATTCTACTCGTATCGTTTAGAGCCCTAACTAAGTTCTCTAGAGCTATAAATCCATAGAGTGGAGAATTATACTGTAGATCGAATATAGAGAAAGCAATACCTGGAGCAAATTTAATGAATCCCAATACCGTGTAATTTATTAGTATTCCTTGTCTGTCTTGAAGCCTTACAATAAATTCATCCCCTCTTTTAATGTTGTAGTATTTCTTAGCGCTTATTGATAATATGATATTATTTTCCGCCGCGAAGTCGTTTAGGGCATCCTCAATATCCATGTCTTCGAAGTAACTGTTCTTAAAGGAAGAGACTCTGAAGTAATCTGCGTCTATAAGGTACAAATTTAACCATGTCTGTGCATATTCCTGAGAACCCATATAACAAATCCTAGCACTATCTATGACACCCTCTACTTGTGATAAGTTCCTAAGTATTTCCTCAGAAGTATTATAATCTACCAAATCTAAGAACTCTATGCTAATATCCGCTCCTACTCTAATTTGCGTATCAATAACTATACGATGCTCATTTGTTGCGCTACTAATAGCATGAAATACTCCCATAGCTAATGCTAGAGAGATCAAGAAGAGGACTCTCGCTATTCTAGCAGGCTTTCTTGTAAAATTTTTGACAGCGACATAACTCATAGCTCCACTTAATGGTTTCACGAGTATCTCGTAGAGTCTCACTAATTTGGTAGAGAAATGGGATATAACTCTACTCCCACTAAATGCGAACATGAATGGACCAATATACATTAGTACTATATCTAGGATCATTATGGGAACCACTAGGAAAATCAAAACAAAGAGCCGTGATGCCAATATAATGTTCATAATGAATCTTAACACTGGAAATCCAAGTATTAGTTCCATTATTGAGTATAGGCCGAGAACAAAGAATAGTATTGTCCATCTAGATAGTTTCCTACCAACCTCTATCTCCTCTAAATACTCTGAGATAGCCTCTAGAACTCGTAACTTTGAAGCTTTCCTAGCTGGGTAATAAGCAGCAATTATCCCAATTATTGCCCCAACGATTATGCCCGCTATAACGTACGTATCCATTATCCGGATTAGAAAATCTGCTGGAGGATATTTCTCAGCAAGCTTTGGCAAGATAATGTCTGCACTCCATATAGCCGCTATGTATCCTAATAAAGATCCGACAAACCCTCCAAAGGAACCAGCAATGATAGACTCTATGGAAATTAGCGAAAAGATTTGCGAACCTTTAGCCCCCTTCACCATCAACAGCCCTATCTCCCTTCTCCTCTGATTCACAGCAATCCAATTCGCTATCAAGCCAAGTATAATTCCTAAGACTACTAGAGGCAACAATTGAAAAGCAAGAGAACCTTTTATTGTAGTAGCCATCAGTACATGCCACTGAATCGCGTATGCCAAGTTATTATCTACTCTGGACTCAGAATAATAATTACTCAGCACAAACTCAACCTTATACTCGATAGAGTTAAGTGTCTGTAGCGTCCTATCCAAGGCCCATGGATTAATTATTTTTTCTCTATCAACGAAAATAGCGTACCTATCCTCTATATACCTAGGGATCTCGTACTGCGTTACTATTTTTGAGAAATTATATATGATGTAATCTATATCACCAACGAGGCCATAATTAGGATCTAGACTCTTCTCAATGGGTCTCGTGGGTAGAGCTCCTCCTACGGGTACGGAAAATAATATGTATCCTCCAGCAGACATTATAGAAATCCATGGCTCTTCAAACTCTACTATTGCAACTACTCTTAGATTAATCCTAACAATAACGGATCCAGAGACATTTTCAATAATAGAAACTATTGTAATATTATCACCCACATCGACTTCTAGGTAATCAGCTAATCCTGCTCCAATAGCTATTTCTCCTTCCTTAAAGGTAAAGTTTCCTCGAAGAATATGGAGTCCAGAGATATTAGTCTCTGGGGGAATACCTAAAACTCGTATATGTTGGGATCCTATTATATCGCCTGAGCTTCTACCATCCTCTGATGTGACATTTGTAAAGTAAAGATTATATATTATGACTGGCTCAGCGATTTTTACGTGCTCGATCTTTAATAGTTCTTTCTGGACATCTTTATAGTGAATTGATGAATTCTCAATATCCCCCTCGTGTCCATAAGCTAACATATCAACCTTAACGTCCTCTATGCTTTTGTATATAGTGGCGTAGCCCAAATAATCAGTTGTCATTAAAGCCCCAGTCAGCAATGCTAACGCTAGCAAGACCCCTATAGAAGTACCGAGCCATAATGCTCTTCTTCTCCGCATCATTCTTAATGCTAGAGAGAGGCTCACGGAATCACCTATTTTTTAATTCTCTTTGTCCTATAATAGACTAATGAAAAATAATATTTTAAGCATTACTATTATGCCTATTCGTATTTTTTTTCTAAAGAGTTATATGAGCGAAATAGATATTACGATAATCTTTTATTCTTGTGAATTCTTAGGTCTATACTCCATAATTACACAAGCCTTTAAAATATCATAGAGAAAATACTCGATAACATACTCATCTATACAAGTTCTCGAATATATATACTGCAAAAACTGGTGTTTTGAATGTCTGGTGCTAGATCTTCTCTAGGTCATGCCTCTGCAACTGGAACTCGAATCAGATTCGCTACTGACCCAATGCCTACTGGTATCTGTCCGGTTTGTGTAGAGGAATGTCCTATTCTATGTGAGATATCAAAATCAGCTCTGCGTGGAAGAGAGACCCTATACCCACGCCCAGACCTGTTTGGAAAATCAGTCATTGCCAGCAATAAATACTATGGTCTCGACTGGGCCGACATCCAAATCATGAGCGAGGTAAGAGCCGAAAAAGTCCAAGGAATTGAGCCAGACCCAGACAAAGCAATTTTTGAGAATGCAAAAGTCGAGATCACCCTAGGTAACAAGCACAAGATAAAGCTAAGAGTCCCAGTGGTAATTGCTGCTATGGGATCTACCTTCGTAGCTAAGAACAACTGGGAGCACCTAGCTGCTGGTGCTGCTATTTCTGGAACAATCGTAACTGTTGGAGAGAACGTATGCGGTGTTGACCCTGAATCCGTTATCAGCAACGGTAGAGTTCAGAAGAGCCCCGACATGGAATTCAGAATAAAGAGCTTCAGAGACTGGTGGGATGGTGAATATGGAGACATAATTGTTCAGACAAACGTAGAGGACCAAAGACTTGGCGTTGACGTATATGTATTAACTAAACTAGAGGTAAATGGTATCGAGAGGAAGTGGGGACAGGGAGCCAAGTCAATAGGTGGCGAGATAAGAGTAAGAGATCTCCAGAGAGCTATTGAGCTAAAGAGAAGAGGATACATCGTCCTTCCAGATCCTGAGGATCCAGCTGTTCAGGAAGCTTTCAAGATGGGAGCAGTCGAGTCCTTCGAGAGGCACTCAAGACTAGGAATGCCAACGATCGAGGACTTCTGTGAAGATGTTGACAAGCTAAGAGAGCAGGGTGCTAAGATAGTATCCCTAAAGATGGGTCAATACAGACCCGCTGCAATAGCTTGGTCCCTCAAAGCAGCTAGTGAGGCCAAGGTCGATTACGTAACTTACGATGGTCAGGGCGGCGGTACTGGAATGAGCCCATGGCCAATGATGCTGGAGATGGGAGTGCCGACGCTATGGATGTTATCATTCGTAATAAAGGCTGCTAGGATCCTTGACAAGAAGGGCAAGTATGTGCCTGATATACTGATTGCTGGTGGAATAATCAACGAGACACAGATCTTTAAGGCAATCGCTTTAAGCGGTTTCGAAGACTGCGAGAAACCATATGTAGTCGGAGCAGCAGTGGCTAAACCAGCCCTAACCGCTGCTATGAAAGCGAAGTACTTCGCCAAGGCCGCTCAAGAAGGCAAACTGAGAAAAATCGCTCCAGAATTCGCATCAATCTATGGAGATAAGCTTGAGAACGTATTTGCGGTAATAGGTGACCTTAAGAGAAGATACGGAGATGATTGGAAGAAGATCCCACCTGGAGGTATTGGAATATACTCATACTTCGTAGACAGAATTGGTACCGGTCTCAAGCAGCTCCTAGCTGGTGCACGCAAATTCGACATAATGCTACTAAGGAGAAGCGATGTAGCAGCACTAACAGAGAGAGCTGCAAAGGTCTTCGAGATACCACTCCTAGAGGATCTCGACAGAGAAGAATTCGAAGCAATACTCGAGAGCTAAAGTTTATCCTACCTTTCTTAATCCTTTTTTCTTCATCTATTGAACCCCTATCTAATTTCTTGTTTTCTCTACGAATATTTTCTAGAAAGTTCTGAGTGCTGTATTAGGTATCCTCCTACCCAGAAAGGGAATACTCGCTTTTATAAGCTATTTTTAACTCTCTATTTATTATTTAGAGTGAATAATTCTTGGTGGTACTTTGGGCAAGAAGTTCGTGAAGATCTTTAAGAAGAAGATCCCGTGGTTATCAGACTTCATAGGGATAGAGAACTTAGTGGAGTTGACTCCCGTCAAGAAGAAGGTATCGAGAAGGAATAGATGCCTTATTTGTCGAGGAGCGAAACTATTGTGCGGAAAAGCGAAATGTCCAATATTAGTTAAATATTATTCTTTCTCATCTATAGCACCACTCGTAAAGAGCAAGGAAATAAATGGATCATCCCCTCCCAGTATTTTCGTGGGAAGATTTGGGTATCCGTATGTGAATGTCGGACCATTACTTCCTCCAATTCAAGGCGATACCTCGATTTTTGATTTACCAGAATTTTGGCACGGGTACAGAGTCGAAGATATTGTTAAGTTTAGGTTATCTCTTGTTAGAGGCAATTTTAGAACACATGTTAAAGATGCAAATAAAAGTGATCGAAGAATAGAACTTATCCAAGAAATAGCTATGGCAAGGAATCCGGTTGATGGTTACATGATACTTAAAAAAGAGCCTAGAGGAGTAATCATTGACTCAGAACTCCAGCCTATAGGGCCTGGAGCTCCTCTGAAGGAAATAGGTGTTAGCACAATCAATATCGATCAGCACATAATAAGGGTTCATGAGGACGAGGATCTTAAAGCATTAGAAGCGGTTAAATTATTGTATAAAAGAGGAAAACCTATCTCATCGATTATAAGAGCGTTTTGTGCTGGATTATTTGGTCTATGGAATGAAAGAAGATTCGTACCGACGAGATGGAGTATTACAGCAGTCGATAGTATGATATCTAACTGGTTAATTAATGAATACGTGAAAAGAAACCCTACAATAGGAGAGTACCAGGTTTTCGAAACAGATTTCTTCGGCGATAGGTTTTTAGTGATTTTGATTCCAGATGCTTGGAGTTATGAGTTTATCGAAGCATGGTATCCAGGGACTACATGGAATCCAGACAAGACTCATATCGCCATTGGGGGTGATTGGGAATATTACAGTGGTAGAACAACTTATGCCTCTATTGGTGGTTGTTACTACGCTGCCAGGCTTGCGGTCACTGAGTACTTAGCAAAAATTGGGAAACAAGCCAGAGTTCTTATTCTCAGGGAGGCTTATCCAGAGCATATAATGCCTCTAGGGGTGTGGCATGTTCGCGAAGGCGTAAGAGCGGCGCTGAAGAATAAACCATTAAAGTTTGAGAATCTACGGGATGTTCTCAGGTATATTCAGGAGCGATTAAAGATAGGACTTGATATCTGGTTCAGTGTTAGCAGAACTTTGAAAGACATGACTTCCCAAAGAAAATTAGATGAATTTATTTTAGAAGAATAGAAATGAGTTTAGATAGAGTAGAGAACCCTATTTAATCTCAGCGCTATGCTTCTTGTCTCCTCCCTAAAGCTTGTTGGATCTTTCTTGTCAATAAGAATTTCACTGATAATTTCCACAATTCTTCGGAGATCCTCTTGAGTTATTCCTCTCCTCGTCACTTCTTGTGTTCCGAATCTTACAGCTATATCTGCTATTATACCAGCTTTCTCGAGAGTATCTACAATGGCTCTTCCTTCTTTTTCATCTCCAACTTTTAAATGAATTTGATGAGATCTGGTAAATCCTTTCTCTGGATGAGAAATATTAAGCCCCTTCTTACATAGTTGAGAAGCCAAGAATTGAGCATTTTCTACGACCTTTCTCGCATATTCTTTACCATAAAGTTGCATCTCGACGGCAGTAATACCGAGTGCCGCTATTCTGTTAACGTGGGGGTTATCAACAATAACTAGTGGGAAGCCGAAATATTCTCGCAACCTCCCATATATTTCATCATTATCACATAATATAATACCACCTTGAGGCCCAGGGAACGTCTTATGGGTGCTTCCCAAGAGAATATCGGCTCCTTCCCTAAGCGGATCCTGAAATTCTCCTCCAGCTATTAATCCGAGAACATGAGAACCATCATAAATAGTGATTGCTCCGACTTCTTTGGCTGTTTCAGCGATTTCTTTTACCGGATGGGGGAAAAGGATAAAGCTTGCTCCTAAGACAACTAACTTTGGCTTGGCTGTAAGAATAACATCTTGGGCTCTCTCTGCATCTATATTGCCCTCGGACTCATCAAATGGAAGTTCAATGAATTTTCGATATATTTTTTCATACGCAAAAGGATAGCCACCATGTCGAAAATTTAGAGCAGCTACGGAGTCTCCTTCCCTGGTTAGAGCTAATATAGTAGATAGTAATGCAATGTTACCGCTTAAGGGTTCTATAAACGCGTATTCAGCCTGAAAAAGGTTCCGAACGCTTCGTCTTGTCTCACTGATTATTTCCTGGATATATTTCTGTCCACCATAGAACCACTCATGATGGTATCTATGTGTGAGATCAGAAGCTAGAGCCTTCAAAGCTTTTTCACTCATAACGTTTTCGCTTGGTATTAGATTAATTGTTGATGAGCGGTATTTTTCGTGTAGATTGATCAAATCTAGTATTTTTCCACTCATAGTGTCACACCGCTTTGCGCATGTCTTTAAGTGGTTAGGGTTTTTTAAATTTTTTTAATCTGTTTTTAATTCCTAGATTATTGAGCATTTTTATTTTTGGTTTGAAGGTTTTCGGTTATGCCAGCTACTGGGATACATGGTATTGTTAATTTCTTAGTATATAGGAGTGCTGGTAAGTATAGAGAAGGAATACGTATGAATAAGTATCTCGGTTACGGATTCGTCCTTGGGGCTTTTATTCCAGACTATGATCCTCTCATCTCTCTGATCATCTGGGCATTCTCCGGAGATTATAGAGTAGAAAACCTCGCTAGAATACATGAAGCTTTTCATAGGACACTTACTCATAGCATAATCACTGTAGCGGTAATCACCATCATAGCTCTTCTCATCAAGTACAAAAGCGAAAGAGCGGGGTCTATTCTTCTAGGAATAAGTGCTGGTATCTTCCTCCATATACTTATTGATTTACCCTATATGGTGGGAGTGGCTATACTATGGCCAGTAATTCCTCAGAAAATGGGATTGTTCTGGAGTCTCCCGCCTCTTATTGATCATGTAAGACAAGCGTTGTTTAAGTTCTGGTATGCAGTATTTTTCTGGATGATTTACTACTTCGCTAAGGAAAGAATATCCAAGTTTACTAGAGCAATAATTATGATTTTTGTAGGATTCTTTATAGTACCTCTCATCTTTGTCGCATTTCCAACAATATTCGATATAATCCATGGCATTCTAGAATTAATCAGTCTCGTACTAGTAGGAATCCTATTATACAAGGATAGAGAAGTAATCATGAAGGCCATGACACAGACTTGAGACAAGGTCTCATTTTTTTATTATATGCCTTAAATTCTTTCAGAGTAAGAATTCTAATTCCGATTCTCTCTTCTATCTCTCTCCGCTTTATATAAATGCTTCTCTTATCTTCTGTTATTATTGGGGCTTTAAATTTGAAAGCTAGAACAATATAAGGTACGTCTTTAGGCTCTAAATTAAATATCTTGGATATCAGTAAGATTTCATCCTTATTTTTCAGAAACTCTATTAAATCCTCGGAAACTGGTGTAATAAAATCTTTTATCACGCTCTCAGAATTGATTATTATCCAGAAATTTCTCTCTAATTTTAATGGATTCAACTTGCTTCTCATAGCTATTCTTTTAAGAACTCGCACCACTTCTGCTACAATATAGCTGTTCACAACAATCCTTAACTTACGATTTAAGCAATCCTTAATAATCTGTCTGGCTTCCTTACTTATTCCGAAGAGACCTTTTATCCATATATTAGCATCAAGAACTATAATCCTACTCCGTGATGAGTTTTTCAACATCCTTTTTTCCCATTTCTAGCTCTTTCTCAATAATGGATCTATCGATTCCCAGTCTAGAGAGTTTTTCGAGAGCTTTCATTGGGTCTCCCTTAGAAGACTGCAACCTATCCATTGAGAATAACCCCAATAATCCAATATATTTCCTAATTATAGCCTCCCTAACAGCCTCTCTGATAAACTCGGCCTTACTAGTATATCCAAGTTCTCTAACAAGTTTCTCAACTATCGCATCCATCTTTTTATCCACTTTTATAGTCCATACAGTCGTGGTCAATAAAAACACCTCAGTATTTTATCAATACTATAGTATTTTCTATGTCTGTATCAAAATAAGTCTTTATCTTCATCTTAAAAACAATATTTCATACTATCTTACTCCATTTAGTCTTTTTAAACTCTCCTCGATAGAATTGCAACTTGATATAATGACTAGATCGCATGGGCTCCGGTAATGAATAGATAAAGTTCCATGAAAATAAGAAAAAAGATTAATGCGATCAAGATCTAAGTTCTCATCTCATCATCTTGACCCTCGTATACACATAACAGGGGTTAGGATTGAATACACAGTAGATGGGATTAGTATAATGCATTCTAGATCAATTCGGGCGATAAGCGAGACTATGGCAAAGCACCCAGAGAATTCCCAATGATCCAAATCCCAAAAACAGATCAGCCAAAAAGCAAGAAGTCGAGCTCGGATAGTAGGCTGTTTATTTCGAGGTACAAGAGATATAACTCTGGATCTATGTTAATAACACAAGATGACGAATAGTGTATAACTTCCATTTACTATAATTATCTCCCTACGCTACCGATATTACTGGTTGTTACCTAATATCTTAAGTACCCACTCGGGATATTTAGCGTGTCTGACTACTCTTCTAGGAGTATATGGTTTTATATCCAGAACTATGGTGCCATCGAAGAGATCTAATCCCCCAACAACGAGTCTTCTATCCTTCCTCTTCAACAATTTAACGATGGTTATCGCTATTGGGTTTGGTCTGTGAGGAGAATTTGTACAAAATACACCTACGAGAGGCATATCAGATCTACCCCTAGGTCTGACTTTTAGAGTATGTCGGGCTTCTTCAGGAACTTTATGAAGATAGGCTACAACAATTATATGAGAGAATTCCTCAATACCCTCTAATCCCTCAACATATTCTTCAAAAATCTCTATTTCTCCTCTTACACCATTAAGAGCCTGCTTAACAACATAGTCTGGTACGGACACATGAACGATGCCGATTGGCTTAAAGCAGATTTTTTCGGGAATCGACATTTAATATCCTTCCGTTATTCTTTCCAGAGTAAATCGATGTCTTTCGAAGATTCTTTAGTTTTTCTATAAGCATTATTAAGAAGATAGTAAGTCATCTATTATACGGCAGAGTTTCCCGACGGGGATATAGTCACCACTATAAAATACTTTATTGATCGGGGTATCCTCAAAATTACCTCTGAGTTTATGATCTATAACAGCTACGAAGTTCCTAAATCCACTTCTCATAGCCTCAATCAATTTTTCTCGTTTCTTCTCAACATACTCCTTGCGCCAATACCCGACAATCTCCAAGAACACTTTTTTACCGTTCCTTATTATTGTGAGATCTGGGATTATTATTCTCCCACTACTGAGTATCAAGACATCGGATTCGCGGATAACTCGTGCGTTGTTTCTTTTTAAGACTTGCGAAAGAATGCTATGAAGACGTTTCTCCACGGAGCTATCATAGGTTTCTTTCGGTTTTTCTGTTGGGTTTAATACCCAGTAAGGTTTTAGGATAGGTGAGTCTCTTAGGTAACCACTTATCTCGCAATAGTACCTCCTCTTCCTATAAATAACCCATATTCTCAAGCGCCATGCTTCACGGGTCACTATTACAGGAGCTATCGTAGCGGCGATGTGTTTGCCATACTCACTCACAGCTGGTAATTTAAATAGTTGGTGAGGACCAGTAATTGTTACCTCTACTCCCTTATTGATATGTTTAAAATCAGCGAGTACATCGTGCCACTTTGCCCTAAGTATTAACTTCTTCACAGTAGTACCTAGATCCTCGCCAAATACGTAAAGAACGGCTTTGTCGCTTATCGATAAGAGTTTCTCTAGAACCAAGAAATTGTACATACCAATTAGTGCTAAAGGTCGTGGCTTATCAGCCATTTTTCTGATAAAGATGGTCTTCTCGGGTAACTCATTCTCTATTACTCTCCTAATAGTGTCTAAAGACATGCCTATTTCAGTAGCAAATTCTCTCAAGGCTACGAGCCTATTTTCTGGTTCAAGAAAGCCGTATTTTTCATGAACCCATTTATAGAAGAGCTTCTTTAATCCCCACTCATCTGAGATATTTAACCTACTCGATAAATACTTTATCTCGGAATCACTTAATCCTGTAGTCCTGAACTCGTAGAAATATTTTAGGGTATAAAATAAAGCCCTAGATAACCTATAATCCCCCACTAACCCCTCTATCAGCCTTTTAAGTTGAGTCTCCGTGATATTCTTATCTACAAACTCCTCTACAAAATCGATTAATGAAGCCACTAGACTGACATGTTTGGGATAGAGAAACCTCGGAATCAATGTTTTTCCTCTTATGATGACTGGAAGAGCGGACAAAGGAATCATTAATAAAAACCCTCTTTTACAACTCGTGGAATCGAATTCTTCTTTTCTTAGAAGCGAAGAAGTCATAAGTTGCTCTGGTCACCACTTCGTAAATCATCGCCTTCTTACCGTTTTTAGGTCGTAACAAGCGACCAATTCTCTGAATTAATTGCCTCTTGGATGGTCTTCCAGCCAGAATTATTCCCACAGAGGCTGAGGGGAGATCCATACCCTCATCTAAGACTTCAGCAGTTACAAGCTTTGTTACTTTCCCCTCTTCGAACATCTTCAATATTTCTTTTCTTCTCTTTTTGTCCATGTCTCCCGTGATATAGGGTATGCCGAACATTACTGATATGTATTTAGCCGCATCTACGTGGCGTGTAAATATGATCACTTTATCCTTTTTATGCCTACTTAACAGATCCTTCAAAACCTCAATCTTTTCCCGTGCCTTAAGAGCTATGTTCTTAGCTTCTATCCTCGCTAAGAGTGCTTTTCTAGCTTCAGAATCTCTCACAGATTTTTTCACCAGTTCTCTAAACCGTTCAATCTCATCTTTTCCTGAGAGATTAGTTACGTACTCCACATATGTCTTCATCAGTTCTTGGTAACGTTTTTCCTCCTCACTAGTGAGTCTCACGTATATCCTTTTGTAATTGAATTCTGCTAAATAGCCTTTTGAAACTAAGTCTTTGAATGTAGCAATTTTAAGGATGGGACCAATGAGGGCCTCTAATACTTTATGTTTCTCTCCAGGAGTTGCTGTCAAACCTATTCGGTAAGGAGCTATGAGTCTTTTCGCTATCTCCTTGTTAAGCTCTGTGGCTAAGTGATGAGCTTCATCGAATATAACGAATCCGAAATAATCCATCGCCTTTTCTAGGAACTCTTTTTTATGCGCGCTTGCATAAGTTACAATGGTTATCTCTCTTATACTGTATTTTCCACCACCGTAAAGACCAATCAAACTTCTCGGAATCCCTAAAGACTCGTTAAGTTTTCTTAACCATTGGTTCATGAGATCCAGCGTAGGCACGACTATAAGCGTTTTTAATCGTAACTGATTTAATGCTTCAATACCTATCAACGTCTTCCCAGCACCCGTCGGGAGAACAATCACGCCGCGCCAGTTATTCTTGGCCAAGAAATTAATGGCTTGTAATTGATAATCCCTCAATTCATATTGTCGAGAAAGTTTAGAAGCAATAATATTGCTTAGTGATATGTTTCCACGTAGATTAGTTTTCACATCATACCCTAGAAGAGTAGCTCGACGCTTCAAGTCGTAGTAATACATCGGGAGTAGACGCCAAGTCCTCGTCTTCTTATCAAGGATTATTGGTATATCTTTGAGAGGAGTTTCGTCCTCGTCTAACTCAATAGCTAGTTCTAGACCCACTCTTCTTATGCGCAAAATCGAATCCCCGGATTGAATGGAAGGAAGCAATTAGGCTTTAGAGGGAACCCAAATTTTTCCTTGGAAATATCCTAGAATATAATTCATGAAGCTAATCGGGATTTAACTATTGCTGGAAAATTGGACTAAGCTATTGAAAAGTTTAGTGCATTGCTCTATCCTCTTGTGGATGAGTTTTCTTAGGACATATTTTTATAATTTGGTTCTGAGTGTTCTAAGCGTCTTTATGAATGCTTTAGCTAGTCTTTTAGCTGTTGTTTTATAACTCTGTAGTTTTCTGAGTTGCTTATTTATTTCTACTTGGATAGCAATGACGTTTTTGTTTTCTCCATATCTCTTCACAGTGTACTCGCCAGGATAGTACTCGTCTACGAGAACTGAGAAGTTTTCTCTCTTTAGTTCTGTGTAGAGAGTTTCTAGGACTTCTTCATACCCTTTCACAGTTTTTCCTTCGCATGTACCGAGTTCGATATCGTGTCTATTTTTCTCACTCATTCCGTGGATATCAAGTAACAAGAATATATTTCTCTCCCTAAGGAAAGTCTCTATCTTGTTATGATATTTCTTTGCGATGCGTGTTTCTCGAATTTCATAGTCTCTATTAAAGTCGATTCGGGACCTATGCAGATTAGCTAAGACAACATATGGTAGAAACGCTCCATTACTCAACTCGTAGAAGTTCTTTACGAGTTCTCTCACTAGTTCTTGAGTCTCTTCGTCAGCTTCTTTTTCTCTTCTCTTAACTATGTTGACTGGTCGCCAGTAACCACCGTGCGGAACAGTTAGCAGCAGAGAACAGTTCCCTCGCAGCCATGTTATGTAACCTGTTGGGTCGCTTTCATAATGAACTAATGATCCTCTCAGATGGAAGGTCTCCCCATATAGCATCGTGAATATTTTCCTCCCTTCTAATCTCCGTCTACTGCTATAAAACTTTACTTGGATTGTTCTGCGCATAGGGAAGTTTTCTACAATATATCCTTTCTCTATTGATACTTTATAACCAGCTGAAATCTCAATATTGTGAATCCTATTTTTCTCCTCAAGAGGGACTTCTAGATACGTTACACCTAGAATGTCTTCACCAGAAGCTTGTTGAGCATACGGTAATCCCCCTCTGTAAATGATTTCGTAATCTCTGAGAACGGTTTTAACGGATAAAGAACTGTCAAGTCTTGCCCAGCAATGACCGATTTCTCCCTCAGGAGTTATCCAGGTAGGCAATAGTGTTCCATAGACAAAAAGACCCCTAGAGACGGGTCTTACTTCAAGCTTGTCCGCGGAAACTTCAAGTTCCTTCAGAATCTTTGAAGTTAACAAAATATCGTCCCTTCCCATTTTGATGTTGATATCTGGGTGATCATTAGGTAATACACAGACGGGTAGCGAGTAGTTCTTAGAACTTATGATCGCAACTTTATAAATTGGGAAAAGTTCTCTATGGACTATAACCGCCATGGTGTCCGAGAGAGTATCAGTAACACTAATCTTCATAAGGGTCACCATGATAATAATCAATAGATTTCCGGTAATTATGAGGTTTGGTTAGGTAAAATGCTAAATAGAAGACGGGTTAAGAGAGTGAGAAGGAATCTTCGGAAAAAGCAGATTTTGACACTGCTCTACTTCAAACCATTGTCCCAGAAAGACCTGTCAGAAAAACTAGGAATACGTAAATCATGGGTTAACGAGCTTGTGAAGGAATTAATCAGGGAGGGATCCGTAGAACCGCTAAGGAGAAAAGGTTCTAGGAAAATATTATTGAAGATAACAGAGAAGGGAAGACAGGAACTCACGAAACCAGGAATAGTTGACTGTTACTTTATAAAAAAGCTTGTTGAGGAAGTTCTAGAAAAAAACCATGTAGAATACGGGACAGAGACAGAATTACTACATGTCAGCTTTGACTTTAAGATCGGTGAGAATAAGTATGTGAAAATAATCAATGGTTTAGTGATACCTCAGATCCTTTCGGAAGTAAGAGAAATGCTAGCACTTGAGAAATATGAAAAATTTGTACGAGAAATACTTGACACCCAGGTAATACTAGATCTAGTGGATCACAAAGGCATCTTAATGAGCGTATTTTCTATCGCCAGAATAAAAGAGAATTGCGAATTTCTTCTTTTAATATGTGGCAACGATCCCAAAACATGGCCCATTGAGCTATGTAGTGTACTAGACTCTATAGCGGAAGAACTTAATTGGCAAATTTTAAAGGGAGCAAAGGAAAGATTAGAAAAAGAATTAGAGAAATCACCAGAAAACATCAAAGTAATTCACATAGCAGATAAAACTATTAAGGAAATAGAAAAGGAGCTTCTAAGATTTATTAAGACCAGCTCATAAGCAGCTAAAAACAAAGACAAACTTTCTATATGAAACGTATTTTAGAACTCAAAAATATTTTCATCAAGACACCTCTTTTTTCAAAAGCAGATTTTTAAGAAAGCTTAAAAAATTTATTAACATGTGTATTTAATCCAAGGGGCTTTCTGGTGATTACGTTGGGAAGAATTCGTATTGGATTGTTAGGAGTAGGTAATGCTGCTTCTGCACTAGTACAGTCTCTACATTTGGCGAAAGAGAGAGGGGAGGAGCTGGAGGGTGTTCTTCACTGGGACCTAGGTGGGTATAAGGTCACAGACATAGAGATAGTGGCGGCATATGATGTGGATAAGCGGAAGATCGGTAAAGATCTTTCAGAAGCAATCTATTCCGAACCAAATAACATGACTATCTTGGTTAAGAAATTGCCGAAACTAGATGTAATGGTGGAAAAAGGTGTTCTGCTCGATAAATTGGGTCCACTAACTAGCCAAGTAATTAAACCCGTTGATACTTCTCAGGAAGAATTCATCAACTCTTTGCGAGAGAAAAGAATAGATATGCTGGTAAATCTTATCTCTGGATTTGCTTTTGAATCCTCCAGATTCTACGCAGAAATATCTGCAGAGCATAGTATCAGCTTCGTCAACTGTACTCCGGCAAACGTGGTAAATGATGAGGAACTGGCCAAAAAATTCGATCAGAAAGCAATTGTTGTAGGAGACGATCTAATGAGTCAATTCGGAAGTACGAGGATTCACAAGGCCATCATAGAGTGGCTAAGAAAAAACGGCGCTATGATAAATTATAGCTATGATCTCGATGTAGGAGGAAACCCGGAAACCTTTGGCTCATTAGAGCTAAGAAGCAGACTAGTCAAGAGCAAGGTCAAAGAAATAGGGATCTCAGCAGCTACCAGACAAGAGTTCCCAATAGCAGCCCTATCAATGGATTACGTCGATTTCCTAAGAGATAATAGAGACGCAATTATTTACATTACAGCAAAATTCTTCGCAGGAGCACAGCTGACAATGGAGATAAAAATGAGAGCCCCAGATAGCTTAAACGCTTTCAATCCCCTAGTCGATGTAATAAGAGCGGTCAGGATTGGGCTCGACAGAGGACTAACAGGAGTACTAAAAAGCGTTTCAGCCCTATACTTCAAGAACCCACCTGAGAAAATGACGCTAGAAGACGCCGAAAAAGCATTCAAAGAATTCATTGAAGGAAAAAGAACCAGTTAAAAAGGAATGTTTTTAAAGAATGTTCTTTCTTAAATTCTCTAATTTATACCTCTTCAACTATTTTTTATCAAAAAGTGCTTAGAAAATGAGAAGTAAAAGAAAAAGGATTAGGGATGAGCTAAAGGGAGCTAGTGGGTTTTTGTGCGGGATTATAGTCCGACGAGTTGTAGTTTAGAGAATCTTATATATGGTACTAGGAAGTTTTCGATGAAGTATTGTTGCTTTCCGAGGCCGCTTATGTTTCTTAATGCGGTATAGATGTTTCCAGCAAGTATTGCGTGTTTTATGGCTGTTTCGGCACTACCATTCTCTATCAGCACAGCATTTCTGACTTCTAAACCGAAGTTTCCAGATATGGGATCTACTTGTGGGTAAGCGAATTTGTAGATTAGTACTCCTTCATCAGTCTCACTGATTAGATCTTGCAAGTCTTTATTCCCTGCTTGGATGATCACGTTTGAGGCTTCGCATGATACTGGTCTTGTATGAGCATCCTCGATACTTGTTACGCCCCGTCTAAAGCCGTTCCCCGTGGACTTTGTGCCTGCTATTCCCGCATTGTATGTGTCGAATAAGTAGTTCTTTAGAATACCACTCTCTATAATAGGTTTCTTAGTAGTTGGGACTCCCTCGTCATCAGCTAATGCACTCCTTAATCCTCCTGGGAGACGGCCATCATCTATTACTGTTAAATCCTTTGAGGCTATTTCTTGTCCGAGTTTGTTAATCCAAGGGCTGGCTCTCCGATTAATTAATTCTCCGCTCGCGGCGGTAGGTATTACTGAGAGGATTCCAGCGGCTTCCATTGGGGCAATTATCGCATCTACTTCCTTAACACCTTTAAACGCTCTTGCACTGCTAGCCAGTTTTGTTCTCTCGAATAGATCCTCACCAGCCTCCTGGTAATTTATTCCCTTAAGCGAGGTAGAGAATCTCTTAATGATTCCTTCACCCATCTCCTTCTTAGCTGTGGCGAATAGGTAGACTAGTGTACCTTTGTGAGAGAAGTCCACTCCCAGAGAGTTCTTGACAACAAACTCAAAAACTGATATTCTTAGGAAACCATTCATGACTTTAACTCCTTCTCTTTGAGCACTCTCTAGAAAAGTAACTAGATTCTCCACAATTTCTCCAGGGTCTGCCTGCGCTGTATTCTCATCGTATACCCCCTCCACATTCCCCGAGATTTTTTCTGGGCTTGGGAGACTAGTAAATTTTTCATCTGAGGGAGAGGTCTTTGCTATTTCAAGGGATTTTTCGACGATGCCTTCTACTTCACGTTTTTTGTGAATAGTCTTGGAGAAATATCCTATCTTTTTCTTTATAATGCTCTTAACTCCTACCCCCACCCATGTATTATCTGTACCGATCGTTACTACGCCGTCATCAATATAGTAGTTTCTCATTGTAGCTTTTATAGAGAATACCTCGGTCTGATCGGCTTTCGAGATTTCTAGAGCATAGTCAGAAAGTTCATGGAGATCAATTCCCACCTCATCCACCTCCAACCAACATTTTTGCTCTCATATACGGTCCGCCTATTGAGACTGGGACATAATCTTCTTCTCCTTTTCCGCAATGACCACCCTCTAACCTAAATTCCTTGCTTACTGCATCGACCGTTTTTAAGATCTCTAACGCTTTTCCGCTTAATGTGAAGCCTCTAACGAGATCTGTTAATTCCCCATTCTTTATGATATAACCCATTAAGACTGTTGTCTGGAACCCGCCGCCTACAGGATCCTCCATCCCTCCTATGGATTTCAACGCCAATAATCCTTCCTTTGTATCACTTATTATCTCATCAAAGCTCCATTCTCCGGGCTCGAAGAAAGTATTTGTCATCCTAACAAAGACTCTGCGATTGAAGTCTTGTGCTCTACCATTTCCTGTGGGTTCTACTCTCATTAGAGAAGCAGTTTCTAAACTATGAAGATAGCTAGTGTATACACCTTTATTAATTATCACAGTTCTTGATGAAGGCGTTCCTTCGCTGTCAAAGGGTATAGATCCATAGGCCCCATTAAGAGTACCATCGTCCACCATCGTTACCAATTCTGAACCCACGCGTTCTCCAATGATTCCCGTGAGGAAACTTCTTTTCTTGATAACCTCGTCTGCTTCGGAAGCATGACCCATTACTTCATGAGCTAATACACCAGCCACGGAGGGATCCGCAATTACTGTTAAGTATCCAGCAGGGGGCTTCTTAGCAGATAATAATTTAACAGCTTCCTCAGAGACTTTTCTGCCCTCCTCGGGGTTTAATTCTTTAAGCAACTCGAACCCTCTTGTCCCGCTCTTGCGCATGAAAGAATATTGCATCTTACCAGCTTCTCTCGCTATAGATGCCGAAGATACGGAGAGGCGGATCTCATCCCATACTAAGAGGGATCCTAGAGAATTCGCTAACTCGTAATGGTCTATTCTTTCGTGATAATTAGTAGTGACATTAACGATCTTTTCACTATACTCTTTCTGAACTTTATTGATACTGAATAGTACATCTAACTTCTCAGAAAGAGGGACTTCCCAGGGATGTATCAATATGCGCGGTTTTGCCTCCTCCGTCCTAACAATACTGTTTAATAAAATTTTCTTCCTACCAGCTCTCTCTGCCAGAACTTTTGCAGCTTTAAAGGCTTTTTCCGCAGCTTCTCTAATGGATTCTTTATCCAGTCTTGTCGTAGAGGCATAGCCCCAGACCCCATTAATCAATACTCTTATGGCTAATCCCCGTTGCTCATTACTGCTTATTGCTCTTATTTCACTATTCACGACCTCTATTCTAAGAGTTCCCCGAGATTCTAGACGGGCATCGCAGAAGTCTACTCCCTTCCTGATTAGATAATCAACAACGTCGGTTACGGAAGGCATTTAGGGTTACCTTAAAAAGTAGAAGAAAGAACTAAAAACAGCATGAAAATTTTAAATTTAAAACTGTTCTAAATAGAAGGTCTACCGAGTACATGAAACCTTTATGACTCATTTTTAGCTGTACGTATTACAAAGATGTAGGGAACAGCTGCTATCAAAATTATTATGGCTGCGATAAGAAAGTTCGATAATGGGTCAATAAGCGTAGCTATTTGAGCCGAGACAATCGGCGTGATCGCGAAGATAAGGTTTCTCATAGAAGATAATGTGCCAAAAATTTTTCCTTTATGTTCCTGTGGAACTCTCTCATAGAGCAGGGATCTATGATAAACGAACCAAACAGTATGGGCTAGGTAAGAAACGAAAACGTGTAAGCAGCTGAAGACAAATACTTGTAGGATCTTGTGGAAAAACTTTGCCAAGTACATTAATGCATAAGAGGATGCCGAGACCATGATTGCTGGGAAAAGAAGCTCGCGTCTCCCCGCTTTCTCACTAGTTATTGCTCCTCCCACTACCCCCGCTATATTGGCCAGGATAAGCGTGAGGGAGATCATAAAAATGTTGAACCCAGCGATGTTAAAGACGTAATTCATGTAAATGAACTGGGGGGCTATTTGGTAACCAAAAATAATCAATATTTCCGCGACGAAAAATGGGAGTAAGTCCTTGCTGATTCTCGATATTGTGAGACCGCTAACAACTGTTCTCTCTTTGGTTCTCGGAATTCTTGCTAGGATATATATTGATGTTATGAAGTAAAGAGATGCTGTGGAGAAATAAAAAATTCTGAAACCAGTTAGTCTTGGTGCGATGTATGTTAGAAAATACCCATACGCTATAATCCCTATAAGCTGTGTAGCATTTGGGAGTGCCATGTGTAGGGAGAATGCAGCCTCGTAGCTAGTTTCTGGATATACCTCTTTCTCAATAGTTTGGTAAGCAACTGTTAGAGGTGCTAGAAAACCCCATAAACTATACCCGAGATATATTAGTTCGGGCTCTCCAGCGATCGCGTAGATAATATGGATTATTCCTGATGCAAAGTCTATGATAAACATCGCAATCTTTGGCTGGAAGCCTTTATCAAACAGATACCCTATAACGAAACTGCCCACAATCTCCATGATGAAACCAAAGGATAATAAGAATCCTACCTCGATCAGCTCCCAGCCCCTAGTATAGAGGTATATTGGGAGGAAAATATCACCCACTAGGGGAATAGTGGATATTGAGTAGTACGTTATCAGCCTTTTCGCACCAATAGGTAGCTTCTTCCAATCTTCAATCATCTCTAATCCTCCAATTCAGTACCTAGGAAACTCCATCAAGAGGCATACTGATATGATCTATTGTAAAAATGTTCGGCGCTTCTAAGCATTTCACTACTTCAGTGCTGCTGAAATCTTTGCAATGATTTCGTTCGATAATAACTGATTCTAATTAAAGTAGAAATGATAAATCTTGGCTAAAATTACTAGTGGGTCTACAGCTTCATGAAATAATAAGCTTAAATCTATATTTTCCTTTCACAACTTTCGAAAAATTCTTTTTCCTTAGAGTAGGCGTATTGAGATGAGAGAGCAACTTAACAATCCTTCTATAATAATTCTCCTAGGAATTCTTCTCACAGTATTGGTTGCTATAGAGAGCCTTTATATTGTTCCGTGGGCACCGTTTTTCCCGGTATATGCGGCGTTAGCAATAATTATTCCTCTATATGCAAAAAATTATACTACCGGATCAATAGCTTCTCTGACCTCTAAGAGAAATATACTGAGTTTTGCTTTGGGTTTCATTATTGTCTCCGTTACGCTGTATTGCTTAGAAGCTCTATATACCTTAATACTTTCTGCCAAAAAATCTCCTACACTCTGCTCTCTATGATTTGAACGAAGCCCTTAATTACTTAGCTGTGAAAGCAAGCCAGAAATTCAATATAAGCATCGATGTCATTATGCTGATTTACGGGTTATTCGTGATTATCTGGGCGCCTATTGGTGAAGAGCTTTTCTATAGAGGATATATCTATGGTGACTTGAGAGAGAAATACTCGTTCTGGTTTTCAACAATAATCTCAACAGTATTCTTCTCCATAAGACACATGACTCACTTCTTATTCCTGCTACCCCTTTATCCAACCTTTGCCGCATCATTTTGGGCAATACACACCTTTATCTTCGAGATGTTCATGTGCTACATCTATGAAAAAACCGAGAATCTCTACTCTGTAATGATAACGCACTTTCTCTACAACTTACTAGACATTCTAATATAACCGTATCAATGATAATTTATTGCTTAAACTCCTCTCATTTTTCTTCATCTATTTCTCAGCCCTGAGTATAAAGTTTAAACCTCTCATGAGTTTTCTAATAAAGTATGTATTTCTTGGTGATCTTTCTTTGGGCTTAGAACATTTAGTAGTAGAGAAATTTTCGTGGAAAAAATTTTAAGCTGGATTTACATATTATGCTCTGCGACTCTCTTCGATTTACTAGGGGTCTGGATTGGGTATTAGTGAAGAGTTCAGTAAGGGCTTTGAAAAAGTTCGTTTCTATCTTGAACTAATGGGCAAGAAAATTGTGGATATTGATGAACGAAACTTAGTAATGCTCATCGAAGAAGTGGTTAATGGTGATAAGATACCCATAGAGATCCAAATAGCCAAACCTGGATGGGTTGTTATCAGATCTATCCTAATGAGTGGGGACGAAGTACAGAAACTGGTGGGCTCTACTCACATTCTATACAGAGAACTCCTCCGATTAAGTTTCAGGTTCCCCGAATTCAATTTCGCAATGGATGATAGCTATAATATCTATATCGTTCACTATATCTTCCTAGGGGCTTTATCCTTCGATGTTTTTGAGGAAGAATACCATGCAATACCAGCGGCCTATCAGAGGTTCAAAAATGCTGTGTATCCAGAGATAAAGAGGATAATGGAGGAGGAACAGAAAATAGAATTTGTTTAGGTGATAGGTATGCTCGGGCTCACCACTTTTGAGAGAATAATAAAGTATCTGAAATTACTGGGAAAGAATTTCGAAGTGGATAAAAAGAACAACCAAATAATTGTTCACGAAAAAATGAATGGAAAAGAATACAGAGTTTTACTTGGAGTGACTAAGGGATGGGTATGGATGGCTCTTAAATGTGCATCACTTGAGGAAATTCCCGAAGAGTACCGGGGTGAGATCATGTTCTCGCTATTAAGAATTAATAATGATTATGCTGAGGTATCATTCGGGATCAATAAAGATGGTAATATTCTTTTAAGAGAAGAGATCTTAGAGAGTGCCTTAACGCTAGACATATTTATAGAGGAATACGAAGCATTACTAGTAGGGATCGATGTCTTCAATAAGTTATTAAAGGAGATTACTTCACCAGTTCCTCAGAAAGAGGGGAAATAATCGCTGGAGGCCACTTTTATGAAAATAACTTTTAAGCATATTTATTCTGACTCTCATCTTATGAATTTTCAGGTAATTGTGGATGATAAAGTCGTGGGTGAAGTAACTTATTATCCAGCTTTCAAAGAGCTGAGAATAAGTATTGGGAGATCAGAAGCTACAGTCATTAGGGGTGAAGTGAAAGAAGAATTAAGCGTAATTAATGATGAGGATAGAGAACTTATCGAAGCTACCGTAAAGGAATTCTTTAACCGCTTTGGTAAAGAGGAGAATAAAGTTTCGCCTAGATAACAAATATGGAAAGCTATTGAGATCTCTTTCTTAGAGTTTCAATACTTAGATTTAAGGCTATTTCAGCAATATCAGCACTATAATCCGCTATTCTTTTAATACTATCTAGTACAAGAGAGAGCATGGCAGCGGTTCTAGCATCAGCATTGGATAAGATCTTTAGTAGGAGAGATTCGCACTTTCGAGAAAACTCTACTGATTTATTTATAACTCTGTGAGAAGAGCTGAGATCCCTCTCAAGAAATGAGGTCACGGCCTCCCTGAATATTGCTCTAACATTTCTCGATAAAGAGAGAAAAATCTTACCAAGATCTTCTGAGATACATTTTTCGAGCCTATTAGCACTTGACGCGATTCTAGCGGCATGATCAGCTACTCTCTCAATACTCTTAACAACAATCCTATAACCTAGGAATTCTCTTGGACGCTTTATTTCCTCTGGTAATTTTGCTCTTACATTACTTATTAGCTGTTTTAGTTGTCTTACAGCGTACAGATAAAATCTATCCACGTCATTGTCTCTTCTAATAACCTCTTCAGCCAAATCCTTATCAAAATCAATAAATGCCCTGATAGCGTCATCTATCATGAATTCCGCTAAAACACTCATCCTCTCCAAGGTCTTTTTCAATGGAAGCTCATTATAACGAACAATACATTGAATCAAAACATGTTTCGCCGATTCTTCGATGACTTCAGCCCCTATCAGTTTCTCCCGCACAAAATTCTTTAAAGCCTCCTTGTGTTGCCTCATACCCTCTTTAAATAACACTTTTATCGAATCATAGCCCACGAGATAGTATGCAACAAAGTTCCTTATAAGCACATCAACGCTTTCTTTAGGATTAGCCTCTAATACAGCCTCCCGATGAATCTTCGTCTCTTCGAACCTATATGGGCTAAGAATTAAATTCCCGTCTGGGAGAGGCTCTATGGCGATTATATCTCCAACATTTAATCCCTGTTGTTTGATCCAACGCTTCGGTAAAGAAATTATATAGGTAGCGCCTCCAGTTTTTTGAATTCTCCTTAACTCCTTCATTTTCCTCCCCCGTCTATGTAGACTATATAGCTTGAAGAATAAACCTATGTATACTATTTATTTTTAACGGAATGTGAGAGAATCGTAAATCATTATATAGGAGAAAATATATACTCTTTAGAAGGAAAAGTCTTGTGTCTGTGGTTAAAGACTCATTCTCATGGGGGGGAAACTTTTATTATCATGTATAATCAATTACTTAACTTCTACTCCTCTAACTACTTATCTTTCAGAAGGCTTTGTTTCAAATTTATCTCTTTTCTCAGCCTAGTTCTTGCCAGTTAATGGCTTCTTAGCGGCTTTGTGGTAGGGGCGCCTTTATAGGTATTATAGCCGTATTACTTGCGACCACACCGGGAAAAGGGCGCCCCCGATGAAGATATGTTGGCTCGGCAGGTTTATAATTGTTAAGGCTATTTATAAACTGGCTAGGAGAAGTGTGCTTAGGCAGAGAAAGAGGAGAGGGCCGAAGAGATAGGCCACAGCCTCCAAAGTAGCTGTTTTGGCATGGGTAATTCTCAGCAACCAGGGCTATAGGCGAGTACTGGACGATCTCAAAAGACTCAACGTATGCGCGAGGATTGGTCTGGAAAGAGTGCCGAGCCCAGCCTCGGTGAGTAGGTGGAAGAGGAACCTTCTGGCAACAGTAGCCTTGTTGATAAGGCTCACCTTTTACAGACTGGCAAGGACGAGGTATCGCGGAAAACTCCTAGCAATCGTGGAC